>OGOY01004137.1_pt1 | contig 10196 bp, 10 predicted proteins | sample 1552811 | NCBI WGS metagenome assembly OGOY01 (sample SAMEA2580132, study PRJEB22360) | human gut metagenome | biome: human gut; feature: human-associated habitat; material: faeces | place: Denmark | collected 2008/2010 | reverse complement strand
TAAAAATTTCTCGGCCTGCTTAATATCCGGGTTCTGCCTGTTAAAATATGTCCGTTTCTGGCGTACTGTCCCATCTGGTTCCACTTCCAATGTATAATATGGCTTTTGGGGTGCATTCTTTTTTCTCAGGAACAAAAGATAAGACTCCTGTTTTACCATACGCGCAAAATAAGTATCTTTTCCGATGATGCAGTGCTGCAGTTCTTCTCCTTCTTCCAGAATATCCTTGATATTCCGCGGTGCCACAATTTGGAAAGTATGATCGCTATATTCATATTTTCTCAGGTTCTCACAGACGTTTTCTATACCAGGAAATTTTTCTGCAATCTCTTCGGCTTTTATATCCATTTTCTTCTCTATCATCAATTGAACCAGTTCGTTATGCCGTTTTTCCAGTTTTCTCACACGGTATATAATTGGATCCTTCACGTCCATACCAAGCTTTAACGCCATGTCAAGATAGTCTTGCCAGGTACCAATAAGCTCCTTTGGCTTTTTTTCGCTTTCTTTTGCCTGTTTTTCCAAATAATTTTTTATCTGTTCCGGGCTCATCCGATCCAGTACAAACAAAAGGTCTTCCGGACAGATCTGCCATTTCGAGAACCAGGCAATCACGTTATCTTTTATCACTTTTTCAAATCCCTTTTCATAAATCAACCATTGCAGAAATACTTTTCCACCATGATTATTGCGAAGGCGGTTCAGGCGGAACTTATCAATCCCAAGAGCATGTCCAAGCGAATCTGCTTCCTTATAAAAAACAGAAGTATTGTTTTCTATGATTTCCTTTGCAAGCTCATTCAGCCCGGCTTTTATCAGCTGCTCCAGATAAGGATACTGCTTTAACCGATGAAAATAGGCTACCGGCTCTACTGTTTCACTTTTTCTGACCAGCTCATGGAATCCGCTTCTTTTAAGCTGATTATTTTTTATTCCATGGAGTGACTTTTTGTAGATATGCCCCGGATAGCGGGGTTCATATCCCCAATTTCCCCAGCAATAAGGGTTGTATGTATTCAATGACCCATGGATCCATCTGTTCTCTTCTGTCCCATGATAATAGCCCCAGTAAAATTCTTTTTCGTTAAGGTCTTTATCAAATACATATCGTCGCAGCTCTCTCCAGTTATAAACTGGTTTTGTATAAGCAACCATGTCATATTTCACATCTGCCCTGAATTCACGAATAACAAAATTATCACCGCATGTCTGCAAAAGATATGCAGTTTCTTCTTTTGACTTTACCATGCGCTGTCTTCCCACTGCCTTATATTGGATCTTATGCCTGCGGTTAGGACATTTTCCCGTCCTGTTGTGTTTTACGCCATTCACCACCACATTCTTTTCACACCATGTACAGTAGCCTGTGATATTTTTCTTCCGGGAGTATTCATAAAAAATGTAATTCTGTGTAATTCCCACTTTTTTCAGCCATTTCTCCCAGTCCTTCGGAGTTTCCCTGACGTATTTCATAACCTGGTCCCAGGCGGTTGTTCGTTTTAAATGTTTCTGTATCTTTTGCCTTTCCCGTACCTGTTCTTCAAAATGAAAAAGGCCATAACATACATTATCTTTTTTATATTCCTCACCCAGGGTTTCCCATATTTGACTGCGGCTGTTTAGATCACACCAGGTATGATCTCCCTTTACCCCTTTAGGCAGTTCAATTTTATCCAGCATTTTATTGGTCCATTTCTTCAGCCGGTAATCATATCCTATGAAGCAATCATTTTCCTTATCAATGAACAGGGTATATAAAGGTCTTCTTCCGCCAGCAGTCAAAATATCTGTAACAAAAAAACCAATTTTTAAGATATTTTCGTCCATTTCTGCCTGAATGAACAAACCAATTGGATATTCCATTCTCTCATAAGCCATATTTCCGATAGCTGGAATATCACTTTCTGCCGCCAGAACCATCTCCTCCGATGGTTCCAATACCTTCATTTTTTTAAGCTTTCGTTTTTCCATTTCATTCGTCCTTTCCGAAGTTATTTTATAAATCCAGGGTTAACTGCTCAGCCTCATCCTTATGCTCATTTGCCGTAACCCACTCCTGTTGCAAAGCTTCAATCTGTTCGGCAGAAAGTCTCTTCTTCATAAATCTTTGTTCTGTATCATTCAGAGACTCCCAGCCCTTTTGCACAATCTTTCTTTTTGTCTGCTCCAAGCGTTTCTCTTTTCGTTTCTGTTTCCACTTCTTCTTCGCTTTCGCAAAGTCTGCTTCATAGCCAATGTATATTCCGGCTTTTTTATCCTCAGTATCCTGTGCCTTATCTCGCGTCAATCGCGTAGCAACTCTAACATTCAGAATTTCCACCTTCAAATCCGGATCGTACAAGGCCTGCATAGAATAGCCATTCCACCATTCCTTATCAAAAATATCCTCCTGTTTTCTTTTTACAATTTCCTCACAGATATCGACCGAAACTTTGCTTTGCAAAAATTTCTTTCCCCTTGTGATCGTCACTACAGGCTCCCCGGCAAAAAAGGTATCATCTTTTCGGATTGTAGATACCTTTAGATCGTAGTATATATTCCCTGTCTTTTTGGAAAGAGGTCTGCCCCGCAGCATACAATACTCTCCTGGTCCGCACATGCACCTCATCGGATTATATTGCAGGCTCCATTCCTGCTTCTCGTAGTTATAAGACATATGCATCTTACAAATACAGTTTTTATGCTGTTCCTTAAATTTCTGAAACAATTCTTCCTTTTTCTGATCTGCCTGGTCTTCCAAATATTCTGCACTTTTTTCATACTGGTAATCTGATACCATATGGCAGGCACAGAAGCCGAAGTTATCTTCCCTTAATAAGGGATGATTCTGTTCACAATTTTTCTTATGCCATGGACACCGAAAAACGACATTATCATTTTCAAAGCAGAATGTTTCCTCCAGGTAATCTATATCGTTAATACATTTTTCCCAACTCACGTATAGACCACAGCCAGACATAAATGCTTTCTTTTCCAGATAATCTTTGGTATATATAAAACCGCCGCATGAATTTTCAAGTGGTGACTTTCCCAGCCTTCCGTTTCCGATTCGAACATAGTCCGGATAGTGTTCCGCCGTATATCCTTGAAGAAGCAGCTCCTGTGTCAACAAATTGTATTCGTATCCCTCGGACATTTTCTTCTCCTCTTAACAAAAGATACGGCAGGAAATTCCCGCCGCATCTCGTTCCTTATCATTTAATTTTCCTCATCCATACGGATTGTTGTAACTAACATTTTCATACTGCCTCGAAGCATAATAAATTTATCCTTTTCCCTGCAGTAATAATAGACCTTATCTGTTAAAAACTCCTTTTGGAATGTCATTCTCGAATTGGAAGTTCTTAATAAATTCTCAAGTTCTTCTAAGCTGCAAAGTTTTGAGCTGTGTATCAGGGCTTCATGCACACTGCTAAATACCACATAAAAATCCCCATCCATTAATTCCACCAGTTTTTTTATCACTTCTGGATACAGGACTGCCACAGCTCCATTTGTGAGTCCTTTTACGCTAAGACAGATTCCCTCCTTCTTTTTTTTATCTGAAATAAAATAGGGATCCACATTCATGAAGTCATCACCAGCATACCCCGGAGTGTACATCATTTTTTTGAAATCATAGATTCTTGGAGGCAATATACGATAACTGTTTAAAAGAGCCTCGTGTAAAACATCGTCTTTTTCCAAGCCCCATGTCTCCAAATATTCCGATCTGACTTTCAAATATGTAATCCCATTCTTCAAGGTTCCTGCATGCACATATAACGTGATTGCAATGTCCCCCATTGTTTTATATACGGCATTTTTCAGTTCATGTCTGTGCTGATCCAGGTTCAAAAGCCCCAGAAAAAGATGTTCCTTGACTTTTTCATAATCATTCAGATATCTGGTATTTTCCATATTTCCTACTCTATCCAGATCACACTTCACCCTTGCTTCTATGTTTTCCATAGAAGTTCCTTCTACATAATCCTGGTAAAGTTCTTCCACAAAAATCCCGCAGATGTCTTTTCCGGAATCCGTTTCAGCGCAGACTACAAATAACCGATCCCCATTTGCGGTTATTCCGGTTTTCTCTTTTTTCTTAAAGAAAACATAGTCCTCTGGGAGATGAGTAGCTTTTATGATCCAGTTTCGTAATTCCTGCACAAACTGTTCGTATGTTAAATTTACGTGCATACTAAGTTTTCCTTTCTTATAATTCTTCAAATGTTTCCGAACATTCTCATACCGGAACAAGTTCAACACGGCCGACAGGTAAGGTTACCCTTGATACCACCTTATCCCATTTTGCAATTTTCCTGGTGCATCTGTCATAGTAATATATTTCATCTGCCAGAAAATCTTCGTCTGGGGTAGCATCTTCAATTGTCTCTTTCAGGATTCTTTCCAAGCCTTCTGGATAACACTTGCTCTTCGGATGAATCATCGCTTCGTGAATGCTTGTAAATACAATATAAAAATCATCATCCAAAATTTCTGAAAGTTTTTGTGCCACTCCAGGCAAGAAAACAGCCACAGCTCCATTTGTACGCTTATCCGTTGATAAACAATAGCCTACGCGTTCGCCACACAACCTCATTCCATAATTATCGTAGCCATAGGCCATAAAGTCCTCTCCATCATAATCAGGATTTAAAACTAAACGTTCCCACTGATAAATCCTTGGTGGTGTAAGAAGATAGGTATTTAAGAGTGCATTTTCATAGACCTCATTCTCATCCAGCCCCCATTCTACCAGGCTATCTTTGCGGATTTTCATGCTCGAAATACGGCCATTACACTGACCCACTTTCATATACAGAACACAGGCTATGCCGTCCACCTCTTTATACACCGCATTTTCCAATGCCTTTTCATGTTTTTTCTTATTCAAAAGACGGATAAAAAGATCCTCCTTCACTTTTGAATAATTATTTACATTCTTTGTTTTTTCGAAGAATCCTGCTTTACTTAGTTTTTTAATTTCTTCTGTAACAGTATCTCCAATTTTATCTATCGAAACACCATCCAGATAATCCTCATATAATTCTTCTGTATGAATTCCACATACTTCTTTCCCTTCTGAACTTACACGACATTCCACAAATAAACGGTCTCCATTCGGAGTCATTCCCTCTTCATCTTTTGCTTCAAAGTAAATCTGTTTTTCTTGCAGATTTAAAGCATCTAACAGATACCCTCTTAAGTTTTCAATAAACTTCTCATAACTTAAAATTTCACTCATAGTATTTTCATTTCCTTTCATTAGGATTCATACACATAATGCTTACTTAACTATTGTGCAGCCCTACCTGCTTTTCCAATAATCAGTGCTCTTCCGCTAAATTAACCGTAGTAAAGCTAACCTTTACTTTTTCCATATATACAGAAATCTTATCTTCGATTCTGCTATAGTAGTAGAGTTCTTCTGACAATAAATCGTCTTCATACACCATACCATTTCCATACTCGATTACCATTTCATTGAGTTCAGCCTTAATATTTTCTAAATTACTCTCATTTACACTGTAAATTACCCCTTCGTTCCTGCTTGTAAATACAATATACAAATCACTTGCCATAAGCTGTGCCAGTCTTTGAAGAACGCCAGGATAAAATACAGAAACAGCTCCATATTCTTCAGCATTTGTAGAAAGCTGAATTCCCCTAACTCTGTCACTTTTCGATAAGCAGGATGCTCCATTCTCCATAAAGGGTTCTCCCCATTCGTTCCCATGATTTGTATAAAGGAGAGGGGGTGCCATCTGGCAGGTATTTTTAAATGCCTCTTCCATAACAGCCTCTTTTGTCATTTCCCATTGTTCCAAATGCTTATTTTTTATCTTTATGCCTGTAAAATACTCGTTCGTGTTACTACGCATCATATACAGGACACAAGCGATATCGCCAACATCCTCATGCACTGCATCTTCCATCTCAAGCGAATGCTCTTTCTTGTTAAGAGGTTTTACAAAAAGGTATTTTTTGATTTTTTGATAACTGTCAGGAGTCATCTTGCCCTCTAACATGCTAACCATTTTTAGTTTCTCGATTTCCTCCTGTACAGAATATAAAATTGACTCCATCGAACTCCCTTCCATACAACGCTCATATAAATCTTTCACGTCAATACCGCACAGTTGTTTTCCACTTGAATTTTCAAATGCCTCCACAAATAAGCGATCCTTATTATCTATGGCTTTCTTTTTAAAAAATATTTGCTGTTCCTGTAAGTTCAAAGCATTCAAAAGCTGTTTTCTTAATACCTCAACAAATTCCAAATATCCTAACTTCATCGTAATAATCCTTTCTGCGGCTTCTCTATGACCGCTGATCCAGCATTCAATTTTCAATCTGCAATTCCGTACCATTGATTTTCCTTATATCTTGTGCCATCCACACAGAGCTGGTTTACATATATAATCTCATTGCTGTCAGGTTCTTCCTGGACAAGAATAAGAAGATCATTTTTCCTTCCTTTTGCTTTTGGTTGTTTGCCGCGTACAATTACGAATCCATTATTGCCCACACCTGTTTCTTTACAAACCAGGCTGCACCATGGGCGGTCCGGATGTATTGCCATATACGCTGCTCCCCGTAGTAAAAGCATTGAAAAATCCAGTTCCTTCTTCAGTTCCATCTTGGTGCACGAGATTTTGGTATCCCGGTCATCTTCATCCAGATCTCCAAATGCTTTCACTACAAAATACCTGGAGTTCCTCCAATTCGGATAGTGGACAAGACAATCCAGCGGATTTTCCGCACAATGGAATCCATTCTGTCTGCAATTTGCTTCCGTTGTCTCATTGATCCCATATCGCTTAAATTGATAACCCCTGCAACTTAAATTTTTTTCAAACCCTTTGTATGCAATCATATTCAGGCTCCTAAATTAAATAAAGAAAGCTGCTCCGGTTCTTCTTTCTTTTGCGTTGCTGGCTTTGCTGCCACCTTTGCATCTTCCGAAACATCTTTCTTCGTATCTGCATCTTTTGATTTTGCTGACAATGTCCTGATTGATTCCGCTCTTTTCCAGGCTTTCTTTATTGTATCTTTTTCTTCCTGCGCTTTTTTCTCCATGTCTTTACGGTCATCCAACAGGTAATAGTCTATTACCCAGGCAAATACCTCTGTAGAGCCAATCGCTATACCAGCATTTTGCCCCACACCAGTTTTTCCCTCTTTCTTTGCTTTCTCCAGTGCCGTCTCATATGCTTTTTCATGGACATATTCGATACAGTGCCTCAGCGTCTTATGGGGCTGGAGGATCACATCTTTCATAACAGGATCTTTTCTGGCAAGGTCTAAAAGATACGTGCCAAGCACGGTCGCATACCCTGAATCCTGCAAAAGAAGCATTTCTTCTGTCAGTTTTTCGGTTACTGAACCGGATTGCCGGGTCAGCAAAACCTTCAGCAGAAACTTCCTTTTTCCCGCTATAAAAGCATCCGTGTCCTCTTTGGATATGAAACATTCTTTTGCAAGGCTTTCAATTGCCGCTACATTTTGACAGGTCCGGTAATGTTCTGCCAGGACATTTACTTCCTCTATGCTTTTTGCCAATTTTTCCAGCATATAAAGTTCCTCCCGTCATTATGCCGCTTTGGATGCATGATTTTCTGCATTTCCGCCAGCTGCCGCTCTTTGCACTTCCTGGGATTCCTTATCAAGCTCATTCACCAGATTCAGTATTACCCGGCGTACCCAAAGGTTTCCATTCCACTTCTTTTCAAGGGTCTCCGCACTCTCAACAATGTTTTTCCACACACTATCATCCAATGCACGATGTCTGTATTTCTTGTAAAATGGATAGATCTCATACATGGCCTTTTTAACATCCACATAAATAACAGAATCCACATTAGACAACAATCCCATCAGAACCGGATGCCTGTCATATTTTTGGATCAGCTCATGGATCCCAACAGGTCTTTCTCCTGTGTACAAGCCTAAAAAGTCATTAAATATCGTTCCAACTGTATTTATATTTCTATGTTCCATTCGTATCCTCCTCTGCTCTTTTGATTCTTGCTGTTACGGTTTCCGGTAAGCATTCAAACGCTTCTGCAATTGCATTTTTACTGTATCCTTCCAGAAACAGCTTTTTCATCATTTTTTCCTGCTCTTTTTTCTTCAGCTTTTTCAGGGAGGAATCCCTGATCTTATGCTTCAGGATTTTTTTACTTAACGGATGATCCGGTCCATATTGATAGATTTTCCAGGCCTCCGCTGCATTTAGTCCGCAGACAATTGCCAGTACCAGGCAATAATAGCCTGCATACTCTTCATCTTTTATGCCATCACCCTCTTTATAGTTCTAAAGTTTTTCGGTTCCCGGCATTTTCCATTTATGCATGTCCTCCTTCCTGTTCTGCAAGAAACTTTTTTACGCCTTCCCGATCATATTCTGCCAGTTTTTCCAAATCAAAACGCACCAGCCGATAATCACAAAATCCAGAATGCCCCACTCTTTGCAGCACTTCTCCAAGCTTGTATTTTCGGATAAACGAAAGCTTATACTTGCACTCAAAATCTGAGATAAATGCTTCGTTTATTTTTATATTCTCAGCTGGCAAGCTTACTGTTAAAATGTCATACAGTTCCTCTTCCTGATCTTTTTTCTTGATCATTGCGATAAAAAGCCTGTTTTTGCAACGATAAGAATCCACTTTCAAAATGAGTTCTTCTTTGCACAGACTTCCTTCGTATTCCAAAGTTTTCTGTTCCATGTTCTTCCTCCGATATGCTTATATTTTTTTTGAATTATCCAGTAACTCCTTTCCATTGTATTTGCTCCCTTTGCCTGGATTCTGGAATTTTTGACAACAAAAAAAGACACCAAAAATCCATTCCAGGTTTTTGATGTCTTTCTATATTTCTCAGATCTATTGTCTCAAATGATTGCTCCCGGTATTTTGCCAGGACTAAACTTCTTCTGCATAGGGTGCTATGCATAAACGATAATTCAATTATAGGATAACACAATATATAGTGCGTGTCAATGTTGCATTTCCATATATTGTGTTTATGCGTTTGTTATGCGTTATCTAACATTTTTCAAATCCAAGCATCAGGTTCTCCATAACATAGCAGTCCTCTATCACTTTTCCTCTTCATAATAATAAAGGGAGTGCGTTTTTAATGTTGCATAAGCATAAATACGTTTTCTGTCATCTGCAACCAGCACATAGGTCACACCACGCCCATAAACAGAATCATCCCTGGCATAATCATACAGATATTCATTCATATCATCATTTCCGCAATCGAATTCCTGGATTATTTCATCTGAAAGATCCGCCTCATTTAATTCTACATGTTCTAAAGTTGTTTTTTCACTATCCATCAATCTTTTCTATCCATTAGGGCATTTAATTCGGCTAATGTTTTCTGATTAATATTGTTTCGATAATACTGACAATCATTAAAAGAATCCCTCGTAAGTCGATTTTCATTAAGCTTACTAAAGAATGCTCTTTCTTTTCCCTGGGAAATTAATGTTCCACGACTTATTTTCTGTGGCATTGCCATAGTATCAGCCTCCTTACTTATCATTCTTTTCCTACTATTATTATACTGTAAATTTCGTAAAAAAAACATCTGGAAAACATTGCCAAAATAGAGAAACAGATTTTGGTAAATTAATTTGCCAGTTGAACTATTGTAACATTTTTTTATATTTTGTAAATCCTTATTTTGCTGTCAGTCTGTCAAGGCATCTTTTTATATCCTCTTTTTGCATGCATTCAATGGTCCAGGTGCGTTCTTTTGTCTCCGGCAGATAACTAAGCACTTTCTCCCAGGGAAGGTTTCCGCTTCCAAGCCCAATGTGGGAATCCCGGTCGCCGCAGTTGTCGTGAATGTGGACATGGCTTACATAGGGAGCCAGATTTTTCGCCCACTCCCTGACATCCAGGGAAGAATAACAGTGTGCGTGCCCGATGTCCAGGCACAGCTTAAAGTTCGGCTGGTTCACCCTCTCATAAACATCCAAAAGGAGCCTCCAGTCATCATCAAATACATTTTCCAGCACGACTTCAAGTTCTGTTTTGTTTTTCATAAATTCCTTCCAGAATTTGGCGACATGCTCCGCCCAGTATTCTTTGTAATAAACATACGGGTTCATGCCAGAATGAAAGACAATCTTCTTAGCTCCAAGTTGAAGCCCCGCCTCATAGCACTGGTTGAATCTTGTCATGGTAGCTTCCCGCACC
>OGOY01004133.1_pt1 | contig 10204 bp, 12 predicted proteins | sample 1552811 | NCBI WGS metagenome assembly OGOY01 (sample SAMEA2580132, study PRJEB22360) | human gut metagenome | biome: human gut; feature: human-associated habitat; material: faeces | place: Denmark | collected 2008/2010 | reverse complement strand
GGGCCGTGTCACCTATGCCAACGGCGATACACAGGAGTTTACCGATGCTGAAGCCTTTCTCGAGTGCGTGCGGGAGGAACTTCCGTATCGCCCCACCACAGGCTTCCGTTACGAGGTGCTGACCGATGATCCCGCCGTTCGCAAGCAGGTGGATGACATGATCTTCGACTTCTACGGTGAGGAAGCCCCTTGCCGGCAGGAGGATCACGAGCCTCGGCCCGAGCAGGGCATGACCTTCGGGGGAATGTAATGGACGCCTCAAAAAAGCAGCGAGAGCCGGTCGCGTTCAAAAGCCTTGCCGAGCTGAAACGGTTCATCCGCCCCGGTGTGGAGTTTAAGACCGTCAGCCACGCCAATCATGCGGACATGGTGGGGCTGACCCGTGTGGTGACCACGGTGCAGCCGGTGGGCTTCTATTCCACGATCAAGGATCAGCCGGAGCATCCCTTCTCCACATGCAACCACGGCAAGGGCTTCTACACCGATTTTGGGAAAGCCGGCAATTACATCTTTGATGGTACGACGGTCAAGGTGAAGGATGCCCGAAAGCAAGATCGCGGCGTGATCTATGAGCTGGAGTTTTACAACAGAGAGCAAAACATGGAGGAAACGATGATGGACAGAAAAATGGTGAATTTTATCAGGGAACAGTATCCCCCCGGCACCCGCATCCGGCTCAATTCGATGGAAGACCCTTACGCGCCCATTCTTCCCGGCACCGAGGGCGAAGTGGACTTCGTGGACGATGAGGGGCAAATTTTTACGAATTGGAACAATGGCCGCACGCTGCCGCTCGCCCCCGGCCAGGACAGCTTCACCGTGCTGCCGCCCAAGCTGACCACCCTCAAGCTGTATATGCCCCTGACCGCCGACCTCTACGAGCGAAACGAGTACGGAGAATTTGACGACAGCAGTACATTGCTTGAGGGCCGTGAGCTGCGCGGCTACCAGGATCAGATCACGGCGGCGCTGGTGAAAAACCGGATGCCGGAGGAGACGGAGCGCGGTCTCATGCATTGGTATGATGAAGTCGACAGCGTCAATACCAAGGTGCGCACCGCCGTCTTCACCGTGGAGGAGCGTGATCGCCAGCTCTGGGGCGTGGCGGAATGCCGCGTCACCGGGGAATTATCGGACACAGAACTGGAAACCTTAAAGGAGTACCTCACCGGGCAGGCGTCGGACGGCTGGGGCGAGGGCTTTGAGCAGCGGGAAATTTCCGTGGATGACGGCGGTGAATTGTATGTCCACCTTTGGAACTCAGACGAGTGGAACATCCAAACGGAGCAGGAGCTTTTCTCCCCCAAGCTGGCGGATGGACTGCCGGAGCTATGCTTCTCCACCCTCCCCGGTACCGGTGAGCTCATCTGTATCAAGCGCGGTGAGAGCGGCTACTATCCCAGCGATTGGAGCACAGACGCCCCCGCGCAGAACCGTGAATTGGCAGATTATAACAACGAACGCCTCGGCGTGACGCGGGAGCAGCGCCTTGCCATGGAGTGCGGCAGCATGCACGGCTGGGATGTCCCCGGCGCTGACCCCGGTTACTATGAGCAGAAAATGGGAGGAATGAAGTTTGGCTAAGAAAGTGTTTGCCATGTATCTGGCAAAGGAGGGCAATCCTAACAGCGATGCATACGCAAAGCTGGACTTGCCCGCCTCACCGTGGGAACTGTGGGACGCGCTGGACAAGGTACGCCTTCAGAAAGATGACATCCTATACATGGAGATCGAAGACTACTATGCTTTTGAGTATCTCGCTCCCAATTTGGATGGGTTAGAGATCAGCCTCAACGAGCTTAATGATCTCGCCGCGCTTCTGGCGGCGCTGGACGAGATACAGAAGGTTGCCTTTGACGGTTTCCTGCGTATGGAGGTGCAGAATAAAGTCGATACCAACGGCGGCGTCATCACGCTGCAGGATCTGCGGGATCTGGCGGTCAGCGCAAAAACCGACTGCTGTCATGTAGTGGATGCCGCGGATGACGCACAGCTTGGGCGCTTCTATGCGGAAAACGGCTTTGTGCCGGAACTGGATGGCATATCGGATGCAGTATTCGAGATGCTGAACTTTGCCGGCATCGGAAGAATGATGCGATGCAGTGAAAACGGCGTTTTTATGAACAGCCTGTATGTGCTGCGGGATGGCGAACTGACCACTGCGCCGCCCGTCCAAAAGACGCTGCCGGAAAAGCCGGGATACCTATTCCGACTGACCCTCGGTCTGCACCCGGATTTCAGAGACAACCGCACGGCAGTGCTGGATCTGCCCGCGTCAGAAGAAGCGCTGGCTGCGGCACAGGAGCAGCTCGGCACCCTGAATTGGGAGAATATCGTTGTCCTCAACTATGACGGCATTCTTCCCAACGCTGCCTTTTTCGCAGACCTCCCCACTGAACTGGAGGCGTTCAACGAGTTCACCAAAGCAGTGCAGGATATGCCTTTTCCTGAAAAGCAGCTTCCAAAGCTGAAGGCCCTGCTGAAGCAGTTTGAAGTGCGGGATATTGCAACTGCCATAAGTCTGACGGAGCATCTGGAGGACTATATCCTCACGCCGAATCTCAGTTCGCCGCAGGAGACTGCTATTGACCAGCTTCACTTCATGACGGATGACCACTCGGTGGAATCGCTGATTTCCCATGTAAACCTCTACGCCTACGGCTGCGACATCATCAAGGAGGATAATGCAACCCTTACACCTTACGGCCTGCTGCACCGTGCGGACTATCAGCCCATGCTGACGCCGGTGCAGGAAAAGATGGAGATGACGATGCGATGAACAAAGAACAGTTTTGGAATATTGTAAACGAGGTCCACTCGTCGACTGACCCGAGAAATCAGAAGGAAGTGCTCACGGCGCTTCGGGACCGACTCAGAAATCTACCGTCAGAGGAGATACTGGAGTGGAAGCAGATTTTCAGTTTTTATCAGGACGCCGCAAGGAGAAACGACCTGTGGGCGGCGAGTGCCGCCATGGGCGCACATAGCTCCGATGACGGATTTATGGACTTTCGCTCCTGGTTGATCTCGCAGGAGCGCGATGTGTACATGTCCGCGCTCAAAGCCCCGAGTCGCTGGTATCGGTCAACACGGATGGGCAGGAGCTCAATTTTGAGGACTATGCCTACGTTCCATGCAAAGCCTATGCCGAGCGGCGCGCTTACGAAGAGATGTCCGTGGGAGATATCCTTGCAAGCTATATCAAGTGGGCGGCGACCAATGAGCAGCAGAAGCAGAACGATCCTGCCGCAGGAGAGAAAGTCATGCCTCAAAAGTCAACGGACTTTTTTGTACAGTCGGCGATGCTGGGGAAATACGATCTGTATGACGAAATGGAGCGGCGGGAGCTGCCGGACGACGTTCTGCGCAGCTTGAAAGAAGATATCCCACAGCGCGGTGATATCGCAGACGGCTGGCAATATGAGGACCTGCCGCGGATCATGCCGAAGCTCTCGCAAAGGTTTCAGGAGAAGCTGGAACGTATCGAGCAGCGGGCAAAGGAGAACACGGTACCGACACAGCGCAGAGAGCTAAAAGGCAAAACGCTCCGACGCTTCCTCGGGACGCTTCCGTGTACATCACAGGCAGAAGTAAATCTCCTGAGCGACCGCATGGCCGAGATGACGGAGCAGGATGAGACGATCCTGTCAGCCATGATCGAGCAGCACGATCCCCGCACGGCGGAGCGAGTGCTGGAGCTCATGGATGATATGAAAAACTGTGAGGTGCTTGCAGGCGTCGGCAACTATAAAGCTCTGGGAGAATACTGCGTTGCGCAGGAGACCAACGTGCCGCGGGAGCTTTGCGAATACCTTGATCTGGAAGCGCTGGGGAAGCACTATCAGGAGGAATACCCCGGCGCTTTCATCGGGAACGACTACGTGCAGTTCCCGCAGATGTCACAGGGGATGGAGATGAAGATGAAGATGTGATGGGGAAACGTGTACTTCCATTTATGGTAGCACATCCTGTAGGAGCTGTAGAAGACTATATCATTACTTGAGTAGTATTCAAAAATATTTTGCCTTATCCCGCCTATCCGGCGGATGAGAAATAATCAACTTAGAGGCCGATTTTCCGAAAGGGGATCGGCCCCTTCTTTTTTTATGCCCTTTTTCGGGAAATCACCCCGGAAAGGAGAAAACATGCGCGATGAACAACTGTTGGCTTACCTCAAAGGCTCCTGCTCCGGCAGGAAAAACCGCGTCGGTGGGACGGAACTGGAGCGAACACTCCATGTCAGCGGGACCGACCTGCGAAAGCTGGTGAATCAGCTGCGGCGCAAGACCCATCCCATCGCCAGCGACCGCAGTGGCTACTTTTACGCCACAACTGCCGGTGAGGTCTACGACACCATCCGCCAGCTGAAACGGATGGCGGCAGGACTGGAAGCGGCCATCAACGGTCTGGAACGGTCTATGGATCGGTTTCGTGAGGACGAGGAGGCCGGACATGGCTAAGCCGCCCTTTCCCTGGATCGGCAGCAAGGAAGAAGATCGCACCGTACATCCTGCAGCTTTTCCCGCCCAAGCTGACGCAGTATGTGGAACCGTTCGGCGGCAGCGGCGCAGTGCTGCTGGCGCTGCCGCCGGACCCAAACCGATTGGACATTTATAACGACTTGGATGCCGAGCTGGTGAACCTGTTCTCTTGCATCAAAGAATGCTCCAATGTTTTGCTGCGGGAACTGAGATTCCTGCCCATCCACGGCCGCAAGCTCTTCGAGTATTACCGGGACTTTGTCGCCCACAAGGAGGTCTACTTTCAAAATGTGCAGGCGGAGATCGAATGCCTCGGAGATCGGTCCTGCTTTACGGAGGAGCAGGCCGGAGAACTGCTCCCTATTTTTCAGGAGCGGCTGGCGCTTTACGATGTAAAGCGGGCGGCGGCGTATTACCTCGCCATCCGCGGCAGCTTCAGCGGGACGATCAACTCTTTCGGTGTCAAAGGGTTGGATGTCGAACGCTTCCTAAAGCTGTTTCCACCGGTGTCCGCACGGTTAAAAGATGTGCCGTTGGAGAACAAAAACGCCTTGCAGCTCATTCGGGAACGAGATAAAAAAGGCAGTCTTATCTATGCCGATCCGCCCTATGTCAAAACGGAGCGGCTCTACCGTGTCGCTGGGAAGCTGGGACGTTTCCGCAGATTCCATGTCCGGCTCTGGCAGGTACTAACTGGCCGTGACAGTTATGTGGTACTGTCCTACAACGACTGTCCCTTTATCCGTAAGCTCTATCAGGATTGGTACATTTCATCTTTCCAGCGCAGCAATCCGCTCTCTCAGAAAAAGGGCTCGTCCTTCGGCGAACTCATCATCACCAACTACGATCCCCGCCCCTACATGACCAGCCAGATGAACCTCTTCGACGAGCCGTTGGGCGAATGGGAGCTGAAGCTGGTTCATATCCCAAAATATCCACCAAGGAGGAAAACAGCATGAAATTCAATTTGAACCATGATCCTAACAATAAAACTCTTGCCATTCCCCGCGCCGCTTTGCAGCTCTCCGGCCTTGCAGGCGTCAGCGACCTGATCCTCCATACCGATAGCGGCTGTATTCTGCTGCTGCCGGGAGATCCTACCGTAGCGGAACTGCTGAAAACCATTTCTCTCATCTCCGCCGTTACGCCGCAGCTGATCTCCCGTCTGGCGGAGAGAAGCCAGATGGCAATGGAGGCCGGAATGACGGAAACGGCGTGCGGTGCCTGTGAACACGAACCCCACTGCTCCGGCCTTGAAATTCCGCCCTGCCAGCTGGCGGAGGCAGGGATCTCGCCCAACACCGCGCTGGAGTCTTTCGTGGAGGATGGCAAAGTCATCGTGCAGGCAGCGGAGAAAACCGCCGCAGATGTGCTCATCGACGAGCTGGACGATGATGTTCGCACCATGCTGGAGGATTCCGGTGTGCAACTGGAGGGCGTATGCCGTCTGTTGGAAAAGGAGGATATCTCGGGATGAACAATACTTATCCCTACCCGTATTCCGCTGCTGAAGCCCGTAAGCGGAATGAGCTTTCCCTTTGGCGGGAGAGCCACAAGGCAAACATCGCCTGCCGTAACGCTATCGAGGACGCCATCCGCCAGAACTTCGATGGCATGAACCTTCAGACAGATTGTTTAAAGGCCGTGCTGGACGAATACGGCTTCAAGCGCACCGCATGGGTACTCGCCAATACGCTGCACGAACTCAAGTGGGATGGGCGTTTCAGCTACGCCAACAAGCATTGGGCAGAGAAGATATATATTCCCACAGATCTCAACCACAACAGCGATTTTGTTGTCCGAAGCCATCCGGCCGTGCTGGATGGCTTCGTCAGTTTCTACCGCAAGGCGGTGCAGGCGTTAAATCTCTTTGGCGCGGAGCACTGCGTCGGTGACCGCGCCGAGCAGGACTATACCGGCAAGGTGCTGGTACTCAGCCCCGACACGCTGAAAGAATCCTGCTGGAGTCAGGAAAACCAGCTCTGGTATGCCCATGACGGTTTTGGCTGTTCGCCTCACGCCATTGGCCGCTCGGTGCGCTGCACCTGCCTTAGCGACGGGGAGATGACACGCTGGAACCGCAACGAGTTCATCGGCGTACTGGATGACAAGTTCCTTCCGGAATGGGCAAAGCCGAAGCTGGCAGAGCTTCAAGCACAGGAGCAGACCGATGCCCCCACGATGGGCGGCATGAATATGAAGTGAGGAGGATGTCTGAATGTGCATGACCTATTACACCGTGGACGATCTCCGCCCCGGAAGGCCCGGATGGGATGTGAGGCAGTTTTCTGCATTGGCGGAGGCCATCGACCATTACCGGACGCTCCCCATGGATGGGATCCGCGTCCTTGGTATGGCGGATGACGCCCACGCTTATGAACTCATCCGCTGTGTGCGTTTTTTCCCCGGCGACGCCCAGGGCGAGGATGTTCTGGCGGCAGATTACCGGCGCAGCGGCTTGACGAAAAAGAATGCTGCTTTGAAAAATGCGCGGGATATCTGCTTAGAAGCCCTGCATCCCCGTTTCCTGTTGGAGCCGGGGCGTCTGGTTCCCGTTCCCCAGCGCAGAAAGCTGCGGGAAGAACTGCGGGAGGCGCTTCTCTGGCAGGGTTATGAAGAAAACTACGATTCCGCCATCCGTTCTGTTTTTGTGGGCGGCGTTGGTTGGATCTCACCTCAGGACGTGAAAAAGCAGCGGCAGCTTCCACTTGTGCTGAGCTACCGGGTAGACGGTATGTCGAAAGACGGTGCCTACCTCTCCTTAGAGCTGGAGCCTTGGGAATATGACCTTCTGCTGGAGCAGACGAAAAATCACTATAAAAATAAAGAAAAGAGGAACACAAAATGAAACGAATGTTATCTCTCTGCGCTGCGGCGTTGTGCCTGACTTTGGCACTGACACCCACTGCGCTGGCGGCGGACTTTGAACCCGCGGTGCCGGACGCCAAGGTCTGCTACCCCACCGCCATCGTCCGAAACGACGATGGCACAGAACTGAAGAAAATCTATGATCTGAGTCCGGAGGACGATCCTGCGGGCATTCCCCGCTCGGACTTTCGGCAGGACGGCTTTCAGTACACCCTGACGGACCTTCTGAAGCAGGAGCTTCCGGAAAATGAGAGCCGCCAGCATACGGAGCATGTTTCCATCGAGAGCGCCAAAAAGGATATGGAATCCGTGCTGGCGCTGCTGCTGCAGGAGCGGGAATTCATCACGGATGACGGCCTCATGGGAACGCTGACGCTCCGACTGGATACCGTGCAGGTGGAGCCGTCCGGCTACGGCACTTCTACAAAGCAGCTTTCCGTCAAGCGCAGCTATCCCAATCTTGCCGAGCAGGATACACAGTACATCCCCAAGAGCATTGAGGACGGCGGCAGGACCCTGACGCTCTCCGACATTCAGTGGCAGACCGACAATACCGCAAACATGGACGGTTATGCCGTGGCAGACCGCTATACCGCCGTCGCCACCTACACCGGCAGCACCACCAGCAGCTACGTGAAAGGCTATACGGTTACGGCGGATTATACCGGAACCGTCAGCCGGATCGCCCTCAACCGTGTCCGCTATGTCGCCATCTTTGAGGGAACACCCATCCAGCCCGCAGAGCCTGCGAACGTACCTTCCGCGGCATCCGCTTTCCGCTGGTCCTATGTGCTGATTCCCCTCGGAATTGTGGCTGCGGCAGGAGCCGGTGTCGGCGGTGCGCTGCTGGTGAAGCACAGAAAAGAAAACGCAGATGAGGAGGAAACGGCAGAATGAAAAAAATCATTACCCTTTGCCTGAGCCTTTGCATGACAGCGGCTTTGGCGGCTCCGGCGTATGCGCTGGAATACAGTATCGATGCGCCGAATGATTACGACTTCGGTAAGGACACCTCTATTGAAGTGATCCACACGGCAGATGGCGGCGCCATGCGCAACGAGGATGTGAGCAAAAATGCCGCTCTCATTCCGCCCATTTTTGGCTCGGAGAGCATGAATGCGCTCCATACCGGCGAATACCTTACCCCCAATCTCGCTCCCGGTGGTATTCCCGCGTCCGGCGCGGTCAGTGGCGGCAGCGCCGCCCCCGTTGTCACCCCCGGCCTGTTGGCGCCGGCAGCGGCTATCAGCCCGCCGTGCTGTTCACGGAGGTGACGAGCGATCTTTACTACAAAAATGGTTCCCTCGGCAAGATCGAGATCCCCGCGTTGGATCTGAGTGTCCGTATTTATCAGGGAACGGACAGCAAGACGCTTGCCAAAGGCGTTGGGCATTTTGAAGATACCTCCATCTGGGAGGGCAATGTCTGCCTCGCCGCCCACAACCGCGGCGCCAACAGCTACTTCGGGCAGATCCACACGCTGAACATCGGGGACAAGATCACCCTGACGACCAAGCTGGGTACCCGCACCTACAAGGTGACGGACGTCAGCAAGGTCAGCGAGACAGACCGCAGCGGTCTTGCGGACTCCGGCGAGAATATGCTCACGCTTTACACCTGCGTCCGCAACCAGCGGGACCAGCGCTGGTGCGTCACCGCGGTGGAAACTTGATTTTTTCTCCGTTTTGCCGGATCGGTTCTGTTCGACTTCTGCCCATCGCCTGTGATATGGTGAAGCTGCGAGGAAGATTTCCACATACACATTTAGAATGGAGGTAGAACAATGAACAGATTGAAGAATACAGGACTTGTCCTCTGCGGTCTCGTGCTGGGGCTTTCACTGAGTGCTCCCGCGGCGCAGGCGGTGGAATCGCTGAAAGCAACGCTTTCCACCAACCGCATCCTTGTAGACGGTCAAGAAGTCCGCCTGACGGCGTACAACATCAACGGCAATAACTACGTCATGCTGCGCGACGTCGGCAAGACGGTAGGATTCGAGGTCTACTGGGACGCTGATACCAAATGCGTTCAAATTGAGTCAGACAAGCCGTACACCGGAGAAGCGCCGGTAAAGTCTGCGGCCACAAAGCCCGTGGAAGAACCTGTGCAGACTGACGTTGCCGCCGCAAAGCAGGACATCATTGACCGCACCAATGCCATCCGCAGAGAGCAAGGAATTTCTGCGCTGACTGTCAATGCCAAACTCATGCAGGCGGCGCAGGTTCGCGCGGATGAGATGGCCGCCAGCGGCATCTACTCTCACACCCGTCCGGATGGGCGCAAGAGCAACACCGTCACCGACAGCAAGTATACCGGCGAAAACCTTCACAACATCTCGGAGCTGTATCTTGAGCAGCAGCACAAAACGCTCTCCGAGGCGGTGGTCGAGCTGTGGTCCAACTCCAGGGCCCACGCGGACAACATGACAAGCTCCCGCTACGGTGAGATCGGCGTCGGGCTGGCGCGAGGTATTGACAAGGACGGCTTTGACTGCTGGTACTGCGTGCAGGTCTTCCTGCTGGACGGCTGTGAGGTCACCTGGGTGGATACGCCCGTAATGAAATGATATATCAGCGCGGGCAGAACAAAAGCGTGGACATTCCGACATTCATTGGGTATAATAAAACCAAAGGAGGAGTGCTTATGATCTATTCGATCTACGAAATTCAGCAGCGGATCGCGCCAGTGGCGAAGCAGTACGGTGTGAAAGCGGTATTCCTCTTTGGCTCTTACGCAAGAGGTGAGGCCCGCGAGGACAGCGATATCGACCTGCTGGTCGATACCAGCGGAACGAACCTGAGCAGTCTTCTCTCTTTGGGCGCGCTGTATTGCGACCTTGAAGCGGCGCTGCAAAA
>OGOY01004128.1_pt1 | contig 10220 bp, 8 predicted proteins | sample 1552811 | NCBI WGS metagenome assembly OGOY01 (sample SAMEA2580132, study PRJEB22360) | human gut metagenome | biome: human gut; feature: human-associated habitat; material: faeces | place: Denmark | collected 2008/2010 | reverse complement strand
GGATTTTACAAATGAAAGGTATTTTAGCCGAACCGGGCAAGGCTCCGGTGATCGCATCCCTGCCCGACAGCCTGTGGGCCATTGAGAACCGGCTGGGCACTCCCTGCGAGATGATCGTGCTGCCCCGCACCCCGGCGGTGCTGTTCGTGGGCCGGTACGATGGCCCCATCCAGCCCGCCAGCCTGCTCAACCGGACATACCGGGGCCGCCAGCTTTACGGGCCCATCCTCTGCTACGGCTGGAAGGGCAACAACATCCAGCCCATGAACAAGGATGTGCAGACCGAGATGCTGGACCGCCTGAAGGGCACGGAGGTGAAAGTGTGACCACCTATATCTGCAAATGCGGACGGCGAGTGAAGAAATCCACCGATGCCAGTACCACTGGAAAATGCCTATCTGGTTACGCACCCGGCCATGAGTGCTGGGGATGCCCCTATGCCATGCCATACGGAGACTTTCAATGGGATGAAAGTGCTAGAACTGTCAGCCGGGAGACTCGGGGCTACGAGTGCCGGATGAGCAAGACCCTCACTTATGCGTCAGAGTTCGCTGGCTCTGTCAAGGATAAATGCACCTGTCGAGTGCATAGTCTGGACTTCGACTTTCTGTCTCAGGTCTCCGCATGGATCAAAGACACTTATCCAGACAGAGAGATTTTCGGCTCATTTTCCAAAGATATTCGTGCATCGGACTATGGATCTGACGGGCGCTATTGCCTGACAATCACATGCACTCAGAATCTGAAAGGTGTTGCCGCAAAAAGAGAGCTGTTTGGTCAGTTTTTCAATCCAGATGGAAGCCGCAAGGACATGACACCGCAGCAGGAAATGGAAAAGATTCTTGCCGACATCAAAAAAGCAAAGGAGATTCTCTCATGTGCACCTGCCCAGAATGCGGATGCTGCTGTGACTACGGCAGAGAATGCTGTCCCGACTGCCACAGCGGCAACGCCGACCATCTCGGAGAGCGGGGCGGATGTAAGCGCATCGACCCCCGCGACATCCCTGCAGAACTGCGAATCGGCCCCTGCCGCATCGGCGGGCGGTTCTTCTGTATCAACAGCTGGTGCCATGCAGGACAAGCCCCTGACCACCGTGCCGGATGAGATGCGCCCGACGTTCGACTATTCCGGCCTGACTGACCAGACCGTGGAGGACCTGCACTTTGCCGAGGACGAATACCGCCACGGCAAACAGATGGCCGAGCGCGGCCTTGTCCACATGGGCAATGCCATTGCCGCCGCCCATGATGCGCTGTGCGGAGTTGTCCAATTGTTGGACAACTCAAAGCATGGCAATCGCGGGGATGATTCTTTTCGGGCATGGTGCTGCTCTATCGGCATCACAAAGTCAACCGCCTACAACCTGCTGCAAGTCTCTGCCCTGATGGACGGCAGCAGCCCCCGCCAGCAGGCTATTCTGGAAGCCCTGCCGCCCACCCTGCTGTACGCCGTGGCAAAGCCCAGTGCCCCGCAGGAGCTAGTGGAGAAGGTCAAGAACGGTGAGGTCACCACAAACAAAGCCTATCAGGATCTGCTCAAGGAAAACCAGCAGCTCCGCACCGAGCGGGACAAGGCCCGCGCCGACCAGCTGAGCACCGCCAAAGACTGCAACCGGCTGGGTCTGAAGGCCTCGCAGGAAAAAGACCGTGCAGACAAGGCCGAGGCCCGGGAAGAAGAAGCCTGGAAGATGCAGAGCAAGGCCGAAACCCGGGCGCAGGAGGCCGAGAAGCAGCTGGAGGGTTCCCGGCAGATGGCCGAAGCGGCCAAGCTCCGGGGCGACAAGCTCAAGGCCGAGAACGACGCGCTCAAGAAGCAGCCCATCACCGCGGTGGTGGACAAGGAAGAGGTGGAGCGTCAGGCCAGGGAAATGGCCGCCGAGATGACCGCCGACCTGCGGGCACAACTGGAACAGGCCTCTTCCGGCAGCGAACAGGATGCCCACAGCTCCTATGACAACGTGCTGCTGGCCGACCGCTCTTTCCAGAACATCGGCAAAATGGTGGTTCCGTCCCTCCGCAGGCTTCCGCCCGAACAGCGGGAGCAGCTGACCAATATGCTCATTCACACACTCGGACAGATCCAAGGGGAGGTATCCAGATGTCTGTAACCATCACGGCCCTTGAGGCCGAAAACGTCAAGCGCATCAAGGCCGTTGCGCTCACTCCTGCCCCCACCGGGCTCACCCTCGTGGGCGGCAACAACAATCAGGGCAAGACCAGCGTGCTGGATGCCCTTGCCTGGGCGCTGGGCGGCGACCGCTTCCGCCCCAATGCCGCACAGCGGGACGGGGCCGTGGCTCCCGCCCATCTCAAGGTCACCCTTTCCAACGGCGTGGTGGTGGAGCGCAAGGGCAAAAACAGCACCCTGACCGTTACCGACCCCACCGGGCGGCGCAGCGGCCAGCAGCTGCTCAACGCCTTTATCGAGCCGCTGGCCCTTGACCTGCCCCGCTTTATGGAGGCATCCGACAAGGAGAAAGCGGACATCCTGCTCCGCATCATCGGCATCGGCAGCGAGCTGCACGTCCGGGATCTGGAGATCAAGTCCCTGTACGACAAGCGCACCTTCACCGGCCAGCTGGCCCAGCAGAAAAAGCACTTTGCCGAGGAGCTGATTTCCTACCCCGATGCCCCGGAAGAACCGGTCAGCGCCTCCGACCTCATCCGCCAGCAGCAGGAGATCCTGGCCCGCAACGGCGAGAACCAGCGCAAGCGGCAGAACATCGACCTTCTCGAAGGCAAGGCCCGCACGCTGGCCGACCGCCGCGTTCAGCTGGAACAGACCCTTGCACAGCTGGTGAAGGAGCAGACCGAAGTAAACGAATCGCTTTGCACGGCCCGGAAATCTGCCGAGAACCTGCAGGACGAATCCACCGCCGAACTGGAAGCCTCCATCCGGAGCATCGAGGAGACCAACCAGAAGGTGCGGGCCAATCTGGAAAAGGCCCGGGCCGAGGACGAGGCCGCCCAGTATGCCAGCGACTACGACAAGCTCACCGAAGCCATCACCCAGAAGCGGGCCGACCGCATGGCCCTGCTGAACGGTGCTGACCTGCCCCTGCCGGAGCTGAGCGTGGAGGACGGTGCCCTTACTTATAAAGGAAAGCACTGGCGGGATATGTCCGGCAGCGATCAGCTGCGGGTAGCCGCCGCCATCGTCCGCCGCCTGAACCCGGACTGTGGTTTTGTGCTGCTGGACAAGCTGGAGCAGATGGACATGACCACCCTGACCGAGTTTGGCCGCTGGCTGGAAGCAGAGCACCTGCAGGCCATCGCCACCCGGGTCTCCACCGGCAGCGAGTGCCAGATCATCATTGAGGACGGCATGGTAAAGGATGCCGAGCCGCCTGTCACCGAAAAGCCCCAGCCCAGAAGCTGGACGAAAGGAGCATTCTAAATGAGCAAGTATGCCATCACCGCCGGGGTGCAGGATTCCCCGGTCAAGACCGTGCTGTATGGCCCCGAGGGCATCGGCAAGAGCACCTTTGCCTCCCACTTCCCCGACCCGGTGTTCATCGACACTGAGGGCGGCACCAAGCGGCTGAACATCAAGCGTCTGCCCCAGCCCACCAGCTGGGCCATGCTGCTGGACGAAGTAGCCGAGGTACGCAGGGGAAATATCCCCTGCGGCACGCTGGTCATCGACACCGCCGACTGGGCCGAACGGCTGGCCATTGATGCCGTCTGCGCCAAGGCCAAGGTAGACGGGCTGGAGGGCTTTGGCTACGGCAAGGGCTACACCTACCTGAAAGAGGAGTTCGGCAAGCTGCTGGACGCGCTGGAAGAGGTGCTGAACACCGGACACAACGTTCTGATCCTTGCCCACGCGGCCATCACCAAGTTCGAGCAGCCGGATGCGGCGGGCAGTTATGACCGCTGGACCATGAAGACCACCAAGCAGGTGGAGCCGCTGATCCGGGAGTGGTGCGACATGCTGCTGTTCGTCAACTACAAGACCGTGGTGGAAAAGAGCAGCAGCGCCCCCAACGCAAAAAACAAGGTCACCGGCGGCCGCCGGGTGATGTACACAGCGCATCACCCCTGCTGGGATGCCAAGAATCGCTTCGGCCTGCCCGACGAGATTCCCTTTGACTACGCCGGCATCGCCGCCCACATCCCCGGCACCACACCTGCACCTGCACCGAAGCCGAAGCCGGAACCGAGCCCCCAGCCGGAAGCCGACATCCTGCCCACTCCGGCTCCGCAGCCCCAGACTCCCCGCGAGGAAGTGCCCGAAGCTCTGCTCACACCGGACCTGATCGCGCTGGGCGTGCCGGAAAAGCTGGCTCCCCTGATGAGTGCCAACAACGTCACGCCGGAGGAGCTGCAGGCTGTGGTGGGCAAGCGGGGCTATTTCCCCGAGGATATGCCCATCCGGGATTACCCGGCCGATTTCGTAGAGGGCTGTCTGGTGGCCGCATGGCCCCAGGTGCTGCAGATGGTGCTGGACAGCCGTGACCTGCCGTTTTGATGATTTTGAAAGGAGTTTTTACTTATGAATGAGATGAACACCGACCGTGCCCTGAACTGGGACGACGAATTCACCAACGAACAGCAGGAGTTCGTGCTCCTGCCCGAGGGCGATTATGCCTTTGAGGTCACCGGCATGGAGCGTGCCCGCTTTGAGGGCAGTGCCAAGCTCCCGCCCTGCTCCATGGCAAAGCTGACCCTGAAGATCTTCGGCGGGGCCAAGGGCGATGCCACCGTCACCGACCGCCTGTATCTGCACACCAAGACCCAGGGCCTGCTGGGTGCTTTCTTTGAGAGCATCGGCCAGTGCAAGCGGGGCGAGACCTTCCGCCCCCGCTGGAACGAGGTGGTGGGTGCCCGGGGCTGGTGCCGTCTGGGCATCCGGGAGTACACCAAGCAGAGCGGCCCCAACGCTGGGAAGACCGGCCAGAGCAACGAGGTCACCCGCTTCCTGCCGCCGCCGGAGCCTAAGGCCGCACCCGCTCAGGGCTGGACACAGGGGGCATTCTGATGGCGAACATCCAATCCCTGCGCCCCTATCAGCAGGCAGCCCGGGACAGCATCCACGCCCAGTGGGAGCAGGGCCGTCTGCGCACGCTGCTGGTGCTGCCCACAGGCACCGGCAAGACCATCGTGTTCGCCTCCGTTGCCGCCGATCAGGTGCGTGCCGGGGACCGGGTGCTCATCCTGGCCCACCGGGGCGAGCTACTGGAACAGGCAGCTGACAAGCTCCAGCGTTCCACCGGCCTTGTCAGCGCCGTGGAAAAGGCAGAGTCCACCTGCCTGAACAGCTGGTTCCGGGTGGTGGTGGGCAGCGTGCAGACCCTGCAGCGCTCCGCTCGGCTGGAACGCTTTCCCCGGGACTACTTCGGCACCATCATCATCGACGAGGCCCACCACGCCATCACCGACGGCTACCGCCGCATCCTGGACTACTTCGAGAATGCAAAGGTGCTGGGTGTGACCGCCACCCCAGACCGCGGCGACATGCGGAACCTGGGTGAGATGTTCGACAGCCTGGCCTATGAGTACAAGCTGACCGATGCCATCAAAGAGGGTTATCTGTGCAAGATCATGGCCCAGACCATTCCCCTGAAACTGGACATCTCCGGCGTGCCCCTCAGCGGCGGCGACTACGCCGTGGGGGAACTTGGCACGGCGCTGGACCCGTATCTGGAGCAGATCGCCGCTGAGATGGCACAGCGATGCAAAGGCCGCAAGACAGTGGTGTTCCTTCCCCTCATCAAAACCAGCCAGAAGTTCCGGGATCTGCTGAATGCACAGGGGTTCCGGGCCGCCGAGGTCAACGGCCAGAGTGCCGACCGAAAGGAAGTGCTTGCCGACTTCGATGCCGGGAAGTACAACGTGCTCTGCAATTCCATGCTGCTCACCGAGGGCTGGGACTGCCCCAGTGTTGACTGTGTGGTGGTACTGCGGCCCACCAAGGTGCGCAGCCTGTACAGCCAGATGGTGGGACGCGGCACACGTCTGGCCGAGGGCAAGACCGACCTGCTGCTCCTCGACTTTTTGTGGATGACCGACAAGCACGAGCTCTGCCGCCCGGCAGACCTTGTGTGCGAGGACAGGGCCGTGGCCCGGCAGATGACCGAAAATCTGACAGAGACCGGTGCGCCCGAGGACATCGAGGAAGCCGCCGCCCAGGCCTGCGAGGACGTGGTGGCCCAGCGGGAAGAGGCCCTTGCAAAACAGCTGGCCGAACAGCGCCGCAAAAAGGCAATGCTGGTGGACCCGCTCCAATACGAAATGAGCATTCAGGCCGAGGATCTGTCCGGCTATGTGCCGGCCTTTGGCTGGGAAGCCGGGCCGCCCACCGAACAGCAGACCTCCGCCCTCGAAAAGCTGGGCATTCTGCCGGATGCGGTGGAATCGGCAGGCAAGGCCAGCCTTTTGCTGGACCGGCTGCACAAGCGCCGGGATGAAGGCCTCACCACACCAAAACAGATCCGCTGTCTGGAAAAATACGGCTTCCAGCATGTGGGCACATGGAGTTTTGAGCAGGCCAAACACATGATCGACCGCATTGCGGCCCAGGGCTGGCGGGGTGTGCCCAAGGGTGTTACCCCAAGCACCTATACGCCGCCCGCCCCGCCTGAAACACCCGCATGGGATGTATGGTAACGCAGATGAATGATGAGATCGAACTCAAAGAAGCATTGGACTTCATTTCCCCGGCCTCCCTGACTTATGAGGAGTGGACGATGGTGGGCATGGGCCTCAAGGAAGCGGGCCTGCCCGTCACCGTCTGGGAAGCATGGAGCGCCCGGGACGGGGGCCGCTACCATAAGGGTGAGTGTGCCCGGAAGTGGGAGAGCTTTCACGGCAGCACAAAGCCTGTCACCGAGAGCAGCATTTTCCAGCTGGCCTACAGCCACGGATGGAGCGGCCCCGCGGGCCACGCGCTGGACTGGGGCGACGAGCTCACCACCGGCTCCTCCAGAACGGAGGGGCAGCTGGTGGACCCCCGGTGGGTGGAATCCCACGACCTGGCTCTGCCTGAGCAGTGGGACCCAGTTGACCAGCTCAGGCGCTACCTGCAGGCCCTTTTTGAGCAGGACGAGCACGTGGCCTATGTGACCGAAAGCTTCATGGCCGACGACCGCCGCCGCCCCACCAGAGGCTGCTGGGACCGCACCGCAGGCCAGCTCATCGCAGAGCTGGACACCTGCGGCGGGGACATCGGCAAGGTGGTGGGCGACTGCGACCCCGAGGTGGGCGCGTGGATCTGCTTCAACCCGGTGGACGGAACGGGCCGCAAGGATGCCAATATCACCGCCTACCGCTACGCTCTGGTGGAATGCGACAACATGGATCTGGGCAGACAACAGGCCATCATCAAGCAGCTGGAGCTACCCTGTGCCGCCCTGGTCTACTCCGGCGGCAAGAGCGTCCACGCCATCGTCAAGGTGGATGCCCCGGATTACACCGAATACCGCAAGCGGGTGGATTACCTCTATGCCGCCTGCCAGAAGAATGGTCTGACCCTCGACCAGCAGAACCGCAACCCCAGCCGCCTTTCCCGGATGCCCGGCATCCTGCGCGGCAGTCAGCGGCAAACCCTGCTGGAGACCAACATCGGCAAAAGCTGCTGGGACGAGTGGCGGGACTGGCTGGAAGCCGAGACCGATGAACTGCCTGATGATGAAGACCTTGGCGAGGAATGCCTTGAACCTCCCGCATTGGCAGAAGCACTAATTGATGGCGTGCTCCGTAAAGGGCACAAAATGCTTCTGGCGGGTCCAAGTAAGGCAGGCAAGAGCTTTGCTTTGATTGAACTGTGCATTGCTATCGCCGCTGGAAAACCGTGGCTTGGACGTTTTAATTGTGCTCAAGGTAAAGTCTACTATGTCAATTTGGAATTAGACCGTGCTTCTTGTATTAACCGCTTCATCGAGGTTTACAAAGCCTTGGGCTATCCAAAAGAGCAAATGCAGACAATTATGCACAATATCCGAATTTGGCATCTTCGTGGCGCATCCGTTCCCATGGACAGGTTAGCGCCAAAGCTCATTCGTCGTGCCAGCAACAAAGGCTACTTAGCGGTTATTATTGACCCTATTTATAAAGTTTTGACCGGCGACGAGAACAGTGCCGACCAGATGGCAAAGTTCTGCAACCAGTTCGACCTTGTCTGTCGTGCGCTGGACTGTGCCGTGATCTACTGCCACCACCACTCCAAGGGTGCCCAGGGCGGCAAGCGCAGCATGGACCGCGCCAGCGGCTCCGGCGTGTTTGCCCGTGACCCGGATGCCATGCTGGATATGACAGAGCTCACCCCCACCGATGCCATCTTGGAACAGCTCCACAACAAGGCCGCCTGCCGTGTGCTCAAGGCCATGCTGGACAAGCGCGGCCATGCCGATGTCTACGGCCCGGACGATGCCCTGAGCAAAAGCCGGATGCTGGCCATTGCCAAAGAACACCTTGGCATGGCCGACTTGCGGGCCATCGATGCACAGATCGCAGCCGCCCAGAAAAAAGCCGACAGCATGACCGCCTGGCGCATTGAGGGCACCCTGCGCGAGTTCGCCCGCTTCGACCCTGTGAACCTCTGGTTCGACTACCCCGTCCACAAGCCGGACACCGGCCTGCTGGAGGATCTGCAGCCGGACAGCGATTACAAGTCACTGGGTACCCGGGGCGCATCCAAGCGCTGGGGCAATAAGGACAAAGTCAGCAAGGACAAAAAGGCCGAGCTGGACACCGCCTTTGAAGCCTGCATGATGGATGGAAAGGTAACGGTCTACTCCATGGCCGAATATATGGGGCTGAAACCGGATACCGTACGCCGTCGTTTGAAAGCGGACGGCGGCTTCTGGATCGACGGCGCGGACATCGGCCGCAAAGAACCCGGCAGCGCAGGGTAAATTACAGCCTGCAATATTTCGCTTTACACATAGTACAAAAACGGTAAAATAGCGGCTATCACAAATCCGCATCCGCTTACGGATTTCGGAAAATAGCGGCTATTTTTCCGAATCCGGGACGGAAAATAGCCTATATATAATATACAAAATCCGTCCGTGTGTGATGGGGTCTCCCAGAGGATGGGGCGAACACAGCCCCCATCCCTCCGGGGAACCCTCCCCATCACGTTGGCCGAACAAAAAAGAAAGAACGAGGTGAAACGAACGTGCAATTTTTGCCCATTGCTCAATTCTTCCTGCCCATGAAGCCGCCCACCACCACCCACAACGCCAAGGAGCTGCACGCCTACATGAAGGGCGGCAAGCCCTGTGCCGTGCTCCACGACAGCGCCGAACTGAAAGCCGCCCGGGCCAAGCTCCACGCCTACCTGGCACCCCATGCACCGGATCAGCCCGTGCCCGCCGGGAAGCCAGTGCGGCTGGTGGTCAAGTGGTGCTTTGCCCCCGAGGGCCGCCCGGACGGCAGCTGGCGCACCTCCAAACCTGATACTGACAATCTGGAAAAGGCCCTCAAGGACGAGATGACCCGCCTGCACTTCTGGCACGATGATGCCCAGGTGTGCAGCGAGATCGTGGAGAAGTTCTGGTCGGCCCCCTGCGGTGTGTTCGTGCGTGTGGAGGTGTGGGGATGACCTACGAAGAGAAGAAGGCCTGGTTGAGAAGGTATCAGCAAGCGAAGCGGCTCGAACAGCTGCGGCTGGATGAGCTGGACACGCTGAAGACAGACGCTTCCAACATGACCCAGTGCCTTTCCGCTGTGCCGGGCGGCGGAGGAGACGGCCAAACATTGCCCCGTGCAGTAGAACGCATCGACGAAGCCCGGGGCGCTTACAAAGCCCAGTGTGAGGAAAGCACCCGCATTCGCAAAGAAATCATCTTTGCGCTACAGCAGCTGGATGATGAGCTTGACTTCACGATTCTGTACCGGAGATATATCTGTGGGCACAAGTGGGAGCTGATCGCTGACCGGCTCTCCCTCGATGTCAGTTGGGTCCTCCGACGACACAAAAAAGCGGTGCAACTTCTGGACACAGACCCATGACGCACTAAAAAGCACTAGTTCAAGTGTGCTATACTCTATGCTGCAAAGCCCAGCAGGAAAGGCATCCTTACTCCCTTCGTGCTGGCGGCCCGACCGGAGGTTTGTTTTCCTCCTCTTGATACGGTTTTCTCCTCTTGCTGCTTAACAGCTTTTTTGCACCGGCCGGGCTTTTCCTGATTACAACTGCCGTTCTGAGCATCCGCTCAGGGCGGCTTTTTTGTACCCTGACAACGAGAGAGGTGGTGAGGATGACCGACAAGC
>OGOY01004127.1_pt1 | contig 10221 bp, 9 predicted proteins | sample 1552811 | NCBI WGS metagenome assembly OGOY01 (sample SAMEA2580132, study PRJEB22360) | human gut metagenome | biome: human gut; feature: human-associated habitat; material: faeces | place: Denmark | collected 2008/2010 | reverse complement strand
TGATGTCGCGCAAGCGCCCGCCGTTTGCACGCGGCACGTATTTTGGTGTGTTTATGGTGGGGTATGGCATTTGCCGCTTCCTTATTGAATTTGTGCGTCAGCCCGATGCTCAGCTCGGTTACCTTTGGGGCGGCTGGCTCACCATGGGGCAGGTGCTTTCGGTGCCGCTTATTGTGGCGGGCGTAGTCTTGCTAGTGTATGCGCTGAAAACGAAACATCCTCAAGAAGGCCCCCGATTGGCATAGAAGGGTTGGTTGCGCGCGCTGCCTGCCGTGAAAGGGCGGAAAGATATTATCTGACGCGAAGGGGCGGGAGGGTGTGCTCTGTTGCGGAGGCGGCTGAACGTGCTCGCTTTTGCGCTCTGGCGTATTGCCTGATAGAAATGGGATTTTAGCAGCCTATCTACCGCTCACCGATTCTTATCTAGAAATGCTACTCTATAAGTAGCATAATAAAGGCATCGAAGCTAACTCGCTGCCGAAGAGCCCATGTATCGGCAGCGTCCCAAATGAAGGGGGAATATCATGAAACTTGAATTCTACAAATGCGCTCACTGCGGAAACGTTGCCGTTAAGCTGTTCGACCAGGGCGTGTCGCTTTCATGCTGTGGTGAAGAAATGACGCTGCTCCGTGCAGGCGAAACCGACGGCGCTGCAGAAAAGCATGTTCCGGTAGTCACGGTAGGCGAAACCATCCACGTTGAGGTAGGTAGCGTTTTACACCCCATGATGGAGGCTCATTTCATCACCATGATCGTGCTGGAAACCTCGAAGGGCTTCCAGGTGAAGCATCTTCAGCCTGGCGAAGAGCCCAAGGCGGATTTTGCAGTTGTTCCTGGCGAAGAGCCTGTTGCCGTATACGAGTACTGCAATTTGCACGGCTTGTGGAAGGCGGACGTCCAGTAACGTGTTGCCAAGATTGGCCTTCCTGCCAACGAAGCAAACAGGCAGAATACAAACTCTGCAATGTTGCACCTGTTAGTTTGGGTGGGCGGAATCGTTGCCGAGTAATTCAAACGAGTCCGAGAGCGGGCGGCGCTTTGGCTAAAGCGCTGGTGCAAAAACAGATCGGAACTCGGGTGGGCTGCACGTAATTAAAGACTCAGACAAAACTGACCCTGGGGTTTAATCCCAGGGTCAGTTTTTTGTACAAGGGAAATAAGGGGCAGGCGCATTATTCAATATGCGTCGGGCGCCGGCAACGCAACCGCCGCAGCCGATGCCGGTAGCGTGGCTGCTGCCGCATAAGTGCGGCTCGGCGCGCAGCCCGGCTTCTTTTGGACTTTCATGGCGCCGCGCTCTTCAAGCGATTAATTGCCACGTGCTCACGTATTATGTGATGCATGAGCAAAAAGAAGAACACACAGCGCAAACGGCAGGCTGCCGAGCAGCGTAAGCCGTTTGCTTTCAGGGAATCGTACGATGTCGTTATCGTAGGCGGTGGGGCATCTGGCCTCGCTTGCGCAGTTTCGTGCCTTCGGGAAGCCCGTGCGGCGGGAGCGGCGCTGCCAAACATTCTTTTGGTTGAGCAGGGAAAACGAATCGGTGCTCCCATCCTGCGCAGCGGCAACGGCCGCTGCAACTTCTCAAATTCGCAGCTGGATGTTAGCCGCTATTGGAATAGCGCATTCGTATCCCAAACCCTTGGCTTTCTTGGCGGTGGCCCTGTTCGCCCCATTACCAACTGGTTTGAAGAACTGGGCCTCGTATGGGAAGAAGCTCCTGAAAGCGATGGGCTGCTGTATCCCTTTTCGAACAAAGCTTCGTCGGTGTTGGAGGTGCTTATGGCAGCACTGCCAGCGCATGTTGTCGATATTCACCCCTGTGTAAAGGCGCTTGAAACCCACCGCAGCCATGATAGGTTCGATGTTCTTCTCGAAGAGTCGCATTCATCCACGGGCAACGGAGGTGCGGCTGCCGGCGAATCCGACAGGGTGCCGCAGCAGGCAACGGTTCGCGCAGGGCGAGTGGTTGTTGCTGCCGGTGATGGCTGCGCGGAGTCTTTACTGGCCGGTGCTATTCCTGCGCTGCCTACCGCACCGTGGCGTCCAACGCTCGGCCCTCTCGCTGCAGCATTCCCTGAAAACGTATCGAGCGAAAAATTGGATGGCATACGCTCCCACGTACGCATTAGCCTTCCGAACAGCGGCTTTTCCGAAGAGGGCGAAGTGTTGTTCCGCGGCTACGGCATATCGGGCATCGTGGTGTTCAACGCTTCACGCTATGCGCATACAGGCGAAACGCTGCTGGTCGATTTTCTGCCGGCTATGAAACTCCGTGAAGTCGAAGACGTTATCCGTACGCGTGCTGAACGTCTTCAGGGCCAGCCGGCGCATACGTTGTTCCGAGGATTCGTTCTGCCCGAATTGGGAGCTGCTCTGCTGGCGGCATCTGGCGTGCGGCCTGACGAAACGCTGCAGCAGGAGCTGTGCTGTCGTATAGCGCGCATCATGAAGGCATTTCCCCTAATGGTTCAGGGCATTGCCGATGAATCACAATGCCAGGTTCATCGCGGCGGCATAGCTCCTGAATCTGTTTGCGCGGAATCGTTGGAACTGAAGGCTCTGCCGGGCTTGTATGTACTGGGCGAAGCGCTTGATGTTGACGGCCCGTGTGGCGGATACAACCTTCATTGGGCTTGGGCGTGCGGCATTCTTGCGGGCAGGGATATCGCACGGAAGATAAAGAAGGAGCAGTCATGCTAGAGGTTTCGGGTATTCGCCTTTCGCTGGATGCGGCGTTACCGGAAAATGTCGAAATGCGAACGAAGGAAGTGGCTCGAGCACTGGGCGTTTCCGAGCGTGATGTCTGCAGCGCTGTTCTGACGCGCAAAAGCGTGGATGCGCGCAAGAGGAACAACGTTCATTTCACCACTTCGTTTCGCGTCGAATTGCCGCAATCTCAGGAACAGCGCCTGCTTAAAAGGGCGCCAAAAGGCCTGAACGTTCGCGTGGCAAAAGAATACGAGCCGCTTTCGTATCCCGACTGCTCTCATCCCAATCGTAATCAGGGTGGCAGGATCGTGGTAGTGGGATTGGGCCCGGCGGGGCTTTTTGCCGCTCTGTACCTGGCTCGCTGCGGGCTTCGCCCCTTGGTGGTGGAGCGTGGCTTTGACGTGGAAAGACGTGCGGAAGACATTGCGGCTTTCCAGGAAACGGGCGCCTTGAACCCCCGTTCCAACATCCAATTCGGAGAAGGTGGAGCGGGTACTTTTTCGGACGGCAAACTTACAACCAATATCAAGAATCCCTTTGCAAAGCATGTGTTGCACTGGTTTGCTGATGCAGGTGCGCCGAAGAGCATTCTAGTAGACGCTCATCCTCATCTGGGCAGCGACAACCTGCCAAGTATCGTAAGCACTATGCGCAACGAAGTAATCGAGCGCGGCGGGGAAGTGCGTTTCGGCACGCGTCTTTCTGGGTGGAGTTTTGCGGAAGGCAAGCTTGCTACCGTGCAGTTGGAAAACGCGGAAACGGGCGCTTGCGAAGAGCTTGCCGCTGCTGAACTGGTGTTGGCGTGCGGTCATTCGGCGCGCGATGTGTTCGAGCTGTGCCGCAGCCAGGGCTTCGCTATGGAACAGAAGCCCTTTTCGGTGGGTGTTCGCATTGAGCATTCGCAGCAGGCCATCAATCAGGCTCAATGGGGGAAAGCATCGAAACATCCTGCCTTGGGCGCTGCCGAATACAAGCTAGCAGTGCATCTACCTACGGGCCGCAGCGTGTATACGTTCTGCATGTGCCCTGGTGGGGAAGTGGTGGCTGCCGCCAGCGAAGAGGGCGGCATCGTTACCAACGGCATGAGTCGTTATGCGCGTGCAGGCAAGAACGCCAATTCGGCAGTGTTGGTGAACGTCGATCCCGCCGATTTCGGAAGCAGCGATGTGCTGGCAGGCGTTCAGCTCCAGCGTGAAATAGAGCAGGCGGCTTTCCGTGTTTCTGCGGAACATGGCGGTAAGCCCTACGAGGCGCCAAGCCAGCGCGTGGGAAGTTTTTTGGGTGGCTCTGTCCCAGTGAAGGGTGCAAAGCCCGCACCAACGTATGCTCGTGGTGTGGTGGAGGCACCCATTGCCGAGTGTTTTCCTCCTTTCGTGTCGGAATCGCTGGCGCAGGCGTTGCCTCTGCTGGGCCGAAAGCTGAAGGGTTTTGATGATCCGAATGCCCTGATGACAGCCCCAGAAACGCGATCTTCTTCGCCTGTTCGTATTTGCCGCGGCCGCGATATGCAAGCGCGCTTTGCCAAGGATGGCGTTGCTCTTGAAGAGCTTCCCGGCAACGGGGTATATCCCTGCGGGGAAGGCCCTGGTTTTGCGGGCGGCATCATGTCTGCCGCCTGTGATGGCTTGCGGATTGCCGGTAGAATTGCCGAGCAATACGTTTAATCTTGAGTCGAGGCCCCAAGAGCATGCGCTCCTGGGGCCTCGTTTTTAAACCCAGGGGCGGTATTGCGGGCACCGGATTTGGGGCGGCGGTCGTTGCGAGCGTAGTTTCGGCTTGCGCACCTATTAGACCAGTCTTGCTTCCTGGCCGAAAAACCCGCGAGCACTCTGCTTGCGGCTCAGGCTCTTCCCCTTTGCCGGCGCAGGAATGCGGCGTCTGGGCCCGAGGGCGCGGTGAGCGCGGCCTCTCTTCCCTTTTAGCCACCGCCGAAAAACAAGGTAACGATTCGCTGAAAGCGAACCATTATCCGCAGGTAATGCTGTGCTGTGTGCTGCGGGCGCGGTATTATTGAAGTCCTGAAACAAGGCTTGGTGCCACGCGCGGAAGTACGTGGCGAAACGTCCCATAATCATGAAAGCTTTGATGAAAATGCCCAATGGAGCGCACACACACGAAGAGGCGCTGGAAGCGCTGAAGAACGGTCAGCCTATCGTTTTTCCGACCGATACCCTATTCGGGTTGGGTGTTTCGGTGCTGCATGCGCCGAGCCCCGATATTCTGTACGCTATCAAGCATCGCGAAAAGAAAAAGCCCATCGCCTGGTTGGTGGGCGGTATCGAAGATCTTGAGCGTTACGGCAAGATGGTTCCCGATTTCGCTTTTGCCCTGGCACGCACGTTTTGGCCTGGCCCGCTTACCATCATTGTGAAGGCGAGCGACGAAGTGCCCGCGGCTTTCTGCTCGGAGGAAGGCACCATCGGCCTGCGTATGCCCGCAAACGAAACAGCTCGTGCCCTTATTGGGGAATTGGGTTGCCCTCTGGCCACTACCTCGGCAAACATTTCGGGGCAGAAGAACACCATCGCGTTCGACGAAATCGATTCAGCAATATTTGCCGCGGTGGGTGCAGCGCTTTCCGACGAAGAGCCGAAAAGCGGCATTGCTTCCACTATCGTTAACTGCGCCTTGGGCGATCATCCTGTGTTGGTGCGCGAGGGGGCAATTACTGTTGCCGATATTCGCGCGCTTTCCTAAAAGGAGGCACAGCTATGGCTCGTAATACCTACCCTCTTGTGCAAGAAACCTCTACGCTTTCCGCCGACGGTAGGTCGTGGCTGCGCGTTATGGTATGGCTGCCCGACCCGGTATACAGTCGTCGCGGTATAGTTCAATTGGTTCACGGCATGGCGGAGCACATTGAGCGCTATGACTCGTTCGCTCGCTTTTTGACGGGTTTAGGCTATGTTGTGTTCGGGCACGATCATATCGGTCATGGGAAAAGCGTCTCTTCTGCCGATGAGCTGGGATGTATGCCTCTTCAAGGGGGGAAAGACATCCTGATTGCCGATGTGCTGCGTGCGCGCGAAGCCGCATTCAAGGCAAGCCGTGAAACAGGAACCCTGCCGCTGTTTCTGTTCGGTCATTCCATGGGAAGTTTTGTGGTGCGTGCCTGCATCGCCCGCAACCCGAAGGGCCTTACGGGCGCTGTGCTGTGCGGAACGGGCAATCAGCCTCGTGCACTTTCCTTGCTGGGCCGTACACTTTCGCGTGCGATTGGCACCTTACGTGGGGAAACGTATCGCTCTCGCCTGCTTGATTCGCTGACAATTGGTGCGTTTTCTTCTGCCATCGAAGATGCACGTACCGATTCCGACTGGATTTCCACTGACCCTGCCGTCGTTGATGCCTATTTGGCCGATCCGCTTTCTGGCCAGGCTTTTTCTGCCGGTGCCTACGCAACGCTCACCGACCTTACCGCAGAAGTGGTAACAAAAAAGAGCGCGGCAGCAGTGCCGAAGAACCTGCCGCTGCTGTTTGTGGCTGGCGCGGATGACCCTGTAGGTGCGTGCGGCGAAGGTGTTCGCGCGGCGGCTGACCTATATCGTAGTCAGGGTGTTGAAGACGTTCGCGAAATCATCTATCCGAACATGCGCCATGAGATTTTGAATGAGCCGCGTCGCGTTGATGTGTTCACCGATGTTGAGCAGTGGTTCACCGAGTGCGTGGTTATGAACGCCGTGGTGCGCACGCGTGAAGTTTCGCAGCCCCATAATGTTGAAGGCAAGGAAGGCAGTGCGCCAGCGAAAGAGGGCGCCGCTGCTGCAGAATCCGGTGCCTCTGAAAACTAAACAACGCTAAGCCTCGACCCTCCGAAGAGCAAGGAGAGCAGCCAGTATGGGCGAATATGTAATTGCACTTGATCAAGGGACAACGTCTTCCCGTGCGGTTTTGATAGATAGGCTGGGCCGTATAAAGGGCATGTCCCAAAGCCCATTTCCCCAGTTGTTTCCGCAACCAGGTTGGGTGGAGCATTCTCCGAAAGACATTCTTTCCAGTCAGCTTAAGGTGCTGGCGGAATTACTGGTATCAACAGGTGTATCGGCAAGCCAAATAGACAGTATCGGTATTACCAACCAGCGAGAGACCACCGTTGTATGGGATCGCGTCACGGGCGAACCCATTCACAACGCCATTGTGTGGCAATGCCGTCGCACCACCGAAATCGTGGAGCGCTGTTGCTCGGATGCGGAAACTGCTGCTGAGGTAACGCACAGAACGGGCTTGATTCCCGATGCGTACTACTCCGCTTCGAAAATCGCTTGGATCCTGGATGCGGTGCCCGGTGCGCGTGAGCGCGCCGAAGCCGGCGAGCTGGCTTTCGGCACGGTGGATTCTTGGCTTATTTGGAATCTGACTCAGGGTGAAGTCCATGCGACCGACCCCACCAATGCTAGCCGTACCATGCTCTTCAACATTAATACGGGGCAGTGGGACGAATGGCTGTGCCGGTTGTTCAACGTTCCTGAAGCCATGTTGCCCGAAGTTCGTCCTTCTTCGGGCGATTTTGGAATGATGCATCATCCGGTTATTGCCGGCGCTATTCCGATTCGTGGCGTAGCGGGCGACCAGCAGGCGGCGCTGTTTGGGCAATGCTGTTTCAAGCCCGGTCAGGTGAAGGCAACGTTTGGCACTGGCTGTTTCTTGCTTATGAGCACGGGGCAGCGGCTATGTGCTTCTACCCGCGGGCTGGTAACCACGGTTGCTGCTTCTGCGCCGGGTGCGGCCGGTCTCGAATATGCGCTGGAAGGAAGCGTGTTCATGGCAGGTGCTCTTATTCAGTGGCTGCGCGATGGCCTGGGGATTATCGGCGACGTTTCTCAAACCGAGGAACTCGCAATGAGCGTGCCCGATTCGGCGGGAGTGTGCGTGGTGCCTGCGTTCACAGGGCTTGGCGCTCCGTACTGGGACGCCAATGCGCGCGGCGCCATTTACGGATTGACGCGCGGGGCCACAAAAGCGCACATAGTGCGTGCGTGCCTCGAGGCGCAAGCATTCCAGGTACAGGACGTGCTGCAAGGCATGGCTCGCGATGCGGGAATTCCGGTATCTGCGTTGGCGGTTGATGGCGGAGCCTGTCGCAACAATTTCATGCTTCAGTGTTGCGCCGATATCGTGGGCGCTGCCATCCAGCGTCCCGAATGCGTGGAAAGCACGGCCTTAGGAGCGGCTTATTTGGCTGGTTTGTCTACGGGTTTCTGGCGCAACACTGAAGAAATTGCGAGCTTACGGGGCATTGAGCGCACCTTCATGTCGAATGTGAGCGCCGGCACGCGTTCCCGCATGCTCGACTATTGGCATGAGTGCGTCGATAGGACGCGTTCCCGATAGCGCTTGGCACAAACGGCTCCCTTTTCCGTTTCGGCAGCGTTAAGCTAGGCGAGCTTGCGCGCTTCTTCCGTATAATGTGGATAGATTATCTATAGCGGGGCTGCGTAGCCTTGCGTCTGTGTGCCGCCTTAGCGCGGAAAAGGAGAAGGCATCATGAAGATCTCTATCGCATCGGATCACGCTGGCTTCGAGCAAAAACAGCAGCTTGCTGCTTACTTGAAGGGCGAAGGCCACGAGGTTATCGATCGTGGCCCCGATAGCGACAACCGTGTAGATTATCCCGATTTCGCCGTTAAGGTTGGCGAAGACGTGCAGTCGGGCGCTGCTGAGCGTGGCGTTTTGGTGTGCGGTACGGGCATCGGTATGGCCATGGCGGTAGGTAAGATGGAGGGCATTCGCGCAGCCAATGTGGTTCGCCGCGATTTCGCTGTTCTTTGCCGTGAGCATAACGACGCCAATGTCATTACGCTTTCCGGTCGTTTCGTTTCCTTGGAAGACAACGAAAGCATTTTGGATGCCTTTATTGCCACGGAATTCGCCGGTGGACGCCATGCTGGCCGCGTTGAGAAGATCAATGCGCTCGACTAAGGCATTTATCAGCTAATGTGGCATATTGCGCAATTGATTCGCGCCAATAGCGTCCCTTTTGGGTAAATATGTTTGGGACAAGCTCGTTCGAGCTTGGAAAAATATCTTTCTGCATTCGTGCGGAAAGACGAATGCAAGGAGGAAAAGATGGACAACGCAAAGACGCAAGCCCGCCATTGGCTTTTGGCGGCAGCCGTGGCGCTGTTCGCGGCAATTCTGTGCCTCGGCCTGGTAGGCTGTGGCCCGAGCGAAGAAGAGAAGGCGAAGCAGGCGCTCGACGCCGAACTCTCCCAGTTCGTCAATCCCAGCGACGATGAGGCATCTAAGCTTGTTGGCCAAATGGGCGGTTCTGACTTGCAGCAGCTTGAGCAGCTGGGCATGGACGGGGAATCCCTGTTCAAGTCTTGGGTAAACGGCTTCGCTTATGGAATTGGCGATGTGAAGGTTGACGGCGACACCGCCAAGGCACCCACCAAGATCACCAGCAAGCAGCTCTACGTTGTTCTTACGAGCTGGGGCGACACCTTTGCTGATGACGCTATGAAACAGGGTTTCAGCACCACCGACGAGATCTACGCTTATGCAGGTAAGACGTTCATGGCGGCACTCGATGCAGCAACTCCGGTAGAAACCGAAGTTACCTTTACCTTGACCAAGGACGGCAAGGACTGGAAGCTCGATATGAACAATACCGACAACCAGCAGGCGCTTGCCGATAGCATGTTCGGTGGCGGCATCTCCGCTTCCGAGGCTTTCGGTAGCTAAGGGGTTCGTGGCGGATTCGTTTCGCGCACGTAACATTTGTCGAAAACAAGGAGCCGTAGGGCCGCAGGAGCGGTGCTACGGCTCCTTTTCTTATGACGCTGTGCTATCTTTGAGAGCATTACAAAAGTGCTAAGCGCAGTTCGAAAGGAGCGCGGCATATGTCTTACGACTATCTCGCAGCAGAAGACCCTCAAATAGCAGACGCAATTGGGCAGGAGCTTTCCCGCCAGCGCTCAACTATCGAGCTTATCGCATCAGAGAATATTGCTTCACTTGCTGTAATGCAGGCAATGGGCACCGTGCTTACCAACAAGTACGCTGAAGGTTATTCCGGCAAGCGCTATTACGGTGGCTGCGAAAAGGTCGACATCGTTGAAGATTTGGCAATCGAGCGCGCTTGCAAGCTGTTCGACTGTAAGTTTGCCAACGTGCAGCCTCATTCTGGCGCTAACGCCAACCTTGCCGCCTATCAGGCGCTGATCAACCTGGGCGATACCGTGCTGGGCCTTTCGCTCGACCATGGTGGTCACCTTACCCATGGTTCTCCCGTTAATTTCTCGGGCAAGGACTACAACATCGTCTCCTACGGTGTTAATCCCGAAACCGAACTTATCGATTACGACGAGATCGAGCGTCTTGCCAAGGAGCATAAGCCCAAGCTTATTGTGGGTGGTGCTTCTGCATATCCTCGCATTATCGATTTCAAGCGTATGCGCGAAATCGCAGACGAGGTTGGTGCATACCTCATGATCGATATGGCGCACATTGCTGGCCTGGTTGCCGCCGGTTTGCATCCGAGCCCCGTGCCCTATGCCCACGTGGTA
>OGOY01004112.1_pt1 | contig 10260 bp, 9 predicted proteins | sample 1552811 | NCBI WGS metagenome assembly OGOY01 (sample SAMEA2580132, study PRJEB22360) | human gut metagenome | biome: human gut; feature: human-associated habitat; material: faeces | place: Denmark | collected 2008/2010 | reverse complement strand
TGGCATGGATAGACATTTTCTTTATCAGAAAGCCCTAGCTGCGCAAGAAGCTTTTTGGCCCGCTCTTTTGCTTCATTTTTACTCACATGATTCACGCATACAGGCGCATCGATGATGTTTTTCATAACAGAATAATGCGGAAAAAGATTAAAGCTTTGGAAAACAAGACCGAAATAAGATCGAATCTGCTTAAGCTTATCCTTTGGCGCATAGACACAGCGCTTTTGCCCTTTTTTATCATCCTGCTCCCACGCTGCCTTTTCGCCAAGATAAATCAGCTCTCCTGCATCCATCTTTTCAAGAAGCGTTGCACAGCGAAGCAATGTAGACTTTCCAGAACCGGACGGTCCTATAATGGAAACTACCTGACCTTCTCTCACTTTCAGAGAAATATCTTTTAAAACACCACTTTTGTCAAAGCTCTTTTTTACATGCTTCATCTCAAGAAGGACTGTGCCTTCCGCTTTATTATTTTGAACTGCCATATTTTTACCTACCTATAATACGAAAGCCGTTTTTCGATATACTCCATCACTGTTGCCACAATCAGGTTAAATACATAATAGAAAATACCTGCTGCCAAAAGCGGCATTACGCTTGTCTGTGCTGCACCAATTTGCTTGGCGACAGTGAACATCTCTGCAATTGAAATCGTAAATGCAAGCGATGTATCTTTAACAAGTGTAATAGTCTCATTTGTGATGGATGGAAGCACTCGCTTAATTACCTGCGGCAGAATAATGCGAATGAAAGTCTGCGCTTTGTTGTAACCAAGCACCTGTGCTGCCTCATACTGTCCATTTGGCATGGATTCTATACCAGAACGATAAATTTCTGCAAAATATGCTGCATAATTGATAACAAACGCGATTATAACCGCCGGAAAACGGTAGCCAGGTCCCATCTTCATACGAAACATATAATATGGTGCAAAATATACTACGATAATCTGCAGCATCAACGGTGTTCCTCTCATAACAGAGATGTAAAGCTTTGCAATCAGCTTTATTATTTTGCATCTGGACATGCGCCCAAATGCCACCAACATGCCAAGCGGCAGAGAAAATAAAAGCGTAAGCACAAATATTTGGACAGTCACAAGAAAGCCTTCCGCAAGCTGTGCTGTCATTGCCATTATATCCATAGTCGTTGCCTTTCCAGCTTATGTATTATTTTCCGAGGCAAACACTGTCTGTAAGTCCCCACTTTTCTGCAATCTCTGCAAAGGTTCCATCCTTTACCATCTCATCAAGTGTATCCTGAACTGTATCGCGAAGCTCTTCATTTCCTTTTTTGAAGCCAACTGCATACTGCTCAGATGCTAACTTGTTGTCATCACCTGCAAGCATTACATAAGCGCCCTCTTCTCTTTTATCAATCTGATACTGTGCAACACCGATATCAATAGCAACAGCCTCCACTGCTCCCTGCTCAAGATCCATAAATGCTGTATTATAATCAGCATACTCAATAAGCTGTGAGAATGAATCTCTAAGTGCAATATTGTCCTTATTTTCTTCGTCATTAAGTGCTGCCAGTGCGGAAGAATCCTTCTGAACGGCCACTACCTTTCCTGCTAAATCTGATTTATTTTCAATTCCTGAATCTGCTGCAACAACAAATACCTGACTGTTATCAATATACGGATCAGACCATGTGTAATCATCCTCACGGCTATTCATTGTGAATCCATTCCAGATACAATCAATTGCACCAGTGGACAGCTCCATATCCTTAGAATCCCAGTCAATTGGCTGCTTTACTAACTCCCAGCCCTGTCTGTCACAAACCTCTGCCGCTAAATCAAGATCAAAGCCAACATACTCTCCACTCTCATCGCGATATCCATACGGCGGAAACTCTGCATCAAATCCTACTGTAAAGGTCTTCTTATCATCCGTTGATTCACTCTCTGCCTCATCTGATTTTGCCTTTTCTGTATCTGCTTCGTCTGCCTTAGAAGATGCTTCCTTAGTCTTTTCTTCTGTAGATACAACCTCAGTATCCTTCTCTGTCTCTTTCTCTGTTGCTTTTTCTGTTTCTTTTTGAGTTTCCTTTGATGCCTCAGCAGTTGCCTTTGTCGTCTCCTTTGACTCACTCTTTGAACTGGAACATCCGGTTACTGTCATTGCTGCCATTCCTACAGCAAGTGCTGCTGCCACGATTTTTCTCATAATAATAATCTCCTTTTCTTGGCCGCAGAACGCTGCAGCTACTTTACTATGCTAATGTATTAGCACTGTGTTATAGTAGCATATAGAATTTGTTTTGTCAATCACCAGAAAGCCACCCGGGACAGTAAAAGAGCCACCGCCTGTCCCCAAAAAACCCCGGCAGCCAAACACTGCCGGGGTTTTAATTTAAGAAATTCTCTCTTTGATTACCTTTAGTCTCGTGAACTCCTCACGCTCCTTCTCTTCAAGCGCATTGGTAATATTCTTTACAATTGCTTCGTAGGTCGGAATCGTGATATTCTTTAACGCATTTGCACGCTTCTGCGTCTTTTTAATGTTTGTTGCCAGACGGATCGCTGACGTCTCTATCGTGGAAAGCTTAATGGTTAGCTCTTTAACACGATTGAATGCCATTTGCGCCTCATCCAGGCTGACTCTGGTGCTGTAGAACGCATAATTCGGCGTTCCTTCGCTAGCCTCTTTATCATACTCCACAAGCGGAATTTCAGTACCCATGATGCTTCGCGTCTTGATCTTTACAGTGTTTTCCACTGGAACTGTCTTCGCGATGTCCTGCACCATATGAATACCCATCTCGATATTGGCCTGCTGCAGCGCTTCATATGCTGCACGGAAAGTCGTATCAATTTCAGTCTGAATGGTGGACGCCTGATCCACAAGATCCATCATTTCTCGCACCAGGATGTTTCTCTTTTTGTCCATCAGGTCATAACCCTGTCTGGCAAGCGCTAACGAGTTCTTGGCTGCGATCAGATTTCCCTTTGTAGGGAACATATTAATATTCATAGCGCCTTCCTCTCTACAGCTTATGCCTGCTTTTTGTCACTGTCTGTATCTGCATCCTTTTTATCGTAATAAACATCAAGAATCTTGGTGTCAATACGGTCGAGTTCTTCTCTAGGAAGCATACGAAGCAGATCCCAGCCAATTTCAAGCGTATCAATGATGCTTCTGTTTTCCTGATCACCCTGTCCTACAAAATGACCCTCAAATGCCTTACCAAATTCCAGATACTTCTTGTCAAGATCAGAAAGCTCATCCTCACCGATAACACTTGCTAAATTTCTGGCATCTCCTACCTTTGCATAGCAGGAGAACAGCTGGTTTGCAACAGACTGGTGATCTGCTCTTGTATAGCCTTCACCGATACCATCCTTCATCAAACGTGACAGAGACGGCAATACACTGATCGGCGGGTAAATATTGTTTCCAAAAAGGCTTCTGTCAAGAACAATCTGACCCTCTGTGATATAACCTGTCAAGTCTGGGATTGGGTGGGTAATATCATCGTTTGGCATAGTCAGAATCGGAATCTGTGTAACTGAACCATTGATTCCGCGCACAATACCAGCACGCTCATAGATAGTAGCAAGCTCAGAATACAGATAACCCGGATAACCTTTACGAGAAGGAATCTCGCCCTTTGAAGAGGAAACCTCACGAAGAGCCTCTGCAAAGGAAGTCATATCTGTTAAAATAACAAGGATATGCATATGCTGCTCAAAAGCCAGATACTCTGCTGCTGTCAGCGCCATACGAGGTGTGATCAGACGCTCTACAACAGGATCATTTGCTAAATTTACAAACATAGTAACATGTTCACTTACGCCGCTCTCCTCAAATGTTTTGCGGAAGAACTCAGCAACATCATACTTAACACCCATAGCAGCAAATACGATAGCAAACTTTTCATCGGAATTATCACCAAGTGATGCCTGCTTTACAATCTGTGCTGCCAGCTTATCATGCGGCATACCATTTCCAGAGAAGATCGGCAGCTTCTGTCCACGAATCAGCGTGGTCAGTCCATCGATTGCAGAGATACCTGTACGAATATAGTTACGCGGATACTCTCTCGTTACTGGGTTCAACGGCAGTCCGTTTACATCACGCTTAATTTCGGCGTTGACAGGACCCAGTCCATCAATTGGACGGCCGATACCATCAAAGGTACGTCCCAAAATATCTGGTGAAAGCGCTAACTCCATTGGATGACCGGTCAGGCGGGTATGAGTGTTAGTCAAAGACATGTTCTCAGAACCCTCAAATACCTGAATCATCGCCTTATCCTCATAGCAGGCAACGATACGGCCAAGCTTTTTTTGCTTTCCATCTACTACAATTTCAACAACTTCATCATATGCGGCATCCTTCATGCCCTCAATGGCAATCAGAGAACCGTTGATCTGACTTAAACCTAAATATTCAATAGCCATAACGGCTCCTCCTTACGCATTTTTCTCGATGACTTCATCGTAGAATGTATCAATATCTTTCATATACTGATCAAACATATCAAGACGATCATTCGGCACATCATACTTGATATTGATGACACGGTCAAAGATGTTGCTCTGCTTTAAGACGCTCATCGGATGACCCATCGTTACTAGTGATCTAGCACGGTCGTATAAGTAGAGAATGACACGCATCTGCGCTGCCTGCTTTTCAATCGGCACGCATGTATCATCCTTGTGGAATGCATTCTGCTGCAGATATCCCAGACGAACAACTCTTGCGATCTCCAGCGTCAGCTTCTGATCATCAGGAAGTACATCAGAACCGATCAGCTTTACGATTTCCATCAATGCACTTTCCTGATTTAAGATTGCCATCAGGCGATTTCTGTTTGCAATGAAATCCTTTCCAGCCTTTGCATTATACCATGGTGCCAGATCCTGTACATACTCACTGTATGAGGTCAGCCAATGGATAGCCGGGAAATGTCTTGCATAAGCAAGAGATTTGTCCAGTCCCCAGAAGCAGCGCACAAAACGCTTTGTGTTCTGTGTAACAGGCTCTGAGAAATCGCTTCCCTGCGGGGAAACAGCGCCGATAATAGTAACACTTCCGACACTTCCATTTAAATTGTGCATCATGCCGGCACGCTCATAGAATGCAGATAGCTTTGATGCTAAGTAAGCTGGGAAACCTTCCTCGGCCGGCATCTCCTCCAAACGTCCTGACAACTCTCTAAGAGCCTCTGCCCAACGTGATGTAGAGTCTGCCATGATGGCTACATGGTAACCCATATCTCTGTAATACTCAGCCAGTGTCAGTCCAGTGTAGATACTTGCCTCACGCGCTGCAACCGGCATGTTGGATGTATTTGCAATCAAAACAGTTCGATCCATAAGTGGATTGCCGCTCTTTGGGTCAATAAGCTCTGAAAACTCCTCAAGAACCTGAGTCATCTCGTTTCCACGCTCACCACATCCAATATAAACAATAATATCGGCATCAGACCACTTTGCAACCTGATGCTGAGTCATCGTCTTTCCTGTTCCAAATCCACCAGGAATAGCTGCGGTACCACCCTTTGCGATTGGGAACAATGTATCAAGAATACGCTGTCCTGTAATAAGCGGCTCTGATGCTGCATAGCGCTTATTAGTTGGTCTTGGCACACGAATTGGCCACTTCTGAGTCATAGACAGCTCTTTCTTTGTTCCATCATTCTGAATGATCGTTACAATAGTCTCATCAATGGTGTATTCACCATCATTTGCAACGCTCTCTACTGTACCCTCAGTGTCAGGCGGAAGCATACACTTGTGTACAATCATTGGTGTTTCTTGAACCTCAGCGATTACTGTTCCGCCAAATACATGCTGTCCTGGCTTTACTGTAATATGTGCCTGCCACTTTTTGTTGCGGTCAAGTGCGTCTACACTTAAACCTCTTGTGATATACATACCACCGGCCTTTGCGATCTCGCTCAGCGGTCTCTCTATACCATCAAAGATGTTATGAAGGATACCAGGTGCCAGTGTTACAGAAATTGCTGCGCCTGTTGAATATACCTCATCGCCTGGCTTTAATCCTGTTGTCTCCTCGTAAACCTGAATGGTCGTTCTTGAACTGTCAAGACGAATGACCTCTCCTACCAGTTTCTGCGGTCCAACATAAACCATTTCACCCATACGAAAATCAGTCTTTCCTTTAATATAGATAACTGGTCCGTTAATACCGTAGATGATTCCTTTTACATCAGCGGCCATCGTATTCACCTCCGTCAAACTGGAACTCATTTCTAACCTCAGCAATTCTTGAATCCATTGAATTGTCTATGAGTATGCTTCTTGCTGGAATGACAGCTCTCATGCCGCCGCCAAAGGAATACTCGCTCATCGTCAAGGTGCACTTTGTTTCCTCTTCAAGGTCATGCTTTTTAGATGCATCAGCTGGATCCAGATAAATAATAATGTCATCATTTTTTGCAAATGATTTTGCATCTATGATCTGCTTTTTGATCACCTGAACATACTCAGGTGTCTTTTTATAAGCTTCTACAAGAGCAGCAACCTCTTGAAACAGCTTATCTTTAAATTCGGTTTCCTTCTGGCTTAACGCACGTTTATTAACCAGATGCTCATGTGCCAGTTTCTGATTTCCCTGTCTCTTTACAGCTTCCACTTCAACCGCAAGATCTTTCTCTTCCTGAGAAAGAATCATAGCTTTTCGCTCCTCAAACTGCGCATCAAGCGCAGCCTGATATTCCTTAAGCGAGGCATCCATTTCCATTGTGGCATCCTGAACAGATATTTCCATAAAATGGTTTAATTTTTCTTCCAGTGTCAATTAAATCACCTTCCATTCTTTTTCACATTACATCATACTATGGATTATAACTTTAATCCTATTGCTTCGTTTACGTAGGAAGTAATGAAATCTGGCTTGCGGCCTGTTCCATGACGATCAGGAACCTCAATGATCAGAGGCAGCTTGTGATCCAGCTTCACTTTATTGATCAATTCTGGATACTCTCTTCCGAACTTTTCCGTCAGCAGCAGGATTCCGATCTCCTTATCTTCCAGCGCATGGTCTATTGCTTTCTTTAATTCACCCTGTTCGTGAACGACGCAGCCTTCAATTCCGGCCAGACGCATGCCCACAAGGGTATCTACATTGTCACTGACCAAATATATTTTCATATTGAATATGCCTTTCCTGACGTTGTTTCTACTTCTTTACAGCTGACCAAGAATCATAAAGGAAATGATCAAACCATACAGGCAGACACCTTCTGCCAGACCTACGAAGATCAGGGACTTACCAAGAATAGAAGAATCTTCACTAATTGCACCTAATGCTGCGCTTGCTGCACTTGCTACGGCGATACCACCACCGATACAGGAAAGACCAGTTACAAGAGCGGCTGCCAGATAACCCATACCCGGAGAAAGGAGAGGAGGATACCAGTAGAAAGGCCGCCTGCTGCCTGTGCTGTCTCTGCTGCTGCCTCTGCTGCCTGTGCGTTTCCGCTGAACATGAAGCCGCATGCTACTAACATAATTCCGAAGAATGCTGCTGCATTTGTGCCAATTGTGAGCTTATAACGTGCCTTATTCTTTGTTCCGCTTAAGAAATATGCAAATGGAACGACGATGCTTAATAAAAGTGCTGCAAACAATGTAATCTTAACTAACATAATAAAATCCTCCTCTTATCTTTGCTTTGTATTGTGTTTTTTTCAAAAATGTCTTATATCCATGACTGCCTTTGCAGTCTTTTGGATTTCTATTTTTACTGCTTTGTGTTATACGGTTCAAACTCTCTTCCATCACCTTTGTAGAAACGGGAGAACATCTCGTAGTATTCCAGACGAAGTACCTGAATACCAACGATCAAACCTTCCATACCGCATACAAAGAGATTTCCAAGAATAACAACAAGAATATTCGGTGTGCCGCTTTCTGCACCTGCAAGCATCATAACAACCTGCATCATAGCTGCATGGCTGACAGCAAATGCTCCGATACGGACAAACGAAATAGTATTTGAAAAGTAGCTAAGCAGTACCTCGATTAACTCAAACAGTGCCTGAACAACAATCATAACTGGACCTGTTTTCTCCGCTGGCTTTTTCTTCTCACAAAGATCAGTCAGCTGCTCCTTAAATGCAATACACAGAAGCGGTATAATAAACAGTACCGCAAGCAGTGCACCGCCTGGAAGGCTGTGACCTGTCATCAGCATTACGATGGCAAATACAAGCAGTCCGTAGAATACAAGACCGGCAATTCCGTTTGTATCAAAGCACAGATCACCGAGACTGTGATTTTTTGCCGCATTGATAATGTGGATTATCATTGTCAGAAGAATCATTCCCATACCAAATGCAACTGCTACAATAAATACCGTATTCAGTCGTCCGATCATAGGAAGATCAGTCATCTTTGACATTGGTCTTAGCCAAATCGGTTTTATTACATCCTCAAAACCAAAGATACTTCCGAACATAAATCCAAAGAAGGTGGAGAATACACCTGCCATACTTATGATGGCTGCAAGATTCATCTTCTTAAAGTGATACAGCAAAAATCCTCCGATTACGAGCACTAAGCCCTGTCCGACATCTCCAAACATCCATCCAAAGATAAAGGAATATGTCAGTGCAACGAATATGGTCGGGTCAAACTCATTATAATTTGGGAGACCATACATACGAATATACATCTCATACGGCTTAAACAGCTTTGGATTGCGAAGCTTTACAGGCGGCTGTGAAACACGATTTTTGTTGTCATCATGGATAAGACAAATCACATTTGGATCACTTTCAATCTCCGCCTTAAATTTCTTTGCGTCACGCGCTGTCATCCAGAAGCATATAATATAGAAGTTTTTCTTATCTGCGCCTGTAACAGCCGCCAATCTTCTTATATCAAAGTTCTTTGAAAACTGCTTAAGCTTTGCCACTGCATCAAGGATCTTTTCCTTCTTTGAAGAAAGCACATGATCAATCTCGCTCTGCTTTTCCTTTATCTTAGCATCAAGCTCACCAATATGCTTTGTCAAGAGTGCCAGTGCCTCCTCTGGAGTACCCTCATACTCATCCGGAAGGCGAAAACGTTCAAAGTGAAGTGCCTTATAAACAGCATCAATCTTTGCAATCTCATTCTTTGGGCTAAAATATACGCCCCATACATAATCCTGATCCTTTTTGCATTCGTAAAAGATCGTATTGACATTATCGTACGTGTACTGCATAAGCTTTTCCACGTAATCGACTGGGATTCGTCCGAAGCGATACTTTACACACTTAAATGCAAGCAGCTTGTGAACATCATATCCCAAATTATTAAATGGAACAATCTGATCCACTAATGCCTGCAGCTGTGTCTTTTCCTTGTTCAGCGCTTCAAGAGACTTCTCTGCTTCCTTGATCTTAGCATCTGCATCATCAATTAAGGCTACAGCCTCTTTGACATCCATAGAACTATCCGTCTTTGTTTCCTTTGCTCCCATTGCGGACATAAGCTGTGTAGCTTTGTTTAAGGTCTCGCGGTACGGATTGATCTCAATGAACGGCTTAAGTCCAGTTGTCTCAGAAAGCTCTGTCATTGTGCTTTCCAACTGAAACTCATACTTGGACAAATGCTGTTCAATTGCTCTGTCAATATCATCTTTGGGTCCCGTAATGCTTAAGAATTGCATTTTTTCTATCATGGTTACCCCTCGACTTTCCTAAATAAACTTACTTTCTGCACAAAAATGACAATCACTGCGTTACTGCGTATTTCATCAGTTTTGCTGTTGGGATTCCATAGCGTATTCCCTCGATAATTGATGTAATACGTGCAATTTCATGCTCTTTGCGGTACAGCAGCGCATTGAGTGGTGCAACTGAATATGGATTTTTTCTGCCGGCAAGCTCAAAAATATGCTCTACCAGCTCAGTGTACATCTTTTCCACAAAACGAATCTCAGCAAAATCGTCTGCGTACTTCTGACCATAGTAGCCGTTTACAATGAGTAATCTCGCTTCCTCATACGTAGGCGCCTCTACAATAGCCGTGATGTCATCTGGTTTTAAATGGTAATAGCTAGGAACAACCATCGCATACAGCTCAGGTGCTGTCATTCGATAGTTTTTCTTTGCACGCATCAGCCACTGGATATTCAGCAGATCGATTCGTCTTCCATAACTGTCCGCAATGATCTGTCTTTCTTTTCCCTTAAGAAGCTTATCTTTCTGCTTCCAGACATAACTGAAATAATACACGTCAAGGCTGCCCTCATAGTCGAACAAACTTGGCTCTTCAGTATGGCGTATGGCGTC
>OGOY01004102.1_pt1 | contig 10275 bp, 10 predicted proteins | sample 1552811 | NCBI WGS metagenome assembly OGOY01 (sample SAMEA2580132, study PRJEB22360) | human gut metagenome | biome: human gut; feature: human-associated habitat; material: faeces | place: Denmark | collected 2008/2010 | reverse complement strand
GCTTCGAGCAGTGGAAGCTGAAGCGCAAGCAGAAGCGGCGTGGGCATTGATCGGTGCCGACATGGGCCCAGACGTGAACAGTGCTACGTCCCCTGTTCACGGGGTGCGTAATCGCAAAGGTTGCACAGAGGTTGCAAAATAAGAAGCCCCGACCTGCTGTCGCAGGCCAGGGGCTTGAAATCATCGAATATCGCTTACTCCCACTCAACGCTAAATTCGTTTACTCCGCTTACATCTAGTTGCATGGAGTCTATGTAGTTTGCTCTAGTGATACCAATTTCCGCCTGGTTGGGAACCAAATTAGAACCAGCTTTAATGACGACCATGAAACAGCTCCCATTTTTCCTTATTGATATCAGACTCGATGAAGCCGATTTCTTTTGAAAGCCAAGCTTTGTGCTCCAGATGTGCGATGTCGGGTGGCAGCAGTTTAATAATTTCATGCAAAACGCTTATTTCTCTTTGCTTTGCAGGAATGAATCCACTTTCTTGAGATCCACTCATGGACGACCGGCGCAAGAATAGATGGCCTATTGAGGCACCAGATTCATCAAGCGTAAGAATAAGGGCGAGGGCTCTTGCTCTTGTGGCGTCATCGCATTCAGACATTGCCCAGCTGATAGCTCCGAGGTTTTCTGCTCTTTCCAGATTCTCTTTGATCAGGCTTTCGAAGCGTTGCCAAAAGATGTTGCTTTCAAAAACACTAGAGTTATGGGCAGGAATAAGCGCAGAAACCTCTATCCTCCCGAGAGGGTTGTTCAATGCGTCATCGATGAACGTTTTCAGCAACAACCAGACAGACTCATCTCGCTCAATCCATAGAACGCAAATTCTTTCAAGAAATTCATGTTTGCAGTGGAAGTCGAGCTTTGAAACGAATTTCATAAGGCTAATTGGCATCGAGCTATCGAGGTGCGTTAGGCATCGCAATAAAGACAAGCTGTAGTCAAAATGCGAATAACCTTGGAGAGCGAGCAGATATAGATCAACAATTGGCTGCGGGTTCGTTTTGAAACAGGGTTCCAGCGCGGCAGCAAAACCTTCGTCTTCGCAATTTCCGAAGAACCACCAAACATTGCTCAGGTCGGTAATGCATTCAGAAAGTTTAGTTGTGTATGTCAATGCAAAGCCCGGATGGTCAAGTTCAATCTTTAACAAAGTTTCCAGATTGAGATGGCATCTCCCGTCTTCAACTCGCATTAGTATCTCGTCTAGTTCTTGATCAACAGGACCCGCTTCAATCGTGAGCAAGTCGATGTAGTCAAATACGACTGGATAATCGTCGGCAATAAGCATCGAGTTCAATTTACTTCGAAATGCTTTAACTCCAAGCGTATCAGACATGCAATCTAGTGCGGCACGGGGAATGGGGAGTTGAGAAGCTGATGTTTTTATTAGGTTTACGTATGAATGCAGGGCGGCGTCAGCGTTCCTCTTTGCGAATTCTAGAAGAACATTCTCGAAGGCTTGGCCTGACTCCCATCGCCTTTCGTCTGCCTCATAGTCCTTGATAAGCTCAACTAATACGCCTTCTAAGCGATCGAAGGCTAAATCTTGGAGATTTGTTTTAGGACCTTTATCAACATAGGAGACGGAGTTTTCGCAGCCGAGTGCATCGAAGACTGCCTGACCGTACTTTTCCAAATCTAAAGGCGCTTCATGTTCGCAAGATTTATAAATCTGGTTTATGCATAGAGCGCATGAAAGGCTGCTTGTTGAATGGTCATCAAGGAAAATAGCCAATAAGTCTTCAATTAAGACCAGCACCATTTGTGCGTTCTTTGCATGTTCAATTTCTGGGAGCGCGCCGTAGAATGAAAATTGCTGGCGAAAAGTCTTTTTAATTCGTTTCTCGTATTCGCTTCCGATTAGAGCGGAAAGCGCTCTAAAGCAATGGGCGTGAAGTTCGGCTAGTTCCGGCGTGAAGCTGTAGCTAAGAGCGTTAATCGTATATGACGAGCCATTTTGCCTGACGTGTTCCGCTCTTGAAGAAAGATATGAATCCACGAGCAGGATTAGACACGCCGCTACGTTTCGTGAACGAGACTCCAGAAACTTGCTAACAAGCGCATCAAGCTTCTTGCCTTCCGTATCGAATCCATCGCGATTCATGTTTTGCGAGAAAGCACTGCTAGCGCCACATGCCCATTTGTATTGCGCCGCTTTCTCGCTTCCTTTTTCAATGCGTTTTACAAATAGCTGAAGAGCGGTATCGAAGTAGTCCTCCGTATCCATCAGGGATATTGCAACCGACAGGGGGACAGACCCGTCGGATGTCATGTTTCTTCCGAGAATCTCATCTGCAACGTCAGCCCCATCTGCGTTGTCGATAAGTTTGGAGGAGTGCATAAGCGCTTGGATGGGCAAAAATTGATTGAAAGCAATAATGAAACGATTAGAGGCCGGAGCGCTTCCGTTCTCTAGAAGGCTCCAAGCCTTCTCGCATTCTTTTCTAAGATAGTCAATTACGCTTGCGCTTCCGCATACTTCTACCATGGACTTTGCAGCTTTTAGATATGGCGAATTTGGCATATCTGATGAAGCCAAAATGAAGTCAGCGAAACTGCTGCGATTTTCTTTTGCGAAGTGACGGCATATCAGAAAATCGCGCAAGTTCTGCTCTTCCATTCGTATGGCCATCACATTGTCTGAAGAGAGCAGGGTGGTCACGATTTCGCGCTTATTCAGTTCAGCGACAAAGTTTTGAATCTCGTTCTTGCGGTATCCCATGCTTTGCAAGCGATCGTAACAGGAGTCACCCTCAACAAGATCACAACTACTGTAAATTGCGATGACTTCAGTAAGAATTTGCCCCTAATAGAGAAGTCGTCTAGAGCGGATTTCATATAGAAATCCAAGAGATCGTATGGTTCGCGAATTGCTGCTTGGTCTCCCTCTGTAGCAGAGACAGCAGCCATAATTGCCAGACGTAGATTGCCGTTTGCGATAGAGGCAATTCTTTCCCTGAAAATACGATTTGTAATTCCGTACTCGTTCTCGAGAATTGCGTCTATATTATTTGCCGCTAGAGGTATCAACTCTATGTCCGCGTGCTGAAGATAAGAGTCAAGTTTTGCCACCAGCTCGGCGCTGTGCATTTTCCTACAGGTAAAGACAATCTTTACGCCATCGTTGCCTGCGCAGACGCTCAGCAGATGGTCGAGGGATATATTGTTGTTTGCGTCGTCGACGAGGATGATGAGGTTTTCTGATTCTGCAAGAATCAGCTCAACGTCGTCATCGACATTCGCCGAATACCTTGAGTCAATCACCAGAAAATCCCAGTAGTTTCTTTCGCTGAATTCGCGACAAGCCTCAAGAGCAATTCTCGTTTTTCCGGATCCGGATTGTCCGAAAATAAGCACGGCTCTGTTCTGGCTAATTGATTCTATGACGTTTGCCATCTCACTAGTGCGATACAGAAACGCCCCTGTCTGCTCGGTGGTGAAACGGCCTTGAGAGCTGCGTTTTATGAAATTCTTCCAATCGATAAAAGAGCCCTTACTGAGTGGGGTTCCTAATGTCAAATGTGCTAGCGACGGATATTTCACATTGAGGTCATCAGCCATTGCTTCAGGGCCAATAATTTCGATTCTTGAATCAAGACCCATTACTTCTGCAGCGATCGAAGGTTCAAGGCGAGGCTTTGTATGGCACAAGATAATGCGCTCAATAAGAGAGGAATCGATTTTAGTTTTAGTCTCATCTAGGCAATCGAGCGCATCCGTGAGCAACTTACTGCGAATGTCCGTTGTTGAGGTGGTGAATGCCGCAAAAACGAATCGGCCATTTTCGATCGAGTATATGTCCGGAACGCCTGTGGTCGTCTTATCGGTTCCGAAGTTTGAGCCAACGTGAACACAATTTCCAAGAGAGAAGCGCCTGTGAAGGTATTGATTTGCTAACGTTTGGAAATGACCGCCCTCAATTTGCCTTAAAGCTTCTTGGATTTGATTGATTCGAGCCATTCTTATCCCTCGTAGTGATCTTGCCAGTTCTGGTACTTCTCGGCATCGCTGGTTTCCTGGAACTCAACCCAGGCGAAATACCAGTCCCTCAATAGCTTCTTGAGACTCGGCCTCTTAGGCAAGCCGACGGTAATTAAGTCTCTGTCCTCCGCAATAATCGGACCGATGTTGCCCATCTGCGGGGCCATGTAATAAATGTGCGCGAACTCCCTCAGAAAGTGGAATGCCTCGTTGGGGTTGGTGATGCCGAAGTCCGTTAGCACCTCGGGCGGTACGCCCAATGCTTTTGCGATAGCAACGCGTTGCGCGTCATTAGGCGTGCGCTTTCCCTGCTCGTAGCCACGAACGGTAAAGACGCTGACGCCCGCAGCTTCTGCGAGATCGTCCTGGGTAAGCCCAGAAGCCTTCCTGAGCCTCTTGAGGGTCTCCCCTAGTGTCGGCGGTTGGGTAGGGTAGTCAGAGGCGTTGTACGGTGCCTCATAGCTGAATTCAAACCTGCAGAGCTCACGATAAGAGCGCTCTGCAATCCTGTCTCTGATGGCGGTCTCGATCTTTGACTTACCGCCGATGCTGGCCTTCATAGTGTTGCGGTTTTCGGCTTCCGCAAGACCTATCCATTCAGTGAGGGCGTATTCGATATAACCACCATTGCCGGCAAGGGCGTAATCGACGTAGGGGTTGGTTTTGTCGAAGACGGGCTTCAGGTCATAGGAGTCGGCGATCTGGAACAGAAGCTGCGCAACGACGTTGACCTCGTTGTTTGTCTCGTTGGAGATGTGGTCGCGCAGGTCGATAGCATGGAAAGCTGCAGGGCAGGCGCCTAGCGCTTCCGCCAGTCTCTGCTGGTTTGCCTCCTTGGCGAAGCTCTTCTCCTGTTCGTAGTTCTGGATCAGCTCGACGGCGACGCCGGACTCCTCGGACAGCTCATCCTGGGTCATTGCGTTGTTGAGTTCCCGAAGGAACTTCAGCATATTTGCAAACCTGCTTCTGCCTGGTCGAGGGTTCTCCACGTTGATCTCCTTTGTCTGACAATACAACCCTAAATTGCAAACCAGTAAAAATCGTACCACAACATATTGGCTAGTAAAACCCGTACTACTACACTTCAACTCATATAGTCGTAAATATCGAACTAGTAAAGGAGGACTCATGGACGACTATAAGTTGCTTGGCAAGGACGAGGTCCGCGAGATCATGGGCGGATGCTCCGACCAGATGGCCTGCAGAGTGATTCGCGAGCTCAGGGAGAAGGGCATTGCTGCGGTCCACGGCAAGGTCAGTAAGGAATACTTGCTGGAGCGCTACTTTGGCGGAACGGCCGAGAGGGGAGCCGAGCAATGTCGGTAACCCAGGCTGAAAACGGCACTTGGGAAGTCAGCGTTTGGTACAAGGGCTGGCAGGGCGAACGCAAGCGCAAGCACAAGCTTGGCTTTGCCACCAAGCGCGAGATAAAGGCTTGGGAGAGCTTATTCATCGCGCGTCAGGACGGCTCACCAGACATGAGGATGCACGACTTCTACGTACTCTCCCCATGATTCGCTAGTTGGCCGCGAGCGGCGCGGGGCTTAGCTCCCCAGTCCTTTCAGCGACCTTGCGCACAGCTGCGCGATCGGTTCCTCCATGCGCCCCCTGAGCTCCCTGGCGGCGTCGGCCGACCCCGTTTTCTCCAAAGCGTCGAACTCCTGGGCCAGCTTGCCAGGGATCTCTTCGGCGTAGAGCGCCAGCAAGTCGCGGCAGCCCTCGGCGGTTATGCCGAATCGCTCGAGGCCGCACTGCTCGACCAGCTTGGCGAGGTCGTTTGCCGAGACATGGCCTGCGCGGTTCTCGCCGCCGATGGACATGGCGAGCTTGGGCGGCTTGACCTTCAACCTCGCCCCCTCGATGTAGGGGGCGATGGATGCCACGTCGTACATGGGCGCCAGCCTGTGCGACCCGTCGGCGGCGAGCATGATGGAGTAGTTCTTGGCGTGTGCGTCCGTCGCCGCGAGCAGGTAGTTGAGGAAGAGCATCTGCAGGAAGCCCGCGGCGTTTGCCTGGGCAGTGGGCCCAGTCGAGGTGAGAAGCCCCAGCGCTTCGGCGCAGTTCGGCCCGCCGTACATGGTGTACTTGTTGTCGGGAAGGCATCCCAGGGCCTGGCAGAGATCCTCCTGATGGAGCCTCGTCACGCTGTCCCCCTCGATCAAGCGGTCGTAGCGCTCGATGACGATGGCGGGCCCCACGCCGCTCTCGCCCTCGAATTCCAGATACTCGGCACTTGCCGCAGGCACGCCTAGGCTTCTCGTCGCAAGCCGCATGCAGACGTACTCGTTGAGCGCCTGATGGGCCAGTCCGCGCACGCCGCTCTTCAGGATGTGGGTGGTTGCCGCAGAGCCCTCGCAGGAGTACCACCTGCCGTCCATGCGCCGTAAGGCGAACTTGCTCTGCTGGCCGCCGAGGCTCCAATGCTCGTTGCTGGTGATCCAGCCGGCGCCATCCTGGCGACCCATGGCCAGCCTCTGGGCGATTTCGGCGTCGCTCACGGCAACAAGGCGCTCATCGCGGTAGGCGTCGGAACCCTGGGGGACGAACTGTACCGCGCCGGGGCAGTCCAGGCCGATGACGCCGAGGAGCGCGAAGGGGTTGTTGGGGGAGATGCCGGCGTCGGCAGCGACGTGCCTTCTCGCGGCCGGGTCCTCAGGCAAAAGCCCCCAGAGGTAGGGCAGCACGACCTTGTCCCGGTAGGGTCTGGTGGAAAGCGGCATGGACGACGACAGCGGAACGCCGCGGTAGCTTCTCTCGTAGGCGAAGGAAAGCGAGCCGGCCCTGTCCTGGGAAAGGGTTCCTGCGAGCTTGCCGGCGATGAGTACGTCGAGGACGCCGGCCGTCATCGCGCGCCTCCCGTCAGGATGGAGAGAGCGCCTGCGGAGGCATCATCGCGGGCCGCAGGCCCTTCGATGCCCGACTGCTCGGCTTGCGGCTCACCTGAGGGGTTCCCGACGGTCAGCTCCAACCCCAGCCCCAGGGCCCCGAGCACGGCGGTGAGCTTGTCCAGCTGCACGCCGGGGTTTTGTCCCAGCTCCAGCGACCAAAGGCAGCGCTTCGACACGCCCGCGGCCTCTGCCAGCTGAGCCTGGGTCATCCCCAATTCAGCGCGCCTGTCCTTTATAGCGTAGCCTATCTCCAGCGCGTCGACCATGGATATCCTCCCATCTCAGGTGAATTATTCTTTCGCATCATTTTGCGATTATGATAGTTCGCAATATTATGCGAGTCAATATTCTCGCAACATTATGCGTTTGGCGGTTTGTTCCTGGAATCCGTCATGGCGCGACGGATATCCGTCGCGTGGCGACCGGAATCCGCCATGACCTGCTCCCATAGACAAAGATAGTACCCATGATGCAGTGCACCATGGGTACTATCTAGGTTGTCATGCACGTATGTTGCACGTATTCCCGCTATTCCCACTCGGTGGTAGCGTTTCTCCTGTCCCTTCATTCCAGTTGCGCCCAGTTTTCAGTGTCGTCTCGAGCCGAGTGCCGCCAGATGACACCACGTCGCATTTCGTCGGCCCCGGGGACAAAAACCGGGCAGTATCAAAAACTCATTCCAACTCGGGGCCTTGAGTTTTCGTTTTTGTCCCAAGGCGCACAGCGGGCAGCGTTTAGAGGCTCGATATCGACGAAAACGCCCGTTTTGAAGCTCAAATGCTTTTTCGCGTGCAAGCCGCCAGCTGTAATAGGAAGTGAACCAACGCAGGTGGCTTTCAAGCAGTTTGTAAAACTGCAGGTCGCATGTCTTCATTGCTAGTAGGGGAAATGAGTAGTCTCAGGTGGCTTGGCCATGAGTTGGCGAGCAGGTTGGAGCTTCGTTGTTGGCGCGATCGCTTCGTGCGCGCTCGATAGGCCTGTTTAGCAAAAGGCCTATCGGATGCGACTGGCCGCCCATACGGCGACCACGACCGCGGCAGGCCAGCCAGGGGCGAGCTCGGCATCAACAACGGGCGCGTAGAGGCCATCAACAACAAGATCAAGGTGACGGTGAGGATGGGCTACGGCTTCCGCAACACCGACAACCTCGTGGCCCTGCTCATGCTCAGGTGCGGCGACTGCCAGCCCCAGCTCCCGGGTCGCCCGTTGAAGGCGAGGAAGAAGGGCGCGAAGTGAGCGAAGAGCGTTGCCGCCTAGGCTAGCCCCCCCTGTCACACAAACTACCGAAGCCTCCGTTTTGGCTATGCGCTGCGCCCGCTCGGATAGCTATCTTATTTACGCAGGTCAAGTTTGGTGTTTTCTCTGAGCTATGTTCTGTTTGTAGCAGGCTCTCGCCCTGGTGCAGAGTATTCGGGCAGAGGATCGGTGCGAACACAACGCGAGAAGGGAAACAGAGCGTTCCGTCGGGAAGTCGGAGCGCTCTGTTTGCATTTTTGGGATCGTCCCAAACCCTTGCCAGCTCTGTGGCGGATGCCGAAAGCTTCAGATCGATTACCTGCGGATTGTATTAATCCATGCCTGAATATCTTTCTCAGAAGTACGGAGCATGGATTCATCGAACTGCACATCGAGGCCCGGCTTCACGATTGCGCCTTTGCAGGCTTCCTCAAAGTCCTTCAGCGCGTGTCCCGGCCAGCCGCCATTGGTGGCAAACGGATACACGATCTTCCCGGTCAGGTCAGCCCGCTCCAGGAAACTGCGCATGGCGGGCGCAAAGGTGTACCACCAGACAGGAGAACCCAGGATGATGGTGTCGTAATCTCTCCAGCCAATGTGCAGCGGCTTCAGCTCCGGGCAATAACCCTCGGCAATCTCACGCTGCCCCTGATTGACGACTTCATCATAATCGCCATCGTAGGGAACAACCGTATCCATACGAGCAATATCCCCGCCGATTTCCCTCTGGATCATCTCGGCGATGCGCTTCGTGTTGTCTCCGTAGGAGTAGTACAGAATCAAGCTTTTCATTTCACGCTTTCTCCTCATGCAAGAGGCTTTCCGCTGAACACGGGAAATGCGCTGAATTCACCATAGTTGGCGATGTGCTCCATGTTCTTGAGAGTTTCCATGTCTTCCTCGGAGATCGCGAAATCCACGTCCGCGTTGCTTTCCATGTGGGCGGGATCTGCCGTCTTGGGAAGCGCGACGGCTCCAAGCTGAAGGACATAGCGGATGCAGAGCTGGGCGGCAGATACGCCGTACTTCTCTGCCATCTTAACGATCGCCGGATTCTTCAGCGCCTCGCCGTGGGCGATGGGGGAGTATGCCTCCACCTGAATGCCCTGCGCCTTGCAGAAGTCCACCAATGCCGAATCGGTGTTGGTGATGTGCAGGAGGATTTGATTGACCATAGGCATCACGCGGCAAGAGCCCAGGAGGTTCTCAAGGTCATCTTGTAGGAAGTTGGACACGCCGATTACCTTGACCTTGCCCGCCGCTCGCGCATCCTCCAACGCACGCCAGACCTCCTTGTTCTCCTCGAAATAGCGCTTCTCCACACGGAACTCGCTCCACGGCTGGGGAGAGTGGATGATCATCTGGTCGAGGTAGCCGAGCCCCATCCTCTCCAGCGTCTCGTCGATGGACTTCGCCGCATCCTCGTAGGTCTTCAGCTCTGCCGCGACCTTGCTGGCGACGAACAGCTCTTCCCGACGAACGCCGCAGGTGTGCACGCCCTCGCCGACGCCGCGTTCGTTTCCGTAGGCCTGTGCGGTGTCGATCAGGCGATAGCCCAGTCTTACCGCCTCGCGAACGGCTTCTGCCGCCTCGGCATCGTCGATGAACCAGGTGCCCAGTCCCAGCTTGGGAACCTGAACTCCGTTTGCCAACGGGTAGGTTTCATTCAAGATCATCGTTCTACTCCTCGCCCCAGATATCCTTTGCCATGCGGAAAACCGCCCACGCCTTGGGCCAGCCGCAGTAGAAGGCTGCATGGGTCACGACCTCCGCGATTTCTTCTTTTGTAATATCGTTCTTCTTTGCCGCCGTCAGGTGATAGCGGAAGCTCTCATCGGTAAGCCCCTGAGCCATCAGCGCGACGACGGTCACGAGGGAGCGGTCGCGGAGGCTGAGCTGCCCCTCTCGGCTCCAGATCTCTCCGAAGAGCACGTCATCGTTCAGTTCTGCGAATTTCGGGGCGAATTCGCCCAGGGCATCTCTGCCTGCCGTCTGCTTGACTGCCATGTTTCGTTCCTCCCTACAGCCTTGCGTACTCTTCATGGGATACCGGCTCGCACCACTCGTTCTCGCAATTCTCGCCGGGAACCTCCACGGCGATATGGCTGAACCAGCTGTCCTTCTTGGCGCCGTGCCAGTGCTTCACCTCTGCCGGGATCATC
>OGOY01004096.1_pt1 | contig 10287 bp, 6 predicted proteins | sample 1552811 | NCBI WGS metagenome assembly OGOY01 (sample SAMEA2580132, study PRJEB22360) | human gut metagenome | biome: human gut; feature: human-associated habitat; material: faeces | place: Denmark | collected 2008/2010 | reverse complement strand
TTGCAACCACCACTAGAATCCACCCTGGCTTGGTTATGGGGTCGCTCTACACTGGCTTCTGCTATGCATTACTTCACCCCTAAACGTTGCGCTACGTCGAATAAAATCATGTATCACGATAAGGCGCAGGTTCAGCGTGCCGCTGATCAAAGCCTAATCGAGCGCGGAGTTGAGCTATGGGTGTACCGTTGCGAATTTTGCGGATGCTGGCATCTCACGCATCGCGATCCGCAATCCAGTTACCGGCATGTACCGCTGAACCAGCAACTCAAGCCACACAGTCGTAAAAAGGGCTACAAGCCACGTAGACGTTAGCGTCAGAAGCTCCACAGGCCTCGCCAACGCCGTGTCTGAGACAGGTTACGGTCCAAACACGTCAGGTCGTAGGCTGCTAAGCGTTCAGGGCGCTCGGACACACTTCGTCCAACACTTACATCACCTTGGTGTTTTCAAGGTTGCGGATAACCCAATCGTTGAAGCGAATTACCGGCTTGCGCAACATAAGTCCCAACAGCAATGAGGGGACAAGGAACAGTGCCAGTTTGCCCATGGAAACCCAGTATTCCATGCCGAATGAGCCTGCCATGGCCGAATGCATCGCATCCACCGCATAGGGGAACAGTAGCCATTTAGAAACGACCTGGAAGAACGTCGGCAGTGTTTCAATGGGGAATGTGCCGCCGGAACCGGCTACCTGCATAACCAGCAGTACTACGGCAATGGCTTTGCCGATATCACCGAACGACAGGGTCAGCGTATACACAATATTCGAGAACACCAGTGCAGACAACCACCCGACCATCAAGAACTGAATCGGATGCTCACACTGCACGCCGAGATAGAACATATCGCCCAGGCACACCAGCGTACCTTGCAGCAAAGCAAGGAAACCGAAAATCATGTATCGGCCGAAATATTCGTGGTGCAAGCGTAAACCGAACTGCCGCGCATTGCCGGGAGCCTCGGCACGCGGCTTCTTCAGCACATCCAACGCGGCGGCCGGTCCGGCAATCCGCCCGGCAATCATGGCCTCGCGAAGAGCCACTTCCGAACCGAGCGGCAGATCATTGCCCAACCTTAAGATACGAGCCTTCTCATGGTCGGAAATCGATACTTTCAACATGGCGACCAGAATGATCGCACCGACCCAAATAGACAAAATCGTGTAGAACGGAGCCATCGCGGAACCATAGTTGGCAACGGGATAGAGCGCGATGCGGTCGACCGCTACGGGTGCCGCCAGCATGGAAGCAATGGCATCGGGCTTCGCAGAGGAAATCACAGACAGGTCGATAGTGCCGCCATTGGTGATAGAGGCGAGTTGGGAAGACAAGTTGTCGAGTTTCTTCGCCGAACGGGTCAAAGCGCTAGCTGCGTCAGTCAAGGCCGACTGGATGTCCGTCAGGCTGTCTGAAACGCCGCCAGAAAGACCTGACACGCTGCTTACGGTCGATGCAAGCCCGTCGATTACGGAACTTGCCTGCGTGGTCACTTCGTCCATGGACGAGGTCAGATTGTTCAGTTGCGGTTTCAGCGTGCTCTTGTACGTGTCTGAAGCCTGAGTAATCGATTGTTTGGCGGCAGCGATTTGTGATTTCAGATCTCGACGCGCTGTATCGGCATCGGCAGTACCGTTTGCTATGTGCGTGGCCGCATCGCCCAACGCGGTGGCGGCTTGCTGCATGCTCTGCTGCGCCTTTGTGGCTTGGTCTGCAGCCGCGTTCAGTTGAGCGGCAACGGTATCTCCGCCCACGGGCAGTGAAGCCGCTTGTTTGGCGAGATCTCGTAAAGCGGCGGCATACTTTCCAAAGCTGTCGGCCTGAGCCTCCACTTTGGATTGCATATCGGTTAGCTTGTTTGATATCTGTGAGGATTGTGAGCCCACATCGGCAAAAGCGGCATCGATTTGCTTGGCAATGGTGTCGTAGGATGAACCGGCCTGCTGCAATGCCGTACCGACGCCATCGGTGGCTCCGGACAATGCCTTGTCGAGGCTGGAGACGCCGTTGCGGGTCTGTTTCAACGCCTTTTTGGTTGTGGCCGCAGCTGAGCCTGTTGATCCCAGCAGCTTATCGGTGGAATCAATGATGCTGTTGGCGGCCCCGAGCAGATTGGCATAGGAATCCATCTGCGACGCAGTGCCGGTCAAACGAGACGACATGGTGGCAATATGACTGGTGGCGTTGTTGACGTACTGCTCCATTTGCGGGCTTTGCGCGTAATCGGCCACGTTGGAAACCAAATCCAGCGCCACGCTCGCCAAGGTCTTCACAAATGTCTGGTCGATGGTCGTGGCCACGGTGGTAGCACCCTGGTCGGTGATATGCGGAGCGATCGGATTGATTTTCTCATTGAGATAGTATTCGAGCTTGGCGTGCTTGATCTTCGGTGAAAACAGCGTCATCATATCGGAGCTGAAGCTCTTTGGAATAATCAGCGCGGCATAGTATTCGCCTGAGTTCACGCCATCGATGGCCTTAGCACGATCCACAAACTGCCAGTCAAGGTCATGATTGGCCCTGAGCGTACTGGTCACGGTTTCGCCGACGTTGATGGTGATCGGCATCAGATCGGACTTATAGCCCTTATCCACGTTTGCCACGGCGACCTTCAAGGCCTTGGTGTTGCCGTACGGGTCCCAGCTGGCGGCGATGTTGTACCAGGCGTACAGTGCCGGCACAATCACCAATCCCATAGCCACGATTACGGCGATCACATTGCGGGTGGCTTGGCGCACGTCACGTACGAATATTTTCCAGATAAGCTTCATCGTGCGCCTCCCTGCCCAGGCTGCCCGGACTGACCGGACTGTGCGGTGTGCGCAGTCGGCTCGGTGGCCTGATCACTGAACGGTGTGAGTCGTTCAGTGGTTTCGCCGATATCCGGATTGCTGCCCATCGCCGCTTCGTGACGTCCGTGGCCGTGGAAACGCCGCCACACATATCCGTTGAGCATCACATTGCGGAACTCGTCGGCACTCATGGCACTGACGCCAAGCTGCATGGCGTAGGTTTCGCGTGCGTATTCAACCACAATGAGATAGGCGTCGATAAGAATAATCGACAGAATCCAAGAGGTCAGCATGGCGATTTTCTCTTGGGTGACGAACAGCAGCACCAGGAATACGAACGGGAGTACGGTCAGCAATGTCAGACCGGCAACGATCATCTTTGGATACCGTGCGAAGAACCGGTGCGCGCGATGGGCGATGATATCGCGCAGTTCCTTGCTGTCGGACACCGTGCGGAATACGGAGTTCAAGCTCACCTGTTCGTTCACCATGCTGTTGTGCTCGGTGATCATCAGGTCGGTATCTCCCAAACGACGGTCGAACAGCGCGTTCAGGTTCATCGCATACCGGCGTATGACAAGTCCCACGAAGAGTGCCGCCGGCAGATACCAGAACAGGTGCAGCATGTCGAGCCAGTAATGGTTCGCGTACAGGCCGGCAATCGGGCCGCGCATCGCGTTGATGCCGTAGGTAAAGGGCAGCCACGGGTGCAGTTCGCGGAAGAAGTTCGGCATCATTTCAATCGGATACAGGCCGGAGGCGCCGGGTATCTGCACAATGACCAGAATTACGGCGATGGCTTTGCCGATATGGCGGAACGCCACGGCCAGTGCGTAAATAATGTTGATGTATACGAACGAACAGAAGATCCCGGCCAAGATGAACAGCAGCGGATGCTCGCATTGGATGCCAAGCACCAGATCGCCGATGGTGGCGATGACGGCTTGCAGGAATCCGATGGTGACCAGCAGCAGCCAGCGGCCAAGATATGCTTGCGTAGCGGTGATACGGCGAATGCCCTCGCGGTCGACCTCAAGCTTGTAGATGGCGATTAGCACGAAACCGCCTACCCACAGTGCCAGATTCGTGTAGAACGGGGTGACTGCGGACCCGTAATTGTCGGTGGCATACACGACTTTCGTGGTCAGGGTGACGGGATTGCCCATGAAGTCGCCGAATCCCTTGTCATCCAGATGCAGCGTATCCCGGATTTTCTGGTAAGCGGCGGAACTATCGAGCGTGGCGATATCGGTGCGTACGGTGGCGACATCGCTGGCCACCTGGCGCAGCGAATCCTGCGTGCTGCTGATGGTGGTTTTTGTTTGGTTCAGGGTATCGACAAGCTGGTCGAACAGCCCGTCGGCCTGATCCAAGGTGCCGGACAACGAAGTCAACGTGCCATCCAGCGTGCCGTTCAGGGCGGCGAAACTGTTCAATGATGAGGTGAGCGACGGCATTACGGTGCCGGTCAGCGAGCCGCGCGCGGTATTCAGCGCCGCGATGCCGCCGGTGGTGGTGTTGGTCATGGCTCCGGAAAGGTTCGTGGTGGCGTCTTTGCCGGAGTTGATGAACTGTGTGGTGTCGGTATGGAAGGTGTTGAGCTGTGTCTGCTGTTTGCTGATCAATGAGTCGAGCGCATCGATTTGTTTCCAGATGTTCTGGCCGACCGGGTCGGTGGTGTCTTTGCCGATGCCGGCTTTGGTCAGCGCGTCTTTCAGATCGCTGATTGACGTTTGGGTGGCGTTCAGTGGGGCCGAAAGTGTGTTGGTGATGGTGTCGACGGAGTTCTGCGCGCTGTTGAAGGAGCCGGTGATGCTGCCGGCGGCGTTGTTGACGTGGACGGCCAGTCCGGAGAGTTGTGCTGAACTGCTGTCGAGCGCGCCGACCAGTGTGGTGGAGAAGGCTTGTGACCCGGCCTGTGTTTCCGCCAACAGTGTGCCGGACTGGCGGGAGGCATTCTGCGCGGCCGCGACGGTCTGCTTGAGTGAGGCGGTGGTCTGTTTGGCGTCGGCGAGAATCGTGTCTGATTGGGCCAGCGTGTCCTGTAAGTCGGTGAGTGAATCCTGAACGGTGTTCAGCGTGGACATCACCGTATTGAGATCATCGATCGTATCGTGCTGGACTTTGCCGGTGACTTGGTCGAGATCGTCTCCCGCTTCGGAAACGGCCGAGGCAACGGTGGTGGCTACCGTGGTGACGAAGGCGGAGTTGATCTGCTCATCGATGGTGGTGGCGCCGGTGTCGGTGATTTTCGGCGCGATCGCGTTCTTCTTCTCGTTGACGTAATACTTGATTTTCGGCTGTTTGGAGGTTCCGGTCACCGATTCGACCAAGCTGGCGCTGAAATCCTTGGGCAGCACGATGGCTGCATAGTATCCGCCGGTCTCCACGCCGTGGACGGCCTGTTCCTCATTGTCTACGAAGCGCCAGCCGAGTTCGTCGTTCTGCTTGAGTTTCTTGATGACCTGCCGGCCCGCATCGAGATGGCCGACCAGATCGTTGGTGGTGCCTTGGTCTTCATTGGCTACGGCCACTTGCAGATTGCCGGTGGCTGAATAGGGATCCCAGTTGGCGAGAATGTTGAACCATGCGTACAGCGAGGGCAGCATTGCTACGCCGAGCGTCACCACAACGGCAACGGGATTGCGTAAGATACGTCTGCAATCGCGTAGAAAGACTTGCCAAACCGTCCGCATCCAGTCCCTCTTTTCCGGTTCGTAGTCATTGCGGCCACATGCAGTCTATTCCCACCACTGGTGCGAATACTGCTGGTTTGGCGGGTTTTCTTGCAAAACTGGCCGTTGGTTGTCCGCATAATGGGACTGATATGTGAACGTTTGTTGATGGTGCGACACCGGCGGGATGGTTGTGCAATTTTGCCGGTATCCGGTGATGAAATGTTGAGGTGTTGGAACTGAGTCGTCGCAGTGCTGAGACCGAGACGACTCAGTGACGAGCCTATCCGAGGCTATCTCGTTGGTTCTGGTCTCACTGATCCAGACGGAAGCCCTGAGCGGCGGCCTTGTCGAGCAGTGTCTGATGGCTGACATCCTGCTGGCTGATCGTGGCGACCTGATCGCTGAAGGCGTCCACCGGACGGTCGGCTTGGCGCAGATCGTAGTACCGGTGAACTTCCTCGTCGAAGGCGGGCAGCTGGTCGAGTACGCCATCGGCGTCAGCCGGGTAGGTGTTCTCGAAGAACTGCATCGTGCGCGGCATGCGCGGCTTGACGGTCGGGTTCTGATCGGGCTTGCCGATGGCCAGACCCAGCACCGGATACGTGTATTCCGGCAGATTCAGCACGTCGATAAGGCCGGGGATGTTGTTGAGCAGAGAGCCGAGAATCACGCAGCCCAGTCCCAGCGAATAGGCGGCGGTCTCCATGGCGTGCAAGGCCAGCACTGCGTCGTTCTGAGCTTGGGTGAAGCGATAGCTGTACTTGAGATGGAATTCGTCGGAAGCGGGATCGATACCCTTGCGTTCGGCGATGCGTGCGTTGCGGTGCTCGTCGATGACGAACACGTACAGCAACGGCGCGGTGGCGATATACGGCTGATGGCCGAATTCGGCGAGCTTGGCTTTGATGGCCGGATCGGTGATGCGGATGGCGGACCAGTCGTTAAGGAACTGGCTGGACGCGGCATGTTGGGCGACGGTTTCGAGCGTGGCGCGGGTATCGTCGTCGATGGCCTCGTCCTTGAACTTACGGATGGAGCGGCGGCCCAGAAGAGCCTCGATTGTTGCGTTGGTAACCATGGCTTTATTGTCGCACGGCAGACGCCGGACGCCACGGTGGATTACCTCACAGTGAAATGCCGATATTGTGTGGCGGAACTGTGCTGGACTGATGGTTCCTGTCGATTGACTGATGGTTCCTTGACGAAATTCCAGCGATGAGTCATCAGTCAGCCAACAGAAACCATCATCCAACCGGGGGATTAGCGGCTGGACTTGCGATGGCGGTGGCCGACGAACGCCTTGGAGGCCCGATCCGACAGCTGCGAAACCACTGCGCCGAGTGCGGCCGAAACGGCGGCGAATGCCAGACTCATTGCCAGACTTTGCGGCGCGTCTGCCGCCAGTCCCTTGCGCAGATTGCGTTTGCTTGTGCCCTTGTCCCATATCATCTGGAATGCTTTGCCGGCAACCAAGCCTGCCAGCGCTGGGACTGCCGACTTGATGAGCTTGTCGCCCAGAGAATCAGGGTCGTTGAGCCGGTCCTCGCGCAGCCTGTTGACCTTCTCGTCGATGCGGTGCAGGCTGTCGACCGCACGGTCGGCGCTGGAGGGGAAGTCGGTGTTCGTTTCGTCGCTCATGACTCTCAGTCTAATAGCATCTCAATCATCTCAGCGCAAAAGATGGGCGTTAATGGTGGAGTCATGAACGAGCGCAGACTAGAGTGGAGGCATGAGCGAACAGAACGTGAACGGCACCGTTGCCGTCGAGAACTCTCGTGGCGGCAATGGATTTTTGGTGTTGCTGCGCCACGGCCAGACCGTGTGGAGCGAATCCGGGCAGCATACCGGGCGCACGGACATCCCGTTGACCGCGGTCGGCGAGCAGCAGGCAGCGGATGCCGGAAGGCGCCTGCGCGAGGCCTTCCCCGAAGGATTCAGCCAGAGCTGTGTGTTTTCCAGTCCGCTGAAGCGGGCGTGCCAAACCGCTGAATTGGCTGGTTTTGCGGACCACGGTGTGTTGGACGGCATCGCTGAATGGGATTACGGCCGAGCCGAGGGGCGTACGCGCCAGCAGGTGAGTGAGGCCAGCGGTTTTGAATGGGATGTGTGGCGTGACGGGCCGCGCTCGCTGACGCCCACGCTGGAGGGCGACTGGGTCGAGACCTTGCCTTCGGGCGAACAGGTGCCGGTCCATGCCGGGCCTGGCGAGACGCTGGAAGAAGCAGCGGTACGCGCCAAGAGCGCCATCGACGAGATTACGCCGCTGCTGAAAGACGGCCATAATGTGCTGTTGGTGGCTCATGCGCACATCCTGCGCATCCTCACCTCGCAATGGCTGGGCGTGGACCCGCATTTCGCACGGTTGCTGCGTTTGGATACGGCGCACTACTCGGTGCTCAGCGTCTATAAGGGAGATAACGTCATCGAACGGTGGAACGCCTAGCCCCGGTTGCGCTGCGATTGCGCTGGCCTGCCCGCTACTGCGGGCGGGCCTTTATTGTTTGTGGCGGGAATTGCGGTATGTCGATAAATGATTTGCAAACGATAGCGTCGGCGTGTTGTTTTTTTTTGATGGGTATAAGTGGCAATCGATTGCCATGAAAGATATGTTAGCGCTCTCATGATTGCGAACGCTTGCATTGCGATAATGAGGCAAAAATGACTGAATTAATGGGATATTTGTTGACAATGGCCTGAAAATGATGATTTATGACGCGCTGATATTGCTATCGTTTGCAAAAAGAAGCAAACCGTTGCACAATAGTGCATGTCGATAGTCGTAAAGGTGCGTGCTAGCGTACCTGTCCTGACCGGGGACGGCCGGGTCGATGATGAAAGAGAAAGGTTCGATGATGAATCGTACAGTCAAGTCAGCAGTCGCGATGGCGGCTGTCGCTGCGATGTCCCTCGGCGCTTTGGCGGCCTGCGGAAGCTCGACCTCCGGCGATGACGCCAAGGGCAAGGTCTACTACCTGAATTTCAAGCCGGAAGCGGCTGATCAGTGGACCGCTCTGGCCAAGGAATACACCAAGGAAAAGGGCGTTGAGGTCAAGGTGCAGACCGCGGCCTCCGGTACCTACGAGCAGACCCTGAAGTCCGAAATCGCCAAAACCGAAGCCCCGACCTTGTTCCAGGTCAACGGCCCGGTCGGCTACCAGAACTGGAAGAAGTACACCGCCGATATGTCCAATACGGATGTGTACAAGGAGCTCGCCAACCAGGATGTGGCCCTGGAGGATGGCGACAAGGTGGTCGGCGTGCCGTACGTGATGGAAACCTACGGCCTGATCTACAACAAGGACATCCTCAACAAGTACTTCGCCCTCGACGGAGCCAAGGCCACTTCCATGGACGAAATCGATAATTTCGATACCCTGAAGGCAGTTGCCGACGACATGCAGGCCCGCAAGGACGAGCTCGGCATCAAGGGTGCATTCACCTCCGCCGGCTTCGACTCCAGCTCTGACTGGCGTTTCAAGACCCACTTGGCCAACCTGCCGCTTTACTACGAGTTCAAGGATGACAACGTCACCGAGCAGCCGGCCAAGATCAAGGGCACCTACCTGCCGAACTACAAGAAGATCTTCGACCTGTACATCACTGATTCCACCACTGAGCCCACTCAGCTCAGCGCCAAGACCGGCGATGACGCCAACTCCGAGTTCGCGCTCGGCGAGGCCGCCTTCTACCAGAACGGTACTTGGGCTTGGACCGACCTGCAGAAGGCCGGCATGAAGGCCGAATCCGTGGGTATGATGCCGATTTACATCGGTGTCAAGGGCGAGGAGAAGCAGGGTCTGGCCACCGGTTCCGAGAACTACTGGTGCATCAACGACAAGGCTTCCGATGCCGACAAGAAGGCCACCGAGGACTTCCTGTCCTGGGTGATTACCTCCGACACCGGCAAGAAGGCCATCTCTCAGGACATGGGCTTCACCACTCCGTTCAAGACCTTCGATGACGTCAAGTTTGACAACCCGCTGACCGAAGCCGCTGTCGAGGATCAGAAGTCCGGCAAGACCCAGGTCTCTTGGAACTTCACCATGATGCCGTCCGAAGAGTGGAAGAACAAGGTCGGCCAGGCACTGCTCGAGTACGCGCAGGGCACCGGCAAGTGGGATGCCGTCAAGACCGCCTTCGTGGACGGTTGGGCTTCCGAATACGAGGCCTCGCACTGAGTCTCATAGAGTCCCATAGCCGATAAGCAACAATCCGCGGCGCCCCTGCCTTTCCTTCTCCAGGGGCGCCGCTTTGCATTGCTGAGTCTCGCACAAAATCGTCCGCCGCAGAAAAGTGTGAGGCACGCACCCGCTCAATCGCACGCTGTGGGGCCATGAATCGGCGATTTTTCGCCATTCTCCACAATGTGCGATTGAGCGTTATTGTGCGGTTGCCTCACACTTTTTCTATGGTGGGCTTTGTTGTGTGAGCCTACTTAACGCGGGAGGTGGAGGAGCGGACCTTCAGCTGGGCCGGGAACACGATGTAGGGTTGCTCAATCGGCTTTTCGTCAATGAGATCGAGCGTCATGCGGGCCGCCTCCTGCGCCATTTCGACAGGCGTCTGGCGCACGGTGGTCAGACCGAGGTCGCGCGCGTAAATGCTGTCGTAGCCGATCAACGAGACGTCGCCGGGCACGGAGAATCCATTGCGCTCCAGCTGGAACATAAGCGGCAAAGCAATGCCATCCTCTTGGCATGCGATGGCGGTGGGCATCTCGTCTTGGCTTATGAGTTGGTTGACCACGTCGCTGATTTCATAACGTCCATCGTCATCGACCTTGCAGACGATAACCTGCGGCTCGATGCCTTCCCTGCG
>OGOY01004093.1_pt1 | contig 10292 bp, 10 predicted proteins | sample 1552811 | NCBI WGS metagenome assembly OGOY01 (sample SAMEA2580132, study PRJEB22360) | human gut metagenome | biome: human gut; feature: human-associated habitat; material: faeces | place: Denmark | collected 2008/2010 | reverse complement strand
TTGCTCCGCTGATGCTCTACATCTTCGGCTGCGGCATCTACACTGCTTACCGTCATACTTGGGATCAGTTCTTTATCCTGCTGGTGGCCGAGTTCATCTGCTTCATCCTCTTTTTCGGTGCAACAGCCATCACCGAGGACATCGGACGTTTCAGTGAGTGGCTTGCCGAACTGTAAGAAATAGTTTTAATCGTTTGCCGCCTTCGGGCGGCATTTTTCTTTTATGGGGGTGATTCAGGATGGCCGCGACACGGCTGATCGCGTTGCACAAAAACAAGGGCAAGTCGGTTGCGGCTTGTCTGAAAAGCCGCACAGACTATGTGCAGAATCCAGATAAGACCGAACAAGGTGAACTGGTAAGCTGCTACGAGTGTAGCCCTCTGACAGTCGATGAAGAATTTATGCTTTCCAAGCGGCAGTATGAACTTGCTACCGGGCGCAGACAGAAAAGCGACATCATCGCCTATCAAATTCGACAGTCTTTCAAACCCGGTGAGATCACCGCCGAGGAAGCCAACAAGGTGGGCTATGAACTTGCCATGCGGTTTACCAAGGGCAAATACGCTTTTATCGTTGCCACCCACACAGACCGTCACCACATCCATAACCATGTGATTTTCAACTCCACCGCATTGGACGGTTCAAAAAAGTTCCGGGATTTTTTCTTTTCGGCACTGGCCGTTCAGCGGTTGAGCGACTTGATTTGTCTGGAGCATCAGCTCTCTGTTATTGAAATAAAGCCCTACCGGGAACGGCAGAAACGTACCCTCTATCCACCCAAAGAAAGCAATCGTGATAGGCTGTGTGGCATCATCGACAGCATCCTTGCAGAAAAGCCCAAGGATTACGAAGATTTTCTGCAAAAACTGGAACAACAGGGTTATGAGGTCAAGCGTGGAAAATACACTTCCGTCAAGGGCGCACGGCAGAAGCGGTTCATCCGCTTCAAAACGCTGGGGGCTGGGTACAGTGAGGATGAACTGCAAGCGGTGATTGCGGGAAAAACCGAACACCGTCCGCGTCAGACACAGCCGTTCCAAGAGCCGCCGTTCCAATTGCTGGTTGACATTCAGGCAAAGCTCTCCGAGGGCAAAAGCGAAGGCTATGCACGATGGGCGAAAAAATATAATCTGAAAGAAATGTCCAAGACGCTGATTTTCTTGCAGGAACACAAAATTGGCAGCGCAGATGAACTGAATAAACGCACAGCGGCGGCAACAGAAAAATACCACCAGCTGGGAGATTCCATCAAAGCCGCCGAAACACGGATGGCGGAAATTGCTGTGCTGAAAACGCACATCGTCAATTACGCCAAGACCCACCCAGTCTACGATGCCTACCGGAAAGCGGGATATAGCAAAAAGTTTCTGGATACTCACCGGGAAGAAATCACACTGCACAAAGCAGCCAAGGCCGCTTTCGATGAAACTGGCTTAAAAAAGCTGCCGAAGGTCAAAGCACTGAATGCAGAGTATTCCGATCTTCTGACCCAAAAGAAAGCAGCCTACCCGGACTATCGCAAGGCACGAGAAGAAATGCAGGAGTTGGTAAAGGCACAGAAAAACATTGAATTGTTCTTCGCAGAAGAAAAAGACGCACAGGAAAAGCAGCAGACCCGATAAACGAAAGTCGCCGAGGATTCTAACCCTTTCATGGGGCGGAATCCTCGGCGACTTTTTTAGTTTATGTAGCAGCGATCCTGCGTTACGAGCCAATCTTCACACAGCCGTTGGGCTTCATCTGTTGAGCGGCACACGCAATTGAACAGCTTGCCGTGCAGGGAGCAGTAGGTGTAACGGATTTTGGGCACACCGTTCTCATCCCGAAACTTTGTGTAGCGTTCCTCACCGGGCATCAGATAAAGCTGCTCCATTTCTGCATCGTCCTTTCCGTTTTCATGTGTCAGGCACACAACGCACCTATTCTATCATGAACTTAGGAATTATGCCATTGACGCTTGCACCAAAAAGTGCTCCGGATTTTCGGAGAGAGTGTGCATTGACACATTCAATAGCGCTCGGAAAGAACGCGCAGCCTACACCGGAACGGTGCAGATCAGAAAGGGTTTGGGATTTCCCAACAAGCATTTTGCAACGCAAAATTTGCATTTGTGCGCACGAATGCACTGCTTGCCACAATGGTGTTGGTTCTGAGAAGTTCACAGCCAGTGAGCTATACAGATGCCCAAACCTAAGCTACAATGAAGATGTGCTGAGAGAACGAAGCATTGCTTGAGCTGAACGCTCGTACGCGCAAACTGTTCTCCGCCATCTCCATTGCAGCGTTCGATTGACGCAGGTTGAGTTATCGGCAGATAAAAATGTTGCCGTACATTCGTGTCACAAAGCAAGCTGAATCGGTGATGGGCATCAGGCGGAACAGGCACAAAAAGGAGGCCGGAAAAATGAAGTCAATGGAAATCACAGCCGTAGGTATTGATGTTTCTAAGCGCAAAAGCACAGTTGCTATTCGCAGGCCAGGTGGAGTAATTGTTGCATGTCCATTTGACATATCTCATTCTAGCCATGATCTTGAGAAACTGGTCTCCATACTGAAAACGACAGGAGGAGATATCCGCGTTGTAATGGAACACACAAGCAACTATTGGAAGCCTATTGCATTGACCCTGAAAAATGCAGGCTTTTATGTTTCTGTCGTAAACGCTATGCTGATTCACGATTTTAGCGATAATTCTATCCGGAAGCTGAAAACAGACCGTGCAGACTCTTTAAAAATCGCCAACTATGCCCTGACATTTTGGAATCAACTCCCGCCATTTAATGATGAGGATGAAACCAGACTCGTGTTGAAAGAGCAGTCACGAATGTATGAAAGATTGGCTTCGACAGCAACATCCCTTCGTAATGGCCTGATTGCATTGGCAGATCAGACGTTCCCTTCGATTGATCAGGCTTTTGGACATGCAATCAAGAATGCGGATGGTCATGAAAAGTGGGTCGATTTCTTTTCAATTTATTGGCACAGAGACTGTGTACTCAGACTTTCCATTGAAAAATTCACAGAATCTTACCGTAAATGGTGTTTGCGGAGAAATTATAAATTTCGTACGAATACAGCGCACAAGTTGTATGCTCTGGCGCAGGATGCCGTTCCTACTCTCCCGAAAAACAACGGAACAAAGGCTTTAGTATTGCAGGCTTGCAAGAGCCTGAATGCTGTATGCGAGGCGAAACAGTCTAGGCAATCAGTTGTTTTGAAACTGTACTTGTCTGCGCACATATACTTCTATCTGCTTCTCGATAACGCCTTTGACCTTTTCGCAGCCAGCAGCATGATATGTTCCGGTTTGCCGATAGGATAACATCCTGCACCCGCCACCACAAATGGGAAGATATTTACAATCGGAACAATCTGGTTCTTTTAAAGGATCGATTGATAACCAATCATAATATGCAAAAGTAACATCTGTAAGAGTGCCATCATCCTTTATATAACCCATTTTATGTTTATTATCACCAACCATCTCCCAACATTTATACAATTCACCCAAAGGTGAAAATGTAAAACTGTATTCGTCAAATAATCCACAGTATGTCCACTTTCTCATGGGTTGTGGATATTTGGAAAACATATTGGCTTCGCTATATTTCCATAATTCATTTAAAATATCTGGAAGATACTCTTCAGGAAGGCAATTGCTTTTGTAAGAAGAACATGCAGATGTGGAATCTCTTGTTATGCCAAAATCCACCTGTGAATGCGAAATCCCCAAATCTTTGAGTGTATCCAAAAGCATCGGAATCGAGTCAACATTGTTCTTGTCTACATTTATTCTTATATAAGTATGTATTTGAGAGCAAAACTCCTCCATGATAGTTATTCCATGCAAAACTTTCTGGAATGTGCCGGAACCATCTTTAGCAACTCTTCGACAATTGTGTATATATTCCGGTCCGTCCAAAGTGATTTGTACAAATTTACAATTATAATTTAATAATCCACTAACAATTTCTTCAGTCAATAAAGAACCGTTAGTAACAAGTGAACACTGTAATTCCTTATGGCTTGTTAAACAATACTCTTTGAGAATGAACGAACTTGCAACCAATGAACTGGCCGCTGCAAAGGAACATCTGACCACAGAAGAATACGAGGAAATCCTTGCATTTGGAGCTAATTGGTAAGAATGATTCCTATAACACTTTCGTAACACCTTCATGTGACTTTCATAACACCTAAAATTTTTCAGAAAGGGGCAAAAAGGGGCAAAAATGGCTCCATAACACTTTCATAACACCGCCAGATAACTTTCATAACACCGTCGTGTGATATGCTTACAGGGCACGAATCGATGCCTTGCAAAAGCTGATCGCACGGCGGTTTTCTTTTTTATAGGCTTCGATGCGTCAGAACAAAAACATATCGAAGCCTGAGATGCATTAAAGGCCGAGGATACTTATACCGCTTTCCATTTTCGGATGGAAAACAGTGTCGGTACCCTTTTCTTTAGTGCATCTCTTTTTTGTTGCCAAGAAAAGCCCGCAAGCTGTCATACAGTGAAGTGTCCTCAACCTCCGCATCCGGCGGAAAGGACACTTCATGTTTCTTTTTGCCCATTTTTCGTGGCTGGAACTGGCCGCACGGTATCCCTAGCAACTCCAAGTTTTCGATTTTTTACGATTTATCGAAAATTTGGAGGTTTGCGATGGCTTTTAATAAGGGCTATGAGTTAAAAAAGTTTGAAGCGCACTGGGAAAAGTTGCGAATCGAGTACGCAGCGGCAGGAATGGCTGAGGATGCCATTCAGAAGATGTACGACTATGACCGTCAGCAGTTCAATTCCGAACGCACCCGCATTGAGCGAACGCAGGAGTTCACTGCACCTGCGTATGAAAGCACCGAGGAAGAAGCCTCACCTCTAATGCTGCGCTATCAGGAAGCCATTACCACAACAGATACATACCACGAAACCAAGCGCAGCTTTGCATGGATTGGTGAAATCGAGGATGAGAATCTACTTGCTGCACTTGAGCAACTCTCGGATTCTGACTTAGAACTTATAACTTTGTACGCCTATGAAGAGTATGACACTGTTGAAATTTCTAAACTGTTTGGCACAACAAAGCAAAATATAAGTAAGAAAATCCGTAGAATTACTAATTTTATCAAGAACTTTCAAATCAGGGTTGTCTAAACGGCATTTTCGTCGGCTACCAAGTGAGGGGACAATTTCAAAAAGCGGCTCTTACCGCTGGCAAAACGTCCGCACTCACGAACCTTGAAAATTGAAGAGTTCAGTTGTTCGGTACTCAGATAATGATACTTCCGTAATTCGCGGCCCGGTCAGAATGTAGGCGGGGTGGCTGAGATGCCAATGAAGCGGTACAAATCCGCTGCCGAATGATTCCCCACTCGCAGGGAGCCGAGGGCGAATATGCGAGACCTGAACATATTTTATCAGGAGTGACCGGATGCTGTTTTCGGTCTCCGGTCACTCCTGTTCTTTTACATATTTATCCGCTAATCACCTTTACTAACACGGAGGACTACTCAAATGGACGAGTTGAATCCTACGGTGCGCGAACAGGAAATTTATGAGGAGATGGAACTGACCCCGGAAATGATCAAGTCCATCCGAACCCTCTGTGCAACCTGTCTGCGACATTTCGTAGAAGCCAAGGCTTTCAAAATTGCTATCGTGCCGAGTGCAGACAACAGTATGGATACTTGCACTGTCTGTCAGACCCGGCGTGGTTACGATTATGTTGTAATGCACCGCTGATGCTGGTGCTTCGTTTCAATCATCGGAGGAGGTGATGTGTATCGTATAAAAAGAATTACTCCCATACTTCAACAGAAACCCGCTGCCTAGGAGGTGCAGCGGGTTTCTTACATATCCAAACGGAGGTTTCGCAATTTGGAATCTACTTTGAAATTCCAACGCGGAGACATCTACTTCGTTCGACTTGACAACCGGACGGGTTCCGAACAAAGCGGAACCCGTCCGGCAGTCATTCTACAAAACGATGTGGGAAACTCCTGCTCACCGACATTGATCGTTGCGACTTTGACAAGTAAGACAGAAAAGAAAGCTACGCAGCCGACGCATTGTCTGGTGGAGCCGGAGGGGCTGGAGCCGTCCATCGTTCAGGCTGAGCAAATCTTCACCATCGACAAAAGCCGTGTCAAAAGATTTGTCGGACACCTCACCCCAGAAGAGATGGGGCGGGTCGATGATGCTGTAAAAATCAGCCTTGCTCTGAACCCAATGGGAAGCATCCAAAAGCTCAAACCGATCGTCCGTTCTACGGCGGCTTACGCACCGCCAGAAGTAGTTGACGGTAAGCCGCCTGTCTATCCCTACACTCCTATCAAATCCGATTTTGAGGATGCAGGAACAGTCGAAGAAATGATGTTATACACCGAACTGCAATCCGCTGTTCATGCAATGATCCAGCGGCTTGAATACAGCTTCACCTTTAATCCCAGCTTGCTCACCAGCCCGAAGCGTAAGAAGCAAGTGACTGAGATTTTGACCGAAGCTGAAAAATACATTTGGCGAATTAAGGAGGAAATCAGATGCGCCTGAAGAATGACACTGAAAATTTTGCAGCTTCCTTCAATATCACCCCGCCTTACCAAATGAGGGTGATTCACAGCAGTAAGCTGATCTACCCCCGTGAAATCTACCAGCGGGGTGTGCAGCGCAAGCGGGTGGAACTGATTGCTGCTGACTTCAACGAATACGTTGCGAATGAGCCGAAGATCAGCTTCCGCAACGGCAAGTATTATGTGGTGGATGGCCAGCACACCATCGAAGCGCGCATCCTTCGTAACGGCGGCAGAGCCTTGCCGATTCTCTGCAAGGTCTACACCGGTATGACCATGCAGCAGGAAGCCCTACTCTTTGCCGAGCAGAACGGCCATTCTGCCCCTTTGTCTGCGGGCATCAAGCTGCGAGCAAAGGTTGCGGGCGATGATGCTCCTTCCAAAGAATTTCTCGCTGCTACCAACCGGGTGGGGCTGGCATTCAACTATGACAGTTTGCAGTTGAGCGATTACCGCATCAGCTGCGTGGGCACCGCGCTCAAGTTGTATAACGAGATGGGCGAAAAGATCTACTGCGAATCCCTGCGGTTGATCGTGGCTGCGTGGGATGGCAAACCCGATTCGTTCCGTGCATCTGTCCTGCGAGGTATGATGCACTTTGTGGAACTGTATCACGGCGAGTTCAGCGAGGAACGGCTGGTTCGTGCGCTTGGCAGCGTCCACCCCATGGAGATTTACCGTGTCGGCAGGGATAACCCTGCAAAGCTGCCCGGATGGAAGAAATACGTTTTTCCCATCTACATGGCTTACAACGGCAAAGGCCGCAAGGACGCTCTGCCGATGAAGTTCTAAAACATATTTTCTCTGCCAAGAGGCACCTGCAAGCTGCGGGTGCCTCTTATTACATAATTATATCGCGCTATCGCTACTTTTGAAAGAAGGGCTAGATATGACCAATATGAATGTGATTCCTGTGTCGCAGGATTCGTATATCGTTAATGGCTGCAAAGTGAAAATCACTTATGCAGAAGATGGTGACAGCATGGAGGTTCTTCAGAAACTGATTCATGATACCCTCTGCGAAGAAGCCAAGAATTATAGTTGAATCGACATCCTTGCAACAAGGATAGCCCAGCACTAAAATAATGGTACAGTTGATGCAGCAACCAATTCAATCAAACGAGTGTGCGCACAGTATCGTTGTTTTAGTTTACATAGGAGTGACAACGATGAAAAAACGTGTATATACCTTATACCGTGTTTCGACCATTGGACAGGTCGAAAAGGATGACATACCCATGCAAAAAGAAGCCTGCCACGAATTTGCAGAACGGCAGGGCTGGGAAATCGTCAAGGAGTTTTCAGAAAAAGGCGTTTCCGGTTTTAAGAAATCTGCAAAAGACCGCGATCAGCTCCAACTGCTTCAGCAGGCTGCTGCTGCCGGAGAGTTTGATGTTCTGCTGGTGTTCATGTTTGACCGTCTGGGTCGGCGTGACGACGAAACGCCCTTTATCGTGGAATGGTTCACGAAGCAAGGGGTCGAGGTCTGGAGCGTAAACGAAGGTCAGCAGCGATTTGATTCTCATGTCGATAAGCTGATGAACTACATCCGCTACTGGCAGGCATCCGGCGAAAGTATCAAAACTTCTATCCGTACTCGTACCCGTATAGAACAGCTTACGGAGGAAGGCCACTACACTGGCGGTACGGTGGCATTTGGTTACAAGCGTGTCCAGAAAGGTCGCTTGAACAAAAAGAATCAAGCTGTCTGTGATTTGGAGATTGACGAGGAAGAAGCGGCAATCGTGCGCCTGATCTTTCAGAAGTATGTTTATGAAGGATACGGCGTGAAACGAATCTGCAACTACCTTGTGGAAAATCATATAATGGGGAGAAATGGGAAAAACATCCCCACTACAACTCTTGTTCGGATGGTTCGGAATAAGTGCTATACCGGTTATCTTATCAACGGAAACGTTGAGAAGGAATGCCCGGAACTGAGGATCATTGAACAGGAAGTGTTCGACCGTGCACAGGAATTGCGTGATACCCGCCGCAGAGAGAAGGGCGAAGACTCTGATAGTTACAGTCCCCATGCTCTGCTTTGTGGGAAGGTGTTCTGTGCACACTGCGGAAATCGCCTGAACATCACGAGCAGCGGACGCACCAGACTGCGTGCGGATGGCTCCACGGTGAAGGAAAAGCGGTTCCGTTATAGCTGCCATTATAATGTACGGCATCCGGGTCAATGCGATGGACAGTCCGGCTACGGTGTAACAAAACTGGACGCAATCGTAGAGAGTATCGTATGCACCAAGTTTTCGGAGATTTTAGAGTGTTCCAAAAGCAAGCTGCTTCAGGATATGCTTCGCAAGGACATGGAAGTAGCGCAGAAAGAAGTATCACGCGCAAAGAGTGAACTCGACCTCAAGGACGACGAACGGAATGCATTGAAGGATGAAATGATTCGCGTCATCCGGGGAAAGAGCAGCATTGACCGTGATATGATCCAGCAGCTTCTGGATGAAAATCAAGCTGCGATCCAAGCAGCACAGGACGCCCTGACCGCTGCACAGAACAAGCTGGAGGAGATTGAGCAGGAAAACAAGAAAGCTGAAAATGATTGCAGCAATCTGTTCACTTGGGCAAGCACCTATCAGAACGCATCCTTTCAGCAGCGGCAGGCAATCCTCAACCAGTTCATCAAGGAAGTCCGTGTTGGACGGGATTATGATATTGAGATCATCCTCAATGTTCCGCTGGAGGAGTTTGAAGGATTTAAGAGTCATTCGCTCTCGGTGCGTACTCCGAGTGGGCGGAAAACGGACCTTAAACAAGCACCCGTTAGGGGGCGGGGTACTCCGAATGGGGGAATTGTCGTTTTTGACAAAACTTCTGGTGAAGCTATGAACATTATGCCAAAAAGTTCGGCACACGTCACTTTGCGCTGTCAAGACGAATGATGCACGATTTTGCAAAGAGTGGCAAAAATAAACGCCGTATCGTTTAGCACGATACGGCGTTTTATGGACTCGAAGGGAGTCGAACCCTCGACCTTTCGGATGCGAACCGAACGCTCTCCCAACTGAGCTACGAGCCCATATTTAAGCCCCCAAAAACCGCTTGGGGGCGCGTGGTATATAACTCCAGATTGTTTAAGGACCGCATGGGCTCCCAGCTGAGCTATAGGCCCACAAAAAAGCACCCAATTTTGAATGGGGGCAAATGAGCTATAACACCAGATCGGGAATGCAACGCTTGCACTCCCAGCTGAGCTATAGGCCCATGATGATAACGCTGATAGTGTACCGCGTTTTGGAGCGTTTGTCAAGCAATTTCGGAGAGCGCGAGCGAGGACTTACAAGCGGCCGAGCTGCCAGAAAGCTACGGCGCTGGCGGCGGCTACGTTGAGGGAATCCACCCCATGGGACATAGGAATCTTTACGGTGTAATCGCAGGCGGCGATGGTACTATTGGCCAGCCCATCGCCCTCGGTGCCCAGCACGATGGCAAGCTTTGGCTCGGCGGCAAGGGCGGCATCGTCGATGCTGACCGAGCGGTCGCTCAGTGCCATGGCAGCGGTCTTGAAGCCCAGCGCGTGGAGCTGGGCACTGCCGTTTTCCGGCCAGTCGGCAGGACAGGTGCCGATCTGCGCCCACGGCACCTGAAACACGGTGCCCATGCTTACCCGCACCGCACGGCGGCACAGCGGGTCGCAGCAGGAGGGGGTGACGAGCACTGCGTCCATGTTCAGCGCGGCAGCGCTGCGGAAGATGGCACCCA
>OGOY01004086.1_pt1 | contig 10320 bp, 8 predicted proteins | sample 1552811 | NCBI WGS metagenome assembly OGOY01 (sample SAMEA2580132, study PRJEB22360) | human gut metagenome | biome: human gut; feature: human-associated habitat; material: faeces | place: Denmark | collected 2008/2010 | reverse complement strand
GGAGAGGCCGGCTATCGGCCGGAGACCCCCGGCGGCATCGGTGAGGAGGACATCATCACGCTGGTGCTGCCGTATGTCTCTTCGGCCCGCGAGGGTGTGGAACGGCTCGGCGAGCTGCTGGAACGGTACGGCACCTATGAGTCGAACGGCGTGATCATTTCCGACGTGGACGAGATCTGGTATGTCGAGACAATCGGTGGGCACCACTGGATTGCGCGCCGTGTGCCCGACGACTGCTATGCGACGATCCCCAACCAGCTGGGCATCGACGACTTCGACTTCTCCGACGCGTTCGGCGAGCGGCGGTTCTTCATGTGCAGCGCGGACCTGCGCGAATTCATCGATCGGCACCATCTGGGCCGTGCCATGCGGCCCGCGCAGGGCGCCGGTTTCGGCGTCGCCGCCGTGCTGCCGGACCACATCAACCCGCGTGTGGTGTTCGGCACCAGCACCGTCAAGGACCATATCTACAACACGCCGCGCGCCTGGTACATGCAACGTCACCTGAACCCGAGCGAGGATTGGGATTCGCCCGCGGCCCGCTACACGCCGACCTCCGACGACATCCCGTGGTGCCGGGCGCCGGAGAACAAGGTGACGGTCGAGGACATCGACTTTCTGATGTCGTCGCATTTCGAAGGCACGCCTTTTGACCCGTACGGAACGCTTGGTACACCGGAAAGCCGGCATCGCTACCGTCCGATCGGCATCAACCGCACTGGTCACATGGTCGCGATCGAACTGCGGCACGACGTGCCGGCCGCAGCGGCGGCGGTGATGTGGATCGCCTTCGGTTCCGGCCCGTTCACGGCGGTCGCACCTTTTTATGCGAACGTGGACGACACTCCGGCGTATCTGCGCGACACCACGCCCGAGGTCTCCACCGACAACCTGTACTGGACGAACCGTCTGATCGCCGTAATTGCCGACGCGCACTGGTACGAGACGCGCAACGCGATCGAATACTATGGCGAGCAGGTGCGGGCGTTCGGGCGCCGGCTTGTCGAAGAAACGGATGCGGCGCTCGTCGATGCCGAAGCCGGGGACATCCGCGCGGCGCTCATGGCTGCGAACGAGACGATGGCCGGGCGTCTGCGGGATCTGACCCATAAGCTGCTCGATAACGTGCTGTATACGTCGAGCAACCTGATGCGCAACTCGTTCGCCATGTCCGATAGGTGGGTCTGAGGGCTTGCTCCCTTGTCGCAGCGAACGGTTCTCAATAAGAAAGGTGCGAGTCCGTGTGACGGGGAAAACGAACATGAAAACAGCAGAAAGCCCGGAATTCCGGGCTTTCTACGCAATGTTCGCTTGTTCGAAAATGTGCGGAATCCTCGCACCTTTCTTAATGAGAACCGTTCGCTGCTACCTCATACGTCTGCGCGTGGAAATCACACGTCACGGCGGTGCCGTCGGCGAAGACCGAGCGCTGCACCAGCGGGTCGCCGCCGACAAGGTCATGCCGCACGAGCTCCTGCATGCCGACGCGCCGGTGCAGCCCGGCTACGACCGCACACCGCTCGATGTCATTCTCGGTACGGGCGCGCAGTGCGGCATTCATATCACCGTCCATGCCGGCATATGCGGCGTCACGGATCAGGTACGGCGCACCGCCGTTGAGCAGCGCGTACAGCATGTAGTCGTCGCCACCGGCCACCCGATCCATCATCCACGGCTGGATCACGCAGTCATGGTAGACGAGGTTGTACAACGGCACCGGGATGCCGTGCCGAGGCGCGTCGGGGGAGCGCATTTGGAAGTCGTACGGCGCGTAATGGCAGAACACCAGGCTCGGCACCGCCCAGTCGGACACCTCCTCGGACGAGGTGAGAATGCCGTGCGCCAGCAGGTATTCGAAGCATTCGGCGCGGCGCTCGTAGCATTCGCGGCGGGTCATGCGGTGCTCGGGATGCGAGCATTCGTCGCCTTCATTGCAGGTGAACACGTCCAGATACGCGCAGTCCAGCACGATGCCGTGCGTGGCGATCTCACTGAAGTTGCGGCGCACGTAATCCGGCGCAAGCTCGGCGCACAGGTACGTTTGGCGCCCGCCGGCCCACATCGCGTGCTCGGGCATCGTGCCGTCCGCCAGTCGGATCGCATTGCGCGGGTCGAACGTGCGCGCGGCGAAGTAATAGTCGCGGTATTGGTCATGCGTGCCGAACAGGTCTCCCTGCTCATGACAGGCGTCGATCAGCGATTTCATGCCCTTCCAGCCGCCGGCCTCGCGGCATGCGGGCAGATAGTCGGGATGGCCGTTGTCGTAGCCGGGCTGCGCCCAGCCGTCCAGATGCAGGTACAGCCGCCCGGCACCCATTTCGTGCAGCGTACGCATCTGCCGCTCGCGCTGCGCGAACGTGACGAGCGAATCATTCTTGCCGGGCTGCGCGGGATCATAGAACGACGAGTCCGGCTGAACGTTCGTCTTGATACCGACATGCACCCATGAACGGCCGAGCAGGTCACGCACCGACGGGTTGCGCGCCGCCTTCTCCGCCAGCGTGCGCAGCCGGCCGCGTTCGTTGACGTAAGCGCGGTACGTCTTGCAGATGGCGGTATGGTCGGCATGGTCGAGGAGACGATATCGCACGACACGGCGGTAATCCATGCGGCCGAGACTTGGCTCGAACCACATTCCGACGTGCGTGTACGGTCCGCCGGCCGGATGGTCGATGTCATATCCTGCGTTCCACGGCGTCTCGCAGATGGCGATGTACGCATGCCCGTCGCTGCGCAACTGCGCGAACCAGGGCATGTACCCGCCCGCAGTCTCGAACCGCCCGCCGAAGGAGACCGCATCAGTGCCGACCTCGGTAGGCCAGCTATTCGGTATCATCACGCCCTGCTCGTGGGTGATGAGCGTCACGTCATGCGCGTCCGCACGGTCGAAGGACAGCGGCGCAGGCCAAAGCACCCTGTCGATGCGCGGCTCGGCCCCACACTCGCGCAGTGGCACCCATTCGCATAGCACGTCGCCGCTCGACCGCTCGATCCAGATATACGTCTCAAAAGCGTAATCCGCACCCGCGAACCCGGCGAACACGCTGCGCACGCCGACTCCGGTGCCGGTCTCGATCCGCTCATGCGTGACGGTAGCGGCGCCGGCGAACGAGAATGAACGATCCTCGCGCGTCAGCTGCGGCTCTATGCCGTCGCAGCCGCTCCAGGTCGCACCGTCGCGGCTGAATGAGAACCGCAGCGTCGTCTCATCGAAGCGCAGCATGGTTCCGGACATGGTGAATTGCATCATGGACGTTCTCCTGATCGGTGATAGAGGGGCGAATATCAGCTGGCAGCCCCGCCGCGCGGCACGTCAGTTGAAGCCGACGACCTTCTCTGCGACGACATAGCCGCGTCGGATCACCCAGCGCCCGACAGACCCACGCAGGTTCAGCGCGCGCGACACCAGCTTGCGCCGCACGTCACGCCCGATGGCCGGCGACGCCTTGTCGATGTCCGCCCACAGTTCGTCCTTGAGACGGTAGTTTGCCTTGTCTTTCGACAGGATCAGGAACACCGACGTGACCGAGCTTTCGATCGCGAGGAAATGAATCATATAACGGTATAGGCCGTCCGGCACGGTTCCCGGTTCGGGAGTGGCCTCCACCATGCGCTGGTTGACGAGCCGCAGCTGCGCGACGCGGCGGATCATCACGTCGGTCTGTACGCTCTGCCCCTCGCGCCCGATGAAGTAGTGGTAGAACGGGATGTCCATGTACAGCATCGATTTGACCCACGGGAACGGCTGGTATGCGTAGATGAAATCGACGTAGAACGTGTGCTCGGGCAGCTGCATGCCGGAGTCGCGCACCACCTGGGTGCGGTAGATCAGCGCGTGCATCAGTATGTATTCGGCGACGCCGAAGCAGCCGAGATCGTCCCAGCCGAGCACGGTGTTGGTCGCCATCGCATGACGGAAGTTCACTGTGTGCTTGACGCGCTTGCCCACCTTGTCGTACACGTAATTGGTGACGATCATGTCGACCGGATCCGTGGCGACGCGCTGCACCCGCAGCGTGCCCATGAGCGTGTCGATGGAGGGCATGTCCACCCAGTCGTCGGCGTCCACGACCTTGACATACATGCCGGTCGCGTTGGCGATGCCGGTGTTGACCGCGCCGCCGTGGCCCTTGTTGACCTGGTGGATTGCCCGCACGTTGCCGGGCCAGCGCCGCTCGTACATGTCGGCAAGTTCCGGGGTGCCGTCCGAGGATCCGTCATCGACGATCAACACTTCGATGTCGCTGTTGTCCGTCGCGGAGAGCAGCGACTCCACGCAGCGCTCCAGATACGTTTCCATGTTGTAGGCGGGCACCACGAAGGTGAGTGTTTTCGACGATTGTTCCATAGTTCCTCGTTATACAGGTGTCGCGGGGATGACGTGCGACACGTCGCCTCGGATGTTGCAGCGAGTCTAACCTCTACAAGCAAAGCTATCACTAAGCGGCGTTCAGGCAAGTCCCGTCGTCCGTTCCGCCGTTTTTTGGGCTTCCGGCTTGTGCGCGGTTCTGATGATCAGTCGGCGCTCGCGGGCAGGTATGCCGGTTCGTCCGGTTCGGCGGTCTCGACAGGAGCGTCCGGCTCGTCCGGGGCCGTTGTCTCGCTCCGCTCTTTGTCTCGACGTTCTTTGTCTTCCTTGGCTGCGAGCTGCTTCGCCTTCTGGCTCTCGAACCGCAGGATCGGCTTGGAATCCAGCCGGCTCAGGCCGTGCCATGCGAGGTCGACGACGTATGCGGCGAGCTGCTCCTTGTTGACCTTCGGCCGGTCCGCCCAATATTGACCGGTGAATACGGTCATGCCGACCAGCATCTGCGCATAGTATGGCACGCCCTTGGCGGAGAGCTTCCGGCGTTTGAACGCGGCGGTGAGCAGATCCTCCACGCGCAGGCTGATGTCGCCCAGCAGCGAGTTGAACGATCCGGCCGGGTCGGTGGTCGGCGAGTCGCGCACGAGCACTTGGAAGCCTTCGGAGTTCTCCTCAATATAGGTGAGCAGGGCGAGTGCCGCGCGCTCCACGATCTGGCGGGGATGCGCCTTGGTGTCGGACAGCGCCTCGATGAGCGCATTGGTCAGCTCGCGCATCTCACGGTCGACGATTACCGCGTACAGTCCCTCCTTGCCGCCGAAATGCTCGTAGACGATCGGCTTGCTGACCTTCGCGTTCGCGGCGATCTCCTCGACACTCACCGCCTCGAACCCCTTGGATGCGAACAACGCTCGCCCCACGCGGATGAGCTGTTCGCGGCGTTGCAGCGCCGTCATTCTTGCAGTATTGGCCATGAGCTCCAGTGTAGTGGTCGCGGTGCCTAGCGCCTATACCCCCCCCCGAAATGTTGTCGGGGTCTACGTTTTCGCGGTAGGTCGTGCGGCTGAGGAGAGTCGATCATGAAGACGTATGTGGCCCCGTCGATGACGGCGAGCGAGTTCGACAACCATGACATCGTGTCGTGCGTGTCCTGTTTGATACGTGTTTTCGGTGGCGGTCGCGAGTATTACCACGATGAGGGTGGGGCACCATTGCCCGACTTGTTCTATGTTGAATATCATGGGACCGCTGGCAATCCGGTGCCGTCTGGTATGCCGCTTTATGCATTGGTGGCAGATTTGCCTATACCAGCGTCTTCCCCGGTTCGATATGTAGGGACGACTCAGGGGCAGCGTCTGTGCCAGCAGCCCAATTAGTCGTCGACTTGGCTGCAACAATGCGACGTATGTGGTATTCCGGCCGCTGTCCGTTGCGGTTTTTAGGCTGGAGCCATGGATACGAATCTGATTATCGGCATTGTCGCCGCAGTGGTGATTGTCGTCCTGCTCATTGTGTGGGGCGTAGTACGCGGCAGGTCGCGTAAGAACGAAGTCGTCGGCCGGCCGGCGGAAACCGCAACATCGCCGCGTCAGGCGGGTCGTGCGGGTGAAGAACCCGAGACGGTCGCCGCAACAGTTGACAGGCAGCTCTCTGCTCCCGAAACCGAGGGCGAAGCCGCCTCCCCTCGAAGTGAGGAAGAGCGTAAGCCGGTCGAACCGACGCAGGCCGCCCCGGTCAAGCCGGCGGCTCCCGCATATGATGTACCGGAAAAATCCGGCTCGCGCATTCAGCGGCTCAAGGCGAAACTTTCCAAGTCCTCGAATCCGTTCGGCAAGGCGTTGTTCAACATCCTCACCAAAGACAACCTCTCCGAATCCGATTGGGAGGACGTCGAGGACACGCTGCTGCTGGCCGATGTCGGTGCCGAAGCAAGCGAGCAGCTAGTCGGCGAATTGCGCCGCGATGCGCGCATCACCGGCAAGGCAAGCCCCGACGAGGTGCGCGCCACGCTGCGCGACAACCTGCTCGACCTGGTCGGCCGCGACACCGACCGCCGTCTGAACGTCGACAAGCCGGACGCGCACAAGCCCGGCGTCATCATCATGGTCGGTGTCAACGGCACCGGCAAGACCACCACGGCCGGCAAACTGGCCCGTCTGTTCGTCTCCGAAGACAAGAAGGTCGTCATGGGCGCGGCCGATACGTTCCGTGCCGCCGCAGCCGACCAGCTCGAAACCTGGGGCGCACGCGTCAATGTGCCCGTCGTCCGCTCCGACAAGGACGGTGCCGACCCGGCATCCGTCGCCTTTGAGGCATCCGCCAAGGCCAAGGAAGCGAACGCGGACGTGCTCATCATCGATACTGCCGGCCGACTGCAGAACAAGTCGAACCTGATGGACGAGCTCGGCAAGATTCGCCGTGTCACCGAAAAGAACCTGCCCGTCGACGAAGTGCTGCTCGTGCTCGACGCCACCACCGGCCAGAACGGCATGGCGCAGGCGAAGGTGTTCGCCGAGGCGATCGGCCTCACCGGCGTCGTGCTCTCCAAGCTCGACGGCTCCGCCAAGGGCGGCATTGTCATCTCCGTGCAGAAGGAGCTCGGCGTGCCGGTCAAGCTCGTCGGCCTCGGCGAAGGACCGGACGATCTCGCGCCCTTCGACCCGGAAGGATTCGTCGACGGCATTCTCGCGTGAGGTTGTTCGCAAACCGTCGGACATGAACCCTGCAAGCCGGCAGTCCACAACGTGGACAGCCGGCTTTTGCATTCCGGAACCGTTGCCTGCGCCGGAATCCGGCCGAAAGCCAAGACCCGCGTCATCGCGCTTTACATGAGCGTAACGTGCCGTAACGTGTTGAAAACTCAGCGAGCGTTGCATATCGTTGTGTTGATTCCCCCTATCAGGGGATGTCAGATGAAGTGGTAACGACCCGCTTCCCGCGCGGTCAAGATGCGCGGCGGCGGGAACGAACAAGAGAGGAAGGTAACGATGGACTCCGGTAATACCGCATGGATGCTCACATCCGCAGCCTTGGTTTTCCTCATGACGCCTGGCGTGGCGTTCTTCTATGGCGGTATGGTGCGCGCCAAAGCCGTGCTGAACATGCTGATGCTGTCGGCGGCGGCCCTGTCGGTCACCGCGGTCGTATGGACGCTGTGGGGCTGGTCGATCGCATACGCCGGCAGCAGCATCGGCGGCATTTTCGGTGACCCTGCGACCGGGTTCCTGCTGAAGGACACGATGGTGTTCGACGCCGGCACCCGTCAGTACACGGCCGCCGGTCTTGCCGCGAACGGCAACAAGTACCCGAGCAGCGTGGACGTGTCGTTCCAGGTCACGTTCGCGATGATCACCGTGGCGCTGATCTGCGGCGCGATCGCCGAGCGCGTGAAGTACAGCACGTGGATGCTGTTCGTGGCGCTGTGGGTCACGTTCGACTACGCGCCGATGGCGCACATGGTGTGGAATAACGGCCTTCTGAGCGCAAAGGGCCCGATCTCCACCGCGATCGGCGCCGCGGCGCATGATTTCGCAGGAGGCACGGTCGTTCACATCAACGCCGCAATGGCGGCCCTTATCATCGTGCTGATCATCGGCAAGCGCAAGGGTTTCGGCACGCAGCCGATTCGCCCGCACAACGTGCCGTTCGTCATGCTGGGCGCGTTCCTGCTGTGGTTCGGCTGGTTCGGCTTCAACGCCGGCTCGGCGTTCGCGGCCAATGGCACCGCTGGCTATGCGTGGATGAGTACGACCGCGGCGACCGCGGCTGCCATGCTCGCCTGGGGCTTCACTGAGAAGATCCGCACCGGTCATTACACGGCTATCGGCGCGGCCTCGGGTATCGTCGCCGGTCTGGTTGCCATCACCCCCGCGGCCGATGTGGTGTCACCGTTGTGGGCCATGGTCATCGGCGCGATCGCCGGCGTTCTGTGCTGCTTCGCATGCGGCCTGAAGTTCAAGCTCGGCTATGACGATTCGCTCGACGTGGTGGGCGTGCATGGTGTCGGCGGTTTGACCGGTACCGTGCTCATCGGCTTCTTCGGCGAGGGCACTGGTCTGCTCGCCGGCGGCGACTGGCGCCAGCTGGCCGTGCAGGTCATCATCGCCCTGTGCGCGATGCTGTACTCCGGCGTGGTGACCGCGATTATCGCGTTCGCGCTGGAGAAGACCATCGGCTGGCGTGTGACCGAAGCCCAGGAGGTCGGCGGCATCGATCTGGCCGATCAGGGCGAACGTGCCTATGATTTTGCTGGTACTGCCAGCTCGGTTCTCAAGGAGGTGAGGTGAGATGAAGCTCATCACTGCCATCATTCAGCCCCATAAGCTCGATGACGTCAAGGAGGCGCTCGCCGCTGCGGGCGTGCATGGCCTGACGGTCTCGGAAGCCAACGGTTACGGCCGCCAGCGTGGCCACACCGAGGTGTACCGCGGGGCGGAATACACGGTCGATCTGATTCCGAAGATTCGCGTCGAGGTGCTGTCCGATGACGCGGACGCGGAGACCCTGGTCGGCGTGATCGTCAAGTCTGCCGGTTCCGGCACGATCGGCGACGGCAAGGTGTGGGTCGCCCCGCTCGATTCCGTGACCCGCGTGCGTACCGGCGAGACCGGCTCCGCCGCGATCTGAAAGCGGCCCGTGGTTCGGCGCTTTCCGCCGGACGCGGGTTATCGGTAAGACAAGTCCCCGCACGCCGTCACCTGACCATGCGGGGACTCTTTTATATATCGACATCCTTGCCTCCGGTGGCGGAGGGCAAGGATTGAAATTGCTCCCGCTGGCGGGAGCTGGCTCGCGTAGCGAGACTGAGGGTGGTCTTGTGCACCCGGGTGGGTTTGACCACCTCCAGTCGGCTCCACCGACAGCCCCCGCCTGCGGGGCGGAATTTGGTGAAGGTGGTGTGTCTTGAGTTCGGCGGTCGATTATCTCAAGCAACGGTTCATGGACATGAGCCAGCCGGATGCTGACGGCGTGTACCGGGGTGGCTCCGCGAAGCGCCGGGCGCGAACGGAGCTCGCCATGGATTGCCTGCGCCGCCTGTGGAGTGACGCGGTGGCCGCGGTGCCGTTCGACGTGCCGTCCACCGGCATCGGATTCGGCGCGGTCGGGTCGCTCGCACGGGGGCAGATTGGCCCGAGCTCCGACCTGGATCTGGTCATCATCTATGAGCCACATACGATCAACGACCAACAGCTTAATGAGCTGGCCAACAAACTGTGGTATCCCCTGTGGGACAGCGGCCTTGACCTCGATCAGTCGGTGCGCACGCGGCAGCAGTGCGAGGCCGTGACCGATTCCGATCTGCCGGCCGCTATGGGCTGGCTGGATGTCAAGCCGATCGCCGGCGATATGGCGCTGATTTCGGCGACGGCCACGTCGATTCTGGAACGCTGGCGTCGAGCGGCCCGCAAGCGGCTGCCGGAACTGCTGAATTCGGCGCGCAAGCGACTGGACGAGTTCGGACGACTCGCCTACCTGAACCAGCCCGACATCAAGGAGGCGCGAGGCGGTCTGCGCGATTCGGTGCTGGTCTCCGCGTTGACTGTGTCATGGCTTGCCGACCGACCGCACGGCCGGTATGACGACGAGGTCGAGGCGTTGCTGGACGTGCGCGATTGCATTCATCTGGCTGCCGGCAAGGACGCGAATCGGCTGCTCGCCCCATATCAGGCGCAGGTGGCGGCGATGCGGGGTCGTCCGGCCCGCCGCTGCCGCCGGGGGAGCGGGAGGCGCGTTCCATCGAGGACTTGCAGACCCGGCTCGCCCGCATAGGCCGACAGATCGCGTTCGCGCTGGATTCCACGGCGTCGCGTGCCGAGCATTCGCTGACGCATGAGCGCCCGCGTTTCTCGTTCTTCCAGATGCTGTCGCCGCGCGGTGGAGGCAGGCGAGAGGCCCCGAAGTTCGAACAGGTCGCGCCCGGCGTGGCCAAGCACGAGCAGGAAATCGTGCTGGCTCCGGGCGTGGAACCGGAGTCGGACCGGTATCTGCCGTTGCGCGTGGCCGCGGCGGCTGCC
>OGOY01004066.1_pt1 | contig 10357 bp, 10 predicted proteins | sample 1552811 | NCBI WGS metagenome assembly OGOY01 (sample SAMEA2580132, study PRJEB22360) | human gut metagenome | biome: human gut; feature: human-associated habitat; material: faeces | place: Denmark | collected 2008/2010 | reverse complement strand
AAAAGAAGCAGCTGAATTCGAGGCTCAGGATAAGAAACGTAAAGAAGCAATCGATGCTAAGAACGATGCCGACGCTATGGTATTCCAGACAGAAAAAGCACTTGGCGAAGTTGGAGATAAGATCGATGCAGCAGACAAAGCAGCAGTAGAAGCTGACGTACAGGCTCTGAAAGATCTGCTTGCGAAAGCGAATACAGAAGAACTTACAGATGCTCAGGTTGCAGAAATCAAAGCAGGAAAAGAAAAACTGATGGAAAGCGCTCAGAAACTGTTCACAAAGGTTTACGAACAGGCAGGCGCACAGGCTGGTCAGGCAGGACCACAGGCAGGACCTGCACCAGAAGCAGGACCGGCTCCGGAAGGATTTAACGGAGATGACGTAGTTGACGGAGATTACAAAGAAGTTTAATCCGTAAGATAAGATGAGAAACTGCAAGGCGGCATTATACCGTCTTGCAGATTTCATGTATCATAAATAAAAATAGTTTTTTATGACATAAAAAGCCTCCGGTTAGGTGAACTGCATGTGCAAAGAAGATGTTGCAGAGAGCCGGCGCGGGCATGAGAATGTGCCAGGGTACATTCTGTATTAAAATACTTTGAGAAATATCTAAGTGAGGTAGGATTATGGCAGAGGCAAAAAGGGATTATTATGAGATCCTGGGCGTATCACGAGATGCGGATGATGCGACTCTGAAAAAAGCATACAGAGCTTTGGCGAAAAAATATCACCCGGATATGAATCCAGGAGATGCAGAAGCCGAAAAGAAGTTCAAGGAGGCTTCTAAAGCCTATGCTGTTCTGAGTGATGCAGACAAACGGCGTCAGTACGATCAGTTTGGTCATGCAGCGTTTGAAGGCGGTGCAGGCGGAGCCGGTGGATATGGCGGTTTTGATTTTAACGGGGCAGACTTTGGTGATATTTTTGGTGATATTTTTGGTGATCTGTTTGGCGGTGGCAGAAGAGGCGGACGTGCGAACAATGGTCCGATGAAAGGCGCCAATATCCGTAAAGGTGTCCGGATTACATTTGAGGAAGCAATTTTTGGATGCGAGAAGGAACTGGATATCGTTCTGAAAGATCCATGTACAAAGTGTAATGGAACAGGAGCAAAACCGGGAACAAGTCCGGAGACCTGTTCAAAATGTGGTGGAAAAGGTCAGGTTGTTTATACATCACAGTCGTTCTTCGGAACGGTGCAGAATGTGCAGACCTGTCCGGACTGTCATGGAACGGGTAAGATCATTCGTGAGAAATGTCCGGACTGTGGTGGAACAGGCTATACTTCAAGCCGCAAGAAGATCAAAGTCACAATCCCGGCAGGTATTGACAATGGTCAGAGCGTAAGAATCCGTGAGAAAGGTGAACCGGGTGTGAATGGCGGACCGAGGGGAGATCTTCTGGTAGAAGTTACGGTTTCCAGACATCCAATCTTCCAGAGACAGGATGTTCATATTTTCTCAACTGCACCAATTTCGTTTGCGCAGGCAGCACTTGGTGGTGATGTGCGAATCAAGACGGTTGATGGTGATGTGATCTATACCGTAAAACCGGGAACTAAGACTGATACAAAAGTACGCCTGAAAGGAAAAGGGGTACCTTCTTTGAGAAATCCTCAGGTCAGAGGTGATCATTATGTGACGCTGGTTATTCAGACCCCGGAAAAATTAAGTCCGGAAGCCAAAGAAGTGCTTAGACATTTTGATCAGTTGACAGGAAATACACTGAACCAGGAAGAGCCGGCTTCTGAATCGAAGGGTAAAGCTAAGAAAAAAGGGTTCATGGATAAGTTAAAAGAAACATTTGAAGAATAATAAAAAGGTGGCTGCGAAAAACTCGATTGAATTTTTCACAGCCACCTTTTTTTATTCTTCTTCGTCTTCCAGTTCTCCTCCGATGACACCTCCGAGAACGGCAGTGAAAGAAGCAACAACGACAGCGGCGATGATTGCTACACCGATCAGTGCTACTAAAATACCCATAACACGTACCTCCTTTTCTCGTCTTTTTATAGTATAACACGGAGGCAAGTAAAATTAAATGAAAAAATTATTTACAACAAAATATGAAATGATTTCAGCTAATGATCTGGCACGTATTTTGTTAAAAGATGAATCAAAGAGCAAATGATAACACAGCGTATTGTCAGTTTTGCGGATTTAAAATAGTAAGGCTTAGCGGTTAAGGAGGGCAAACCAATATGGCACTGAAAAAACAGATAAAAGAAACAAAGGCAGCAGAGGTAAAGGCAGCGGCAGAAACTAAAGAAGAAGTAAAAACAGCAGTTAAAGCAGCAGAAGATAAAGTCAGCGAAAAAGTAGAAGAAGTAAAAGAAACTGCTAAAAAAGAAGCACAGCCGAAAGAAGTAAAGGCTACTGTTGAAAAGAAAGCGCAGGAGGTAAAAAAAGCTGCAGGAGAAGTGAAAAAAACAGTAGAAGAAACAGCTGAAAAAGCTGCAAAAGAAGTGAAGAAAACTGCAGAGAAAGTTACAAAAGAAGTAAAGAAAGCAGCACCAAAAACAACAGCAAAAAAATCTGCGGCAAAGAAAGAAATCAAAACAGAAGTTGTTCTTCAGTATGGTGAAAAAGAAGTAAACACAAAAGATATGATTGCTTCAGTAAAAAAAGACTGGACAAAACAGAAACATAAAATTTCCGAGATCAAGAGTATTGAGCTTTATGTAAAACCGGAAGATTATGCAGTATACTATGTAATCAATGGCGAACATACCGGAAAAGTATGGTTATAAGATAAGACTGAAAGATTTAGTCCGAACCGCAATCTTTATTGAACGGTTCGGATTTTTTTAAGGAGAGAGGTAAAATGCAAAAGTTTATACAGTATACCCCGACAGAAATCCTGTTTGGAGAAAATGCACAGGCAGAAGTTGGGAAAGAAGTTAAGAAATGGGGCGGAAGCCGTGTATTTATCGTATATGGCGGTGGAAGTGTAAAGAAAAGCGGACTTCTTGCGCAGGTAGAAGAAGCCCTGGAAAAAGAAGGACTTGCTTATGAGGAATTTGGCGGAGTAAAGCCAAATCCCCGGATGGCATATGCACAGGAAGGCGTTGAGAAAGCAATTGAGTTCGGTGCGGATTTTCTTCTTGCAGTAGGCGGTGGAAGTTCTATTGATACAGCAAAGGCAATCGCCCATGGTGTGGCAAACCCGGACTGGTCTCTGGAGGAAATCTGGGGAGGTGAAATCATACTTACCAGATCGACACCGGTAGGATGCGTACTTACGATTGCGGCAGCAGGAAGTGAAACAAGCGATTCCGCAGTTCTGACAAACGAAGAAACAGGGAAAAAGGGAGGAATCAGCACTAGCCTGAACCGCCCGAAGTTTGCGATTATGAATCCGGTTCTTACCTATACGCTTCCAAAATATCAGATTGCGTGCGGAATCGTGGATATCATGATGCATACACTGGAGCGATATTTTATTCCAAATACGAGAAATCAGATAACAGATGAGATTGCAGAGGGAGTTCTGCGGGTTGTGATTGAAAATGGAAAGAAAGGTCTGGAGAATCCGACAGACTACGATGCCATGAGTGAAATCATGTGGGCAGGAAGCCTTTCACATAATGGTCTGACAGGTCTCGGAAGAGCAAAAGATTTTTCTGTACATAAGCTCGGACATGCACTTGGTGCAAAATATGATAAGGCGCATGGTGCAACCCTTTCAGCTGTCTGGGGATCCTGGGCAGAATATGTCTATAAAAACGATGAAGAAAGATTTGCGCATTACGCAAAAAAAGTATGGGGCGTAGAGGAAGAAGATGTGGCGAAAGCCGCAAAAGAGGGAATTCGCCGGACGGTAGAATATTTCCGTGAGATTCATATGCCGACAAATTTAAAGGAACTGGAGATCGGAGAAGTATCAGAGGAAGATCTGCGGGAACTTTCTATGGCGGCGACATTAAATGATACCGTAAAACTTTCAAAAATCAAAGAACTTACTGCCGAAGATGTATACCAGATTTTTCGGAAAGCAGCAGGAAAATAAGATGGAAATAAATAAGAGAAAGTTTTACAGACAAGTGTTCGCACTTGTAATTCCAATGGCACTTCAGAATCTGATCAATGTGGGTGTGACGGCGGCAGACGTGCTGATGCTTGGAAGAGTCAGCGAAAAAGTTCTTTCAGGTGCATCCCTTGCAGGGCAGATACAGTTTGTCATGACACTGATCCTTTTCGGTACAACATCAGGTGCAACGGTTTTGACCGCACAGTACTGGGGAAAGAAAGATACACAGACGATTGAAAAAATCCTTGGAATGGGAATGACCATCGGTGTCAGCTGTGCAGCTCTTTTTACCATTGTTGCGGAAATCATTCCGGAAGTGCTGCTTCACATCTATACCAGTGACCCGGCCGTGATCGCAGAAGGTGTGAAATATTTGCGGATCGTGGCGCTTTCCTATGTCCTGATGGCGGCAACGCAGGTCTATCTTTACATTATGCGGAGTATCGAGCAGGTTGTGATTGCAACGGTTGTCTACAGCGCGTCACTAATTTGTAATGTCCTGGTAAATGCGCTTCTTATTTTTGGCTTATTTGGTTTACCGAAGATGGGAATTATGGGTGCGGCAATCGGAACTCTGACAGCAAGGATCGTAGAACTTATCATTGTAATCTGGTATGCAAAAGTAAAAAACCATGACGTTAGATTTCACCCGGTCTATATGCGTAAGATCGACAAGGTGCTTCTAAAAGACTTTCTGATTTATGCGAGTCCGGTGATCTTGAATGAAATGATGTGGGGACTTGGTTCTACTGCGAATACAGCAGTGATCGGTCATCTGGGAAGTGCTGCGGTGGCAGCAAATTCTGTTGCTCAGGTTGCAAGACAGCTGGCAACGGTGGTTGCCTTTGGTGTATCCAATGCGACGGCCATTTATCTTGGTAAGACCATCGGTGCAAAAGAGTTTCATCTGGCAAAAGAATATGGAAAAAGATTTTTGTGGCTGAGTATTATTACCGGTGCGGTAGGAGGCGGCATCATTCTGATAGCTGCTCCGATTGCAAATCATGTGATGACACTCTCACAGGAAGCGCAGGGGTATCTTTATTTTATGTTTTTTGTTATGTCTTACTTTACACTCTGCCAGGCGATCAATACGACCCTTGTGGTGGGTGTATTCCGGGCAGGAGGAGATACCAGGTTTGGTCTGATCCTGGATGTGTCTACCATGTGGGGATGCTCTATTCTGCTGGGTATGATCGCTGCCTTTGTCTTTCATGCGCCGGTACAGGTTGTTTATATCCTTCTGATGAGTGATGAGGTGATCAAAGTACCGATCACAGTCATGCGCTACCGGAGCTATAAATGGATTCAGAATGTGACGAGAGAAAAAGCAGAGCTGGCATAACATTGTATGCGAAAATAAATTTGGAATTTTGAGGCAGATGTGATATGCTAGAGAAAGAATATATTTGAAAAGGAGATTTATAACATGAAATTAGTATCAACAGAAAAAGCACCAAAAGCACTTGGACCATATTCCCAGGGATATGTACACGGGGGAATCCTTTATTCAGCAGGACAGATTGCGATCAATCCGGCTACTGACACCGTAGAAGCAGATACCATCGAGGGACAGGCTGATCAGGTATGCAAGAATATCGGAGCGATCCTTGAAGAAGCAGGAACTTCTTTTGATAAAGTATTAAAGACGACTTGTTTCCTTGCTGATATGGGAGACTTCGCTGCATTTAACGAAGTTTATGCAAAATATTTCACATCAAAACCAGCCAGAAGCTGTGTTGCTGTGAAGACACTTCCAAAGAATCTTCTTTGCGAAATTGAAGTGATCGCAGTAGTAGAAGAATAGGATTTATAAATCCTAAAAATTAGGAGGTTTGGCGTTATGGCAGAAGAGCAAAACAGCGGATGTTCGCCGGAATCATGTTCTTCCTGTGCACATGCGGGTTCATGCAGCAGTGCGAAGAAAGATCTGAAAGCACCGGCAAATCCGTATTCACAGGTAAAAAAAGTAATTGGAGTAGTCAGTGGTAAAGGTGGAGTCGGCAAATCAATGGTGACAGCATCTCTTGCACGTATGATGGTACAGCAGGGATATTCAGTTGGTATTCTGGATGCGGATATCACAGGACCATCTATCCCGAAGATGTATGGAGTGCATGGAAGTGCAGTCGGAAGCGAGGCGGGAATGTTCCCGTGCGTTGCAGAAGACGGCACGAAGATCATGTCGGTCAATCTACTTCTGGAACACGAATCAGATCCTGTCATCTGGAGAGGACCGGTGATCGCAGGAGTAGTAACCCAGTTCTGGACTGATGTAATGTGGGGAGATCTGGATTTCTTATTTGTTGATATGCCACCGGGAACAGGGGATGTTCCTCTTACGGTATTCCAGTCACTTCCGGTAGACGGCGTTGTGATCGTGACTTCTCCACAGGATCTGGTACAGATGATCGTAGAGAAAGCTTACAATATGGCAAAGAAGATGAACATACCGGTTCTCGGACTGGTGGAAAACTACAGTTATCTGGAATGTCCGGACTGTGGAAAGAAAATATCTGTATTTGGGGAAAGCCACATTGACGAGATTGCAGAAAAACTTGGGGTAGAAGTACTCGGAAAGATGCCGATCGATCCGAAACTTGCCGAGATTGTAGAACAGGAGAAGTTCTATGAGGCAGACAACCAGTATCTTAAAAACATCATTGACAAGTTCAATTAAGAAGAAAGCTCCGGCGAGGTGATGATCGCCGGGGCTTTTTAGCTATAGAGGCACGGAAAATGTGAAAAGCCATATCATGACAGGACGGATACAATTGGCAAGGAACATGTGTTTATGGTATGATAACAGGTAGCAAAAAGCGGAGGCAGAAAGAACATGGACGAGAATCTCCCGGTGATCCGGATTTCGGTGCGAAACCTTGTGGAGTTTATTTTAAGAGAAGGGGATATTGACAATCGAACAGGAGGCGGACAAGATCCGGAGAATATGCAGATGGGAAGTCGGATTCACCGGAAGATCCAGAGACAGATGGGATCGGATTATCAGGCGGAGGTACCTCTTAAGACAGAGATTGTCTGTGATGGGTTTACTTTGAAAATAGAAGGACGTGCCGATGGACTGATTCATACAAAAGAGCAGGTCATGGTAGATGAGATCAAGGGTGTTCTGCGGGAACTTGACCGGGTGCAGGAGCCGGCAGGCATTCATCTGGCACAGGCAAAATGTTATGCCAGCATGGTAGCAGAACAGGAAGGGGCGGATGAGATCGGGGTACAGATGACCTATTGCCAGATGGAGACGGAAGAGGTGAAAAGGTTTCAGTATTCTTATCAGAGTAACGAACTGAAAGTCTGGTTCGATGAAGTTATTCGACAGTATAAAAAATGGGCAAAGTTCCAGATTGAATGGAGAAAGGCAAGAAATGCATCTATTAAAGGGATTGAATTTCCGTTTCCATATCGTAAAGGGCAGAGAGAGCTTGCGGTATCTGTTTACCGGACGATTCTTCGGAAGAAAAAGTTGTTCATCCAGGCACCAACCGGAGTGGGGAAGACGATTTCAACGGTATTTCCGGCAGTGAAAGCGGTTGGAGAAGAACTGGGTGAGAAGATTTTTTATCTGACGGCAAAGACAATCACCCGGACGGTGGCGGAGCAGGCATTCAAAACCTTACGGGAACAGAATCTGAAGTTCAAGGTGATCACTTTAACGGCAAAAGAAAAAATCTGTTTCTGTGAGGAGACAAGCTGCAATCCGGATGACTGCCCATATGCCAAAGGGCATTTTGACCGGGTAAATGACGCGGTCTATGAGCTTTTGATGCAGGAAGATGTGATGAGCCGGGAAGTGTTGGAAGCGCAGGCAAGAAAGCATAAGGTCTGTCCATTTGAAATGGCACTGGATGTGTCGACCTGGGTGGATGGTGTGATCTGCGATTATAATTATGTGTTTGACCCGGATGCCCGGCTCAGGCGTTTCTTTGCAGAAGGTGGCGCTGGAGGATATTTGTTTCTGATCGATGAGGCACACAATCTGGTAGAACGTGGACGGCAGATGTACAGTGCAGAGTTATGCAAGGAGGACTTTCTTGCGGTGAAGAAACTGGTAAAGGGAGAAGCACCGCGGTTTGCAAAAAGACTGGAGGCATGCAATAAGATTCTTCTGGCAATGAAAAAAGAGTGTGAAAACTATAAGGTGCTGGACAATATTTCGCATTTTGGAATCCAGCTTATGAATGTACTATCTGAGACAGACCGGTATCTCGAGGAATGTGTGGATAAAGAAGTCCGGGAAACCGTATTGGATTTTTATTTTCAAGTGAGGTCTTTCCTGAATATATATGATGGGTTGGATGAGAACTATGTCATCTATACGGAGTATCAGGAGAATGGAAGATTTGTTCTGAAGTTGTTTTGTGTTAACCCGGCGGCAAATCTGCAGAAATGTCTGGATAAGGGGAACAGTGCTGTATTCTTTTCGGCAACACTTCTGCCAATCCAGTATTACAAAAGACTTCTGAGTACGGAAAAAGACAACTATGCGGTCTACATTGATTCTTCGTTTGATACAAAGAAGAGACTGCTTATGAATGGTGTGGATGTGAGTACCCGTTACACCATGCGTTCCAGGGAAATGTATCAACGATATGCGACATACATTTTCCGGGTAGTGAAAGCAAAAATGGGGAATTATCTGATTTTTTTCCCGTCTTACCGGTTTATGGAAGATGTGTATCAGGAATTTACACAGCTTCTTGCATCAGATGAAGAAGAGATGGAACTGGTTATTCAGCAGAAGCACATGGATGAAGAAGAACGGGAAAATTTCCTGCGTGCATTTGAAATGGGAAGAGAGAAAAGTCTGATCGGTTTTGGAGTTCTTGGCGGGATTTTCTCAGAAGGAATCGATCTGACAAATGAGAAGCTGATCGGGACACTGATCATCGGAACAGGGCTGCCGCAGGTGTGCAATGAGCGGGAAATCCTGAAAAGCTATTTTGACCAGAAGGGACTTTACGGGTTTGACTATGCTTACCGGTATCCGGGGATGAACAAGGTTTTGCAGGCGGCAGGAAGGGTGATCCGCACAGAGGATGACCGCGGAGTGATACTTCTTCTGGATGAGCGTTTTCAGAGGGAGAAGGGGAAAGAGATTTTCCCGAAAGAATGGGCGGACTGTGAAAGATGCCGGTTAGACATTGTGGAAGAAAAAATCCGTCTGTTCTGGGAAAAACAGACGGATAATTAAGAAACTTTTTATGCATTAAAGTAATCCAGAAATGCCTGTGTCGCGCGGGAAACCGGAACATGTCCGTTCCATGCGGCAACCAGCTGACGCTTTGGAAGTTGTTCTTCGGTCTGGACGACAAAGAGTTGGTCGGAATTCTTTGGTACACAGTAGTCCGGAATAAAAGCGATGCCAAGTCCGATCCGTGCGAGATCGATCAGAAGATCGTTGCTGCTCAGCTCGATTTCAGGAACCAGATCCAACTGATGCTGCTGGAAGAGAGAATGCAGAAATTCACTGGTTGTACTTTTTCTGTCCAGCATGATGATCGGATAACGCTGCAGTTCTTTGAGGGAAAGCTTTTTCCCCTGCAGTTCCGCAAAGGACTGGTTTGCGATAAAGACATCGTGAAAATCACGGATCTTTCGGAAGGAGGCAAGACTGCCAAGGTAAACGTTCGGATAGTTAGCGACAATGAGATCTACCTGACCGTTCTCCAGAAGTTCCGTACACTTGATCGAAGTGGCATTGGTCACTTTTATATGTGCGTTAGGGAAAGCTTTGTGGAAACGCTCCAGATAAGGAACCAGAAAATACCGGCAGATGGTGTCGCTGGCACCGATACGCAGCTGACCGCCGTTTAGCGCATTAGCATCCAGGATCTGGTTCTCACCGCGCATGATCAGATTCACGGCAGGTTCGATGTGCTTGAAGAGAACCTCACCTTCCGGCGTCAGTTTGACACGTTTGGTGCTTCGAATAAAAAGATGCTGATTCAGTTTCTTCTCCAGTGCCTTGATTGACTGACTGACTGCAGACTGTGAGATAAACAGGCGCTTGGAAGCGTCTGAAAAGCTGAGTGTTTTGGCAACATAATAGAAAACTTTATAAAGTTCGTAATTGATATCCATAGTTCCTCCGGTCAACAGCAATTATAAATAAAAACTGTTTTATTTATTAGTAAGAATAATTAAAATATATCATAAAATGCGTAGAAAGTAAATGATAACCGTGAACGTGTCAAATGATTTCGGCAATACGAAGGGCAGATATAAAAAAATGAACCGCTGGTACTGGAAAACACGGTGGTGTTTAAGGTGATACGGCGATTGCATAAATAAGGCTACAGTTTTAAAGCA
>OGOY01004065.1_pt1 | contig 10358 bp, 6 predicted proteins | sample 1552811 | NCBI WGS metagenome assembly OGOY01 (sample SAMEA2580132, study PRJEB22360) | human gut metagenome | biome: human gut; feature: human-associated habitat; material: faeces | place: Denmark | collected 2008/2010 | reverse complement strand
TTCAGTTTTTCTTATACTTCTATATATATTATACTATTTCTATCTCTATAAATCCAGACTATTTTCTTACAATTATATTTCATGATTTTGTATAAGAGCCATTTCCTTACGATACGAAGATGGAGTCATTCCCGTTATTTTTAGAAATGTGCGGTTAAAATAACTTATGCTGTTAAAGCCACATAATGACGCTACCTCACTGATTTTTTTGGAAGATCTGGCAAGCATCTGGCTGCTGTTTAACACTCTGCATCTGTTTAGATAACAAAATGGTGTCATTCCTGTCCATGCCTGAAACAATCTGCAAAATTGACCTCTGCTTAGATGAACCAGACTGGCAAGTTCTTCAAGCGTTAAATCTTCCATGTAATGTGTCTCAATATATGACACTGATTTTTGCAGATATTCAAGTTGCGGCCTTCTTTTTTTTGCATCTGGATAAAATGACTTTAAATGATGATCATACAATTTTTGCCAGATCATTAAAAACGTTCCCTGAATCAAAAGTTCCTTTGCTGCAATTTTCTCCTCATCCATAGAAAATATAAATTTCAGCTGCGTTAATATTTCCTTATGCCAATTTTTTTCTGACGTAAATGTTACGGCATACTTCCATGATCCACTGCAAACAGGATACATATATTTTTGAAAGCATTCTGAGTTATGCGGTGAAATAAGCCACAGCGGATCAGCTACTGCGGCATGAAATAAAACAGTCCCTTTAGTTCTTGCCCAATGCATAAGCTTTGGAGGCACGAAAATACAATCTCCTTTCTTTAAAAGAAATGCATGATTTTCAATAAAAAACTCTACTTCTCCTTCCTCCACATAGAAAAACTCCAGTTCTGGATGCCAGTGAAGATAAAGTGCTGGAAAGTTTTTTTCTGGCAGCGCTGCTACACCATCTGTTTCTGTAGGAATTTCTATTTTTGTTGTATGAACAGACACTGGAACAAAATGAGATTTGTGAGGTACTGTTTCTCTATATTGATCTTTTTTCTGTGTACTCATTTTCACGCCCCTTTCTTTTCTATATCGTAACACATTTTAAAAAAATGCGCAATATAGTGCTACTTTTTGATACCATTTTTCAAGTATTTCTTTTTTATTTTTTGTATGATAAAGCTATCAAATGATGTCAATACAAGATGATAATTGACAGAAAGGTGGATTTATGAATACTATGCATCAAGAGGGCAATGCCCTTATTTACGAAAATGATGGAGAACTTTTACGTATTGAACCTTGGGGCAAGAATAGTCTGCGTGTTCGCTCTGTTATGCAGGGTCAAATCTGTGATACTGACTATGCACTTATTGAGCTGAATGAAGCTGATAAAGCAATTGTACCATCGATTTCAGTATCCGAATATGAAGCAAGTATTACAAACGGAAAAATAACAGCACGCATTGAAGTAAGCAACTGGAATCACAAATGTGTCATTTCCTACTACAACCAGAACAAAAAGCTGCTGCTTAAAGAAACAGGCGACGGCGGTGCTCTCAATAAAGACAGCAGACGCTTCCACGGAATTATTGGCGGTGCTTACAACCTGCATGTTTCCTTCGCATCTGCTCAAAATGAAAAGCTGTTTGGAATGGGTCAGTATCAGCAGGATGATCTTGACTTAAAATATACCACACTTGAACTTGCACATAGAAATTCTCAGGCAAGTGTTCCTTTCGTTCTTTCCAGTCTTGGCTATGGCTTCTTATGGCATAACCCAGCTATTGGTCAGGTTACATTTGGAAAAAATGTGACAGACTGGTATGCAGCAAGCACCAAGCAGATGGATTATTGGATTACAGCCGGAGATACCCCTGATGAAATTGAGCAGGCATATGGACGAGCTGTTGGAACTACACCAATGATGCCAGAATATGGACTTGGCTTTTGGCAGTGCAAGCTTCGTTATTGGAATCAGGAGCAACTTCTTTCTGTTGCCAGAAAGTACCATGAGAAAAAAATCCCAGTCGATGTGATTGTATGTGATTTCTTCCACTGGCCAAAAATGGGTGATTTCCGATTTGAAGAAGAATTCTTCCCAGATCCTGATGCCATGGTTAAGGAATTAAAAGAGATGGGCATGGAGCTTATGGTTTCTGTATGGCCGCAGATTGACACACAAAGTGAAAATTTTGCAGAAATGAAGCAAAAAGGACTCCTCGTTAAAACAGAGCACGGTGTTGAGATTTGTATGCGTTTTGGCGGTGAAAGTGTTTTCTTTGATCCTACTAATCCTGCTGCACGCCGCTATGTATGGGATAAATGCCGTCAAAACTATTATGATAAAGGTATCCGCGTATTCTGGCTGGATGAAGCAGAGCCTGAATATCTTGGCTATGATTATGACAACTATCGCTACTATCTTGGACCAGATATCCAGATTGGAAATGTTTATCCTCAGTATTTTTCCCGTACCTTCTATGAAGGTCTGAAGGAGCAGGGTGAAAAAACAGTTGTAAATCTTGTCCGCTGTGCGTGGGCTGGCAGCCAGCGCTATGGTGCACTCGTTTGGTCTGGTGATATCCACAGTGACTGGCCAACATTCCGTCGTCAGGTCAGTGCAGGATTAAATATGGGAATTGCTGGTATTCCGTGGTGGACAACTGATATCGGTGGTTTTTCAGGTGCACGACCAGAAGATCCACGTTTCCAACAGCTTTTTGTTCGTTGGTTTGAGTGGGGAACATTTTGCCCTGTTATGCGTCTGCACGGTGATCGTGACTGCGATGACAGACGTGTATTTCACGCAGATGGTCGTCCGGCGCTCTTTACTGGCGGTGACAATGAAATCTGGAGCTATGGTGCAGAAAATGAAATTATTTTAACACACTATATCTTCTTAAGAGAGCTGATGCGTCCATATACAAGAAAACTGATGGAAGAAGCTCATCTGTACGGCAAGCCTGTTATGCGTCCAATGTTTTACGATTTCCCAGAACAGGATGTTTGCTGGGAATTAAAGGAACAATATATGTTTGGACCTTCTATCCTCGTTGCACCGATTCTTTACGAGGATCAGAATGAGCGCGATGTTTATCTTCCATCTGGCAATAAATGGACATTGCTCATGAATGGTGAAGTTTACGAGGGCGGTCAGACACTTCATGTAACTGCTCCAATCGATGAAATACCTGTATTTATTCGAGAGGGCGGTCCAGATCTTGTTGATGGTTGGAAAAAAATTAGAGAAAATCACGAAATTTAACTTTTTTTTGAATTTCCCTCTATCATATTTTTGAATTTTCCTTTATAATAAGAAAGGTTAAGGAAGTCTCTTATCCCGCTTTGATCTACAAAAAACGACTAAAGGAGAATATCATGTCAAAGAGAACAGACATCAACAAAGTTTTGATTATCGGATCTGGCCCCATTATTATTGGTCAGGCCTGCGAATTTGACTATTCCGGAACACAGGCTTGTAAGGCTCTTCGCAAGTTAGGTTATGAAATTGTCTTGGTTAACTCCAACCCGGCAACCATCATGACAGACCCGGAAATTGCCGATGTTACCTACATTGAACCGCTCAATGTACATCGTCTTGAACAGATTATCGCAAAAGAGCGTCCGGACGCAGTTCTTCCAAATCTTGGCGGTCAGTCTGGTTTGAATCTTTGTTCAGAACTTGCAAAAGAGGGCATTCTGGACAAATATCACGTTCAGGTAATCGGTGTTCAGATTGATGCTATTGAACGTGGTGAGGATCGTATTGAATTTAAAAAATCAATGAATAAGATCGGCATTGAAATGGCACGCAGTGAAGTTTCCTATTCAGTTGATGAGGCACTCGCAATTGCTGATAAGCTTGGCTATCCAGTTGTTCTTCGTCCTGCCTACACAATGGGAGGTGCCGGCGGTGGTCTCGTATACAACAAGGAAGAGTTAAAGACCGTTTGTGCAAGAGGTCTTCAGGCCAGTCTTGTAGGCCAGGTTCTTGTTGAGGAGTCCATTCTTGGTTGGGAAGAGCTTGAGTTAGAGGTTGTTCGTGATGAAGAAGGAAACATGATCACTGTATGTTTCATTGAAAATATTGACCCTCTTGGTGTTCATACAGGTGATTCCTTCTGTGCTGCTCCAATGCTTACCATTTCCAAGGAGCTTCAGGCGCGTCTTCAGGAGCAGGCTTACCGCATCGTTGACTCCGTACGTGTAATTGGTGGTACAAACGTGCAGTTCGCTCATGACCCTGTTAGTGATCGTATCGTTGTCATTGAGATCAATCCAAGAACTTCTCGTTCTTCCGCTCTTGCATCTAAGGCAACTGGTTTCCCGATTGCTCTTGTTTCTGCTATGCTGGCAGCCGGACTGACCTTAAAGGATATTGAATGTGGAAAGTATGGCACTCTTGATAAATATGTTCCAGACGGTGACTACGTTGTTATCAAGTTTGCTCGCTGGGCATTTGAGAAGTTTAAGGGTGTTCAGGATAAGCTTGGCACACAGATGCGCGCTGTTGGTGAAGTTATGAGTGTCGGAAAGACTTACAAAGAAGCTTTCCAGAAGGCAATCCGAAGCCTTGAGATTGGCCGCTATGGTCTTGGCTTTGCAAAGGACTTCAATGCAAAGACAAAGGAAGATTTGTTAAAGCTCTTAATTACACCATCAAGTGAACGTCATTTCATCATGTATGAAGCACTTAGAAAGGGTGCCACTGTTGATGAAATCTTTGAGATTACAAAGGTAAAGAAGTATTTCATCGAGCAGATGAAGGAGCTTGTTGATGAAGAAGAAGCACTGCTTGCCTGCAAGGGTGCGCTTCCATCTGATGCACAGCTTATCTCTGCAAAGAAGAATGGTTTCTCAGATAAATATTTAAGCCAGCTTCTTGCTGTATCTGAAGATGATGTTCGCAACCGCCGCATCGAGCTTGGTGTTGAAGAAGCTTGGGAAGGTATTCATGTAAGCGGTACAAAGGACAGCGCATACTACTACTCTACCTATAATGCACCAGATAAGAACCCAGTAAATAGCGATAAGCCAAAGATTATGATTCTTGGCGGTGGTCCAAACCGTATTGGTCAGGGTATTGAGTTCGATTATTGCTGCGTTCATGCATCTCTTGCTTTAAAGAAGCTTGGATTTGAAACCATTATTGTAAACTGTAATCCAGAAACCGTTTCTACAGACTACGATACATCTGATAAGCTGTACTTTGAGCCATTAACACTTGAAGATGTATTAAGCATCTACAAGAAAGAAAAGCCGGTTGGCGTTATCGCTCAGTTCGGTGGACAGACTCCATTAAACTTAGCTGCACAGCTTGAGAAAAATGGTGTAAAGATTCTGGGAACCTCTCCTGCAGTTATTGATCTTGCTGAGGACCGCGACCTGTTCCGTGCTATGATGGACAAGTTAGAGATTCCAATGCCAGAGTCTGGTATGGCTACTACTGTAGATGAAGCTCTTGCAATCGCAAAAAGAATTGGTTATCCTGTTATGGTTCGTCCTTCCTACGTTCTTGGTGGACGTGGTATGGAGGTTGTTTACGATGACGAGAACCTGACAAGCTATATGAAGGCAGCTGTTGGCGTAACACCAGACCGCCCGATTCTGATTGACCGCTTCTTAAATCATGCACTTGAGTGTGAGGCTGATGCAATCAGTGATGGTACACACGCATTCGTTCCAGCTGTAATGGAGCATATTGAGCTTGCTGGTATTCACTCCGGTGACTCAGCATGTATCATTCCTTCTGTTCACATTACACCTGAAAATGTTGAAACCATTAAGGAATACACCAGAAAGATCGCTGAGGAAATGCATGTAAAGGGTCTTATGAACATGCAGTATGCAATCGAAAACGGTAAGGTTTATGTGCTTGAAGCAAATCCACGTGCATCTCGTACCGTTCCGCTTGTTTCTAAGGTATGTAACATCCGCATGGTTCCGATTGCAACTGATATCATTACCTCTGAGCTGACAGGACGTCCGTCACCAGTTCCAATGTTAAAGGAGCAGAGCATTCCTTACTATGGTGTTAAGGAAGCTGTATTCCCATTCAACATGTTCCCAGAGGTTGACCCTCTGCTCGGGCCGGAGATGCGTTCTACTGGTGAGGTACTTGGTCTTTCTACCTACTATGGAGAAGCATTCTACAAGGCACAGGAAGCTACTCAGACATCTCTCCCACTTTCTGGAACTGTTCTGATTTCTGTAAACCGCAAGGACAAGGATGAAGTTGTTGAGATTGGAAAGCTCTTCCATGAGTGTGGATTTAAGATTCTGGCGACAGAAAGCACCTGCAGACTGATTAATGAAGCCGGCATTCCAGCTGAGCGTGTTAATAAGCTTCAGGAAGGCCGTCCAAATATCTTAGACCTTATCACTAATGGAAAGATTGATCTGATCGTTAACTCACCAGTTGGTAAGGACAGCGCTCACGATGACAGTTACCTGCGTAAGGCAGCTATCAAGGGCAAGATTCCTTACATGACTACAATCGCTGCAGCAAGAGCTACCGCAAAGGGTATCCACTATGTTCAGCAGCATTCTGATTCTGATGTAAAATCTCTTCAGGAGATTCACAGCATGATCTGCGATAAGAACTAAATTTTAAAAACTAAATTTAAAAAAAACCGCGGTGAACGAAATCACCGCTGTTTTCTTTAAAATTTAATTAATTCATACTCTCTATTTCCAAGTCCAATCTTTTCTGCATGTTCCAGCGTTTCCTTCCAACGCACATTCGGATTGGAATCCATAAAATGATCATGATGATGATGCCAATCTGTTTTTGCAAGATTATCTGACAGCTGAGAGTTTGGCATTGGATCTGCCTTAAGACATGCATCTGCACATGCCTGATCTAACGCTACCGGATCAAATGATGCAAACATACCGATATTTGGCAGAATAGCCGCATCATTTTCTGGATGACAGTCACAGTTTGGAGAAACATCTACAATCAAACTTATATGAAAATGAGGACGACCATCTACAACTGCTTTTGTATACTCTGCAATCTTGCATCCCAAAATTTCATTTGCATTATCATTTGGATTATGAATTGCATCAAATGAACAGGCACCGATACAGCGTCCACATCCCTTACAAATATCCTCATGAATCACAGCCTTTCCTGTATCAAAAAAAATCGCATCTGATCCACATTCCTTTGCACAGCGCTTGCAGCATCTGCAAAGATCTGCATTTACAACTGGCTTTCCCTGACTGTGCTGATGCATCTTTCCTGCACGGCTTCCGCATCCCATACCGATATTTTTCAGTGCTCCGCCAAAACCTGTTGATTCATGGCCTTTAAAATGTGTCAAAGAAATAAACACGTCTGCATCCATAACAGCTCTTCCGATGTACGCTTCCTTGCAATATACACCGCCCTCAACAGGAACAATACAATCATCTGTACCGCGAAGACCATCTCCGATAATAACATGACAGCCTGTTGTTACTTCATTAAAGCCATTTTCCTGCGCACAATCTAAGTGCTCCAATGCATTCTTTCTGGAACCAGGATACAAAGTATTGCAGTCTGTCAAAAATGGCTTTCCGCCTGCTTCCTTAACAAGATCTGCTACTGCCTTTGCATAATTAGGACGCAGATATGCAATATTTCCTAACTCACCAAAATGCATCTTAATCGCTACAAACTTATTTTCAAGATCCATTGTTTGAAGACCTGCCTTACGGCACAATCTTTTTAGCTTTTCCGGGAGTCCAACTCCATTTGATGTTCTAAAATCAGTAAAATAAACTTTTGCCTTTTCCATGTTGTCTCCTATTCTATTTATTTAATTTGCTCTGCCAGCATCGGCATAAAAATGCCGCCCTGAACACTTCGAGCAATAAAATAGCAATACATTCCACTATCAGTCTGATACCAGTCTGAAAATGGCACTCGTGTTGTTGTTTCCTTTAAATATGCTGCCACCGGCTGTATAAGTGCTGCTGTATTGTCCATCGCTGCACACCAAAGAATCCAGTCACTCTTTGTATAAGCTGCTCTGCTGTCAAGCGGTGTTCCATATCGATTTGCTTTCTTTTTATAATAAGCAAGCTCCTTTTCATACACCTCATCAGAAAACAGTCCGCTCTTCCACAGCTTGTCCCAAATCAGGTTATATTTTAAGCTCCATGTATCTTTTTTTCCTTCTCCAAATACAAGCTGATAATGATCGTCTGCTTTTGCGCGCTTTTCCCAATCTGATGCCATATCTACTGCTATCTTGTGGTACTTCTTTGCCTCATCTTTTTCACCTGCCAAAGCTGCTATCTGAGCATATCCTTCGATTCCCATAATCGCCTTCACAGAAAGGTTTGTATTATGTGAAAGATGACCGGCAAAATCATCTGTACACAGCTGCTCACCCGGATCTGCACCATAACGTATCAGGTATTCACGCCATTTTTTTAATGTTTCCATATATGGCAGTGCAAAGGAAACATTTTGCTCCATACGGCAAACCATTGCCGTCATAATAAGCATATTTCCACATTCCTCTACAGGCATCTGATCACGCAAACCATATACATTACTTCCTGACGGATACATATAGTAAGGCGGATAGACAAATTGATTTTCTGAGCAAAAACGCCTATTTTCCTCATCTGAGCGGCCATATACCTGCCCCCACGCATATGGATAGCGACCTACATCATGAGGTGCAAAATCATACGTCCACACATCACAGTCTGCAAATCTAAAAATTGGACGCAACATTCCCTTGACGTATTCTGTATTATAGAGCATAAATAACGGCACTGACGGATAGCTTACATCAACAGTTCCAATGCAGCCATTAGAATCATTTTCCTTTGAGAGAAAAATTAAATTCTGATCTTCATCTGTGATCAGCTTGTGCGCTGCAATCGCATGACGATAGCTCATAACACATAAAAATGCATACTCATCGCCGCCAATCTTTTTCGCCTTCGCTTCTATCTCACAATCTATTTCTGATGCCTGCTTGTAAACCTTTTTCTGATCTGCAAAGGCAGCTGAAATTGCTTCAAGAATTGTCTTATATTTTGTTGTCCAGTACGCCTTTCTCCACTCTCCGAAATAATTGATTGATGCAAGATCATCATATGCCAGAATAAGTGTAGTCTGACCATTTAAATCTGCTGCCTGACAGCGAATTACTTCATTTGCCGCATCATATGTAATTGTGCTTTTATCATTTCCTGCAAGATACACATAACCCCAGTCAATTGTTGTATGATCACCGCTGCTTCCAAGCGGCTGCTGACGCATACGTCCCATAGACGCGTATGAAAAGTCCTGCTTAAAAGTTCCAGCAAAGCCTGCCACTTCGTCCTTTTCTTGGCGCACGAGATCAGCTGATACAATAAAATCAAGCTGTACATTATCCGCATTCTTTTTCTCAACCATAAAATCAATATATGTACACGGTCTTGATACAAGCAATGGATCACTCAGAATAAGCGGAGAAGTAAAACGACAGCATAATCGCACCTTATCGTTTTCAAATGTATATATTGTCGCAGTAGCTGTCACGTCCAATGATATCTGAGGTAATATCTGGTGAAATTCCTTATCTCCCATAAAACAATATACAGTTTTATCCACAGTCAGATATCCTCGAATCTGCTGGCGCTTACCAGTCCAGTGAACAGTATCCGTATCATATAAATGGTCACTGGATGACCAGATTGAAAAATATGGATCATGCGTAACAAGCGGTATACTTGCAGCTCTTGTAACCTTCATAATAAACCTCCGTTTTTTTATTTTAATTTCCTTTCTTTTATTTTACCACATATTTCATGTTATACACAATTGATTTTACTTTTTTTCGATGAATTTTAATCAACTCTTCATAACCTTCGATTGCATTTTCATGCTGATTTTGTTACAATAATTAACGCATTAACTGAAAGGACATTAAGCTTTAATGAAAAAACATATCAATAAATTATCTACTATACAAAAAGCTGCTGCCGGAATTGGCGGCGCAGTTGTCGTTTTGGCCTCTGCCACAGATTTTTTTGCTGGCAACAAACAGCTTAACTTTATGTGTATCTCCGTCAGTCCCTGTGTTCTGCAGCTCATATTTGTCCTCTGCAATTTTTTTGCCGTGGAACTGGATGTAAAGGACATTCTGAAGCCTGTCCAACTGTTCCTCATCCAGATATTCCGCCATCTGTCTTACTACATTCATTAACAATTCTTCCATTTTGCTCTCCTTTCGCGCTTAAGCATAACAAAAAAGCGGAAAAAGAGCTGCTGTTTTGTAAGATTTCAATGGTAAAATTATGATTTCAGCGCTACCGCGATCCAGCAAAACCCCATGGGAGAATTAGTGTCCTTTGAATGAGTATATGCAGTAAAACCTGTGTTGGAAACATCTCGGATCGTCATTATTCCGGATTCCACC
>OGOY01004050.1_pt1 | contig 10413 bp, 8 predicted proteins | sample 1552811 | NCBI WGS metagenome assembly OGOY01 (sample SAMEA2580132, study PRJEB22360) | human gut metagenome | biome: human gut; feature: human-associated habitat; material: faeces | place: Denmark | collected 2008/2010 | reverse complement strand
TGGTAGTGATCAAACTACCAAACAAACCTACACCTATACCAAGTATTAAGCCTACCGGTACCATCGTACGGAACAGTTCCTCTTTGCTTACAAATGCAAATACTGATGTCAGAACTGCAAATCGTCCTGCCACATATTCCAGAATCTTCTGATACATAATATATAACAGATAAAGCGGAATAACAGAACCGACTGCTCCGATAATAATACCTTCTATTATGAACGGTGCACGTACAAAAAAGTTTGTTGCACCGATCAGCTTCATGATCGCAATTTCTTCCTTACGAACGGTAATACCGATCGTGATCGTATTACTGATCAGGAAGATAGATACCAGCATCAGTATCACAACGATACCGACGGAAGCATAACCGACCAGTGATGATAATGTCGAAATACTATCAGCCGTTACCTCTGAGCTTCTGACATTTCTTACACCGTCCAGTCCCTTTGCAAATGCTACAAATTCAGCCTGTTTGGATACATCCTTCAATGTTACCTCATAAGAAGCAGAATTCTTTAACGGATTGTCATCACCAAAAGCTGCTTTTGCTGCTTTCGGATCATCATAGTTCTGCTCACAGAATTTATCAAATGCTTCATCTGCACTGATAAAATCCATTGTGTTCACATAATCGAGAACACGGATCTGCTCTCCGATCAACTGAACCGTTTCATCCGGAATATCTTCATCAAAAAAGATAGATATCGTTACGTTGTTCTCCAAATCCTGCATTCCGGACTGGAAGTTAACAACAACTGCATATACAATACCAAATATAAACAAACACGAAATAATTGTACCGATGGATGCAAGGGAGAACAATATATTTCTTCTGATGTTTGTAAATCCCTGTTTCAGGATATAAAAGAATGTACTAATCTTCATCTATATAACCACCTTGTTTTTCATCGCTGATAACCACACCCTTCTTCAGTGTGATTACTCTCTTTCGCATCTCATTTACGATATCCTTATTATGTGTAACTACAACAACTGTCGTTCCACGTTTATTGATATCGTCCAGCAGCTCCATAATATCCTCTGAGTTCTTCGGATCCAGGTTACCGGTTGGCTCATCGGCAAGGATGATCTCAGGATTATTTACCAAAGCTCTTGCCATGGCAACTCTCTGCTGTTCACCACCGGATAACTCCTTTGGATATGACTTGTACTTATCAGCAAGTCCTACCAGCGTCAGCATAGCAGGTACTCGTCTTCTGATATATCTTGCAGGAGTCTGTATAACTCTCTGTGCAAATGCGACATTCTCATAGATGGTACGATCCTTTAACAGTCGGAAGTTCTGGAATACAACTCCAATCTTTCTTCTGACCTTTGGGATATTCTTCTTTTTGATCGTTTTATAATTATATCCCGCTACACGGATAGAACCGGATGTCGGATCTAGTTCCTTTAATAAGAGCTTGATCAATGTCGTTTTACCAGATCCACTGCTTCCAACGATAAAGACAAACTCGCCTTTTTCTATATTGATATTAACATTCTTCAGAGCCGTCATACCACCCGGGTAGGTCATAGTAACATTCTCTAACTCTATCATAATGGTTTCCTTTCAACTTTAACTGTCTGTACTTTCTCTCTCTTTGCATTTGCAAGTATAGCAACTAAATGTGAAATATATGTGTAAATCATGCATACAATATATTACAAAGAGACCAGCTTTTACCTTTAATAATCTAATGACTCCATATACTTCATGTATTTTACAACCATCAGCGCGATCTTAAATGTGATCGCATCCTCAAATACACGAAGATCCAGGCCTGTACTCTTCTGAAGCTTATCCAGACGATATACTAAAGTATTTCGGTGAATGTAGAGCTGTCTGGAAGTCTCTGACACATTCAGGTTATTCTCAAAGAACTTATTAATTGTCTGTAAGGTCTCTTCATCAAATTCATCTGGAGAACGTCCGTCAAAAATCTCTTTGATGAACATCTTACAAAGTGGTAATGGAAGCTGATAAATCAGACGGCCAATACCAAGTCGGCTGTATGCAATCACATTCTTATCTGGATAGAAAATCTTGCCAACATCCATCGCCATCTTCGCTTCTTTATAAGAACGGGATACCTCCTTAATCTCATTCACAATAGTACCAAAGGCAACATGAACCTTTGTCATCGCTTCTGTGTTAAGCATATCAACGATAACCTGTGCTGTCTTAGTCAGTTCATCGTATCCCTCTCCATTCTTCACTTCCTTAACAAGAATAATGTTCTTCTCATCTACCGCAGTAATAAAATCTCTCGTTTTCGCAGAGAAAATATTACGAACTGTCTCAAATGCATTATTATCTCTGTCATTCTTTGTCTCGACAATAAATACACATCTTCTTACATCCGTTTCAATATGGAGCTTTTTCGCCCGGTTATAAATATCAACCAAAAGTAAGTTATCTAAGAGCAGGTTTTTAATAAAGTTATCTTTGTCAAAGCGCTCTTTATAGGCAATTAAAAGATTCTGTACCTGGAAAGCAGCCATCTTTCCAACCATATATACGTCATCTGTCTCACCCTTAACGAGAATAATATACTCTAACTGGTTCTCATCAAATACTTTAAAAAACTGATATCCCTGCAATGCCTGACTCTCTGCCAGAGATTCTGCAAATACCAGTACCGCTTCCTTATATTCTTCGACTGCATCTAATGTGGAGGCAAGCGGTTTACCTTCCGTATCCATGACACATAAGTCAATTCTCGTAATCGCCTTAATGCCGTCAATGGTGTCCTGTAAAATCTGATTTGAAATCATCGTATCACTCCTGTCTTTCCCTCTCATCGCATTTTGCTATCGCACGCAACAATCTTTCTTTATTTTAATACAAAAGTAACAAAAAAAAAAGAGGAAATATGCAAAAAATATATTTCCTCTTGTGAAAAGTTATTATTTTTTATATCAATTCATGTGGAAAAGCTACAAAAATTTATGTACACCTGTAAATCTATTCCAAATCATTACTCAAACACACTCTAGAGCGTGTTTGAAAAATGCTCTAGCATACTGCCTGTACTGCCACTCCAAGAAATTCAGAAACATACGGCGTTGCCGGATTGTCATAAAGCTCTCCGATCGTGCCAATCTGCTGAATACTTCCATCATTCATCACAGCGATGCGTGCATCTGTATTCTGGATATCCTCACGATTATGTGTTACATAAATTACTGTGATATGCATCTGGTCATAAAGCTTTCTTACAAGCTTCTGCATATGTCTCTTCACATCTTTGCTAAGACTGGAAAATGGTTCATCTAACAGAAATACCTTTGGCTTTTTAACCATAGCACGTCCAAGAACTACTAATGCTCTTTCCTGCTCATCTAAATCTTCGGTCATCTTATCAAGAAGATGTCCAATTTTTAAAACTTCTGTAACCTCTGCGATTCTCGCATCAATCTCTCCCTTTGGTAATTCCTTTAATTTAAGACCGAATGCAAGATTATCATAAATGTTCATCTGTGGATATAACTTTCCGTTCTTGAAAATCATAGCCATGTTTCTGTCGATGGATGGAACTTCATTCATGCGCTCCCCGTCAACGAGCAGCTCCCCATCTGTAATATCCTCCACACCAGCAATCATTCTTAATACTGTAGAAATCCCGCAGCCTACTGGTCCGGCAAATATCATAAATTCTTTATCATCAACTTCAAGGGTAAAGTCCCTGATTGCATTGACCCCGTTATCATATGTTTTGCTAAGATGTCTAAGTGATAAACTAGCCATAAATAACCTCCTAAAAATAAGTTCATGCTACAAACATTTTGTCCTCATATATCATACCTAAATTTTGTAAATAATTCTAGAAGAAAACTCACGAAAATAGAGCCGGTATTTCGGCTATATTGTTAAGCATATTTTATCTATTAGACATATTTACCATTTTCGATGCACAAAAAATAAAAAACACACCTAATATTGTACATGTATTAAAGCAATTTTTAAAAAAAGACACTTTTCAATTTTATTTTTGTGAAAAATGTCTTCTTTTTCTTTATATTTTGCTACTTTTTTAACAAATAGCTGTTCTATTTTACTAACATTGTCTTCTTTTTTCTAAAGTATTAACATTTTCTTCCTGTACGTCCAAAATATTTTCTTCCGAACTGTCTTCTGGTTTCTGTTCAGCTTCTTCTTCTGAAGCCTCATTCAAAACTTTTTTCTTGAAAACAGACCCGACAATGGTGTTCTTAATCTTTTGTTCCTTTTTAAACCAGGAATAAATTCCTTCTAAATGAAGCTTCTCTACCCAGGATGGAATCTCCTCCGTCTCTTTACGGATAAGCGGCTGAACTGACTCAATCAGAATACAAAGACGTGTATTCATCATAGCGGCATGCTTCTCCATAAACTTCATCTGGCGCTCTGCTGGAATACATACAAAAACGATATCCGGGATGCACGCATTAATTTCATTCACAATGCGGTCTGCCTCTCCTTTCGTCTCCTTTCGCATGACATTGCCATGTACTTCGATATTCCGGTAAGACTCCTCCATATATTCTTCCATGGATTCTAAATAAGATTCCTGCTCCATGACCATATAAATACTTCGTCCTTCTCGGTTTATCTTAGAAAACAGCCTTTTTAAATAATTATCAGCAAATTCTCCAATTCCTTCTGGTATCTGTCCATTATCCTGTCTGTGATGTACTGCCATCTCAATATGGCGGTCTCCTGCTAATATGAGATTACAGGACTTCACATACTCAGCTGACTGCTCATTATTTTGACATAACAGCGAACTGATGGCTGATAAAAAATAGATTACAGGAAGTCCCTTTCCACGCATCAATTCCATTGATACATTGACCGCCTTGTCCACCCGCATCACTGATACATCTATACCAAGTACATTTGCCTTTTTGTGGTAACGATCTTTCATGTTAAGGTTCCTTTCTTTTCTCTTCTAAATCGTCATGTTGCCATCTATTCCTTACTGCTCAGAGTCAGAACCAAAGTCATATCCGCCAGAAGTTGTCGTGTCATCAGCGTCCCCCACATCTGTGGAATTTGTAGAATCTGTAGAATCAGATTCATCATCCAGTGAAGAATCGGTAACTGTCTCATCTTCTGTATCTGTGGTACTGTCGCTTCCCGCCGGAACATTGGTACTGTCTGTTCCGATATAAATCTGAATATCTCCACCTGTAGAAATAGAATCTACAACATTAATCTCGGCATCTGGGAAGTAAGTAAGAAGATCCTGTCCCATTCCGTCCTGTGTAACATTAATTCTTGTCTGTGAAAGAGGTCCCTCTTCCTGATAGGAATCTACAAGGCTGATACTGTAGCCTTCGCTTTCTAAGTAGGACTCCCACTGTCCAGCCAGTCCGGAAACATAGGCTGCATTATAAATCTCAATAGAGTAATTTTTAGAACTTTCTGTACTTCCTGTTGCTGCTGATGTACTCGTTGTACCAGTAGAACTCTTAGAAGAACTACTCTGGCTATAGGCTTCGGCCTGCTTTGCAAGCCCTGCTACCTGCAGCTTCACCTTCTGAGAATCTAATGTAAATATTCCTTTTGACTCGCTACCCTGCATAATACGAATTGTGAGTGCATCTGTAGTAAGATTCTTTAAAATATCTTCTGTAGAAGTAAGTCCACTCTTGCCCTCTGCAGTCACAAGACTATCATACTTCTTCGCAATCGCAGAAGTACTATTCTTAGAAAGAAGTGCCTCCATATAACTTGTCAGATACGTATTCACTCTCTCTAAACGACTTGACTCCTCTCCGTCTGTTCCATCCATATAAGTAAATAATGCATAGGCTGTCGTTCCATCAAGAATAACATCACCTGCATCAATTGTCTGTAAAATATTCTCTGTATCACGGTAAGAAATCGCATTGTTAAAATGATAACTCACTCCGCCCGCCACATTCAAAAGCTTCTTAAAGTTTGTGCTTGAGATTACATCATATCCTGAAATCTTTGCTCCACTGATGTCTTCAACAATCTTTGCAAACATCTCATACTTCTTATCACCAAAAGCGCGGGCAACATCTGCCATATTTACAGAACTTCCGGCTTCTGTCATCGTATTCCTGATTTCTTTAAGAAGTGTACTGCTTACAGATACCTGCGCATTACATGGAAGTAAGAGAACATCCATGGCTTCGGTCTTTGTATTATACATATTCAGCGCCGTATAATCTTTATTATTCATATCATCATGGACAAATACAAGCGTATTCTCCATGTTCTTATTATCAACTGTTGTAGCTTCAGTGCTATCTTCTGTTCCGCTTTGATCTGTCTCTTCTTTTACCGCTTTCTTTACGCTTGTAAAGCTTCCGGTCAGATAATAAGTCACTCCCTCAAAAGAGCCAACTGCAATGGCTGCCATTAAAACGAGAACAACACATAATCTTAAAAGGAAAGAGAAAAATCTTTTTATAAGACTTGGCTTTTTCATCATAGCCCTCCTGTTTTATTCTATGTTGTCGTGATTGTGATTTGACGGATTACTCCGTATTTCATTTGTTAAGTATAGCAAAGTTCTTTTTTTATTGCAAGTTTTTACTGTTTAATTCGTTAAGAGAATGACAGATGCCATAGAGCGTGTTTGAAAAATGCTTTCTGCAAGATGTGCGTTACAATTTGTGGGAGATTTTACCTGAATGAGGGCGGCGTAGCGGGCTACGTCAACTGAATGAAGGCAAAATATACCGCAAATTGGGGCGTGCAGATTGCTGGAATGATTTTCCAAACACGCTCTAGGGACACGCTCCCTCAAATCTTCTCCTTTACTATATTAATTCAGCAAAAGCACAGCTCCCTGACTTGCGGCAACTCAAAATCAAATCCATCCACCGTCAAAGCGTATAATCTGCCCAGTAAGATATTCTGGGGATTCGGTAATCTGGTAACAGAAAGCGGCGGCTTCTTCCGGAGAGGCAAAGCGTCCGTAAGGGATTTCTTCGGCAAGCGAAGCCCGTTCTTCTTCATCAAAACAGCGATTCATATCCGTATCAATCACACCAAAACTAACTCCGTTAACGGAAATATGTGAAGGGGCCAGTTCTTTAGCCAGAGCCTTTGTAAGAGAATTGACGGCACCTTTTGAAGCAGAATAAGCAGCTTCGCAGGAAGCACCGACTTCTCCCCAGACAGAAGAGACATTTAGGATTTTTCCACTGTGACGGTGTACCATATGAGGAATCACAGCTTTTGACATATAAAATACAGCGTCAAGATTTGTTCCCATAAGAGTATGCCATTCTTCCGAACTCATATCTGATAAAAGGCCGATATGAGCGATACCGGCATTATTAATTAACAGATCAATCTGTCCGAAAGTATCTAAAGTTTTTTGAACAATAGTAGCAGCCGTCTTTTCCTCGGCGACAGAACCAAGACAAGTAATAACCTGCGTCTTTGTAGAAAGCTCCTTTTCTACGGCATCCAATGCTTCTTCATTATGTCCGCCATTCAGCATAAGACAATATCCTTTATCGGCATAAAAACGGGCAAGCGCAAGGCCGATCCCACGCGTTGCACCAGTGATAATTACTGATTTCATAAAATACTCCTTTTTATCAAATTCACTTACTATACCACAAAAGGGGGACAGTGTTACTATTTATGACAATCCGGCTACAGTGGCATCAACAGTGGTGTCTCCTTTGCCATTCGGCAAATCAGAATTCTTGTGTTTCTTCTCTGAGCCAGCCGGCTTCTTCTTCTGTAAGATATGGAGCGATTGTCTCAAATACTTTCTGATGGTATTTGTTGAGCCATTCTTTTTCTTTTGTACTGAGTTCTTCGGCTATGATTGCTGAACGTTCAAACGGTACAAGGGTAAGTGCGTCAAAACATAAGAAACTACCATAATCATTTTCCATGTCCTTCTGGCATACGATCATATTTTCCAGGCGGATACCGAACTTGCCTTCTAAGTAAATGCCTGGTTCATCGGAGGTTATCATTCCTTCTTCGAATACGCAGTCATTTCGTCCATTTACGGATGGACGATAACGGAAACTGTTTGGTCCTTCGTGAACACTTAAGAGATAACCTACACCATGTCCGGTTCCATGATTGTAGTCAAGACCTTTTTCCCATAATGGAGTTCTTGCAAGAACATCAAGGCTCTGTCCGCTACATCCCTGTAAAAAGCGAGCCATTTCTAGCTGAATATGACCTTTTAATACCGTAGTATACATTTCTTTTTCTTCCTGTGTCAAGCTGCCAAGAGCAATTGTTCTTGTAATATCGGTCGTTCCCTCAAGATAATGTCCGCCGGTATCTGCCAGTACAAAGCTTTCTGGTTTCAATTCTACATCTGATTCTTTCGTAGCGCTGTAATGCACGATTGCTCCATGTTCTTTGTAAGCAATGATTGGCGCAAAACTAGGCTCTACATAGTGTTCCTGTGTATTTCTGAACTGTTCTAACTGCTCTGCTGCACTGATTTCTGTTATTTTTGTTTTTCCTATCTGGGACTTTAACCAGTAAATAAACTTTGTAACAGCAACACCATCTTTTATATGGGCATTTCGTTCATTTTCCACTTCAACAGGATTCTTTTTCGCTTTAAATAAAAATGTTGGATTAACACCTTCTATTTTTTTCACTTTCTCTGGTAATGAAGATACCAATGCCGTGTTAACCGCTGACTTATCATAATATATGGATGCATCTTCTGGCAGTTTCTTTACATCTTCATAAATCTGTGCATATGGAGCTGCCTTAATACCCTGCATATCTAACAAAATCTTTATTTTTTCAGAAAGGCATTTTTCCTGTACATACCAGGTAAGTTTCTTCTCTCCTAGTAAAAGATAACTTAAAATAACCGGCGTGGATTCTACATCATTTCCACGCATATTAAGAAGCCATGCGATATCTTCTAATGAAGTAAGTAAGAAATAATCTGCTTTCTTTTCTACAAGGAATTCCCGTACACGCTTAATTTTACTCTCGCTACTCTCTCCTGCATATTCTACTGGAAGCGGCCATACTGGCTGTGCAGATAACTCTGGGCGATTTTTCCATACAGCTCCTGTAAGATCAATGTCTGTACGAACAGCAACACCCTGTGCATTTAACTGTGTGATTAACTTTTCTGCAGAATCTTGCATAATACATCTACCGTCAAATCCGAGAGTTTCTCCTTTCTTTAATGTTTGTTTTAAATATTCCTCTATTGCAGGCACTCCTGGCTGTCGTTCCTTCCGAAGCATAATTCCTGAACCTTCTAACTGCTTCGCCGCCTGCAGAAAGTATCTTCCATCCGTCCACAGTCCTGCTTCATCCAGCGTAACTACCAGAGTTCCTGCCGAACCAGTAAAACCAGAAATATATTCCCTACACTTAAAATAATCTCCTACATATTCCGAACCATGAAAGTCACTTGTAGGAATCAGGCAGGCATCTACGCCGGTCTCACGCATTTTTTCTCTTAATAATTCTAATTCCCGTCTCATTTTGATCTACTCCTATAAATCTACTTAACATATTTCATAAGTTTCTTGTAAACTTACTCATTTTATCATGCATTACTTTTACAATATATTTTAATATACTTTTCCCTGAAAAAAATACGCTGCCTCTATAGAACTACTATGTTATCTACAATAACCCCTATAGGTGCAGCGTTTTTCTCTTTATTCTTCTGATGCAGCGTCCACGATAAGCTGTGCACACTTCTCAATACCCAGACTTCCTCTGTTAAGAGCCAAGTCATAATTCTGTGCTTTTCCCCAATCCTGACCTGTAAAATACTTATAATTCAGACCTCTTCGCACATCCATATCTTTTACGCGGTTCTTCAGCTTCAGACCAGCTTCACCGTAAATCTCCTGAATACGATTCTCTTTTGTCTCTTCATCTGCATATAAAAATACTTTCAGACAGTCTTCTCTGTCTCTTAAAATGTAATCTGCACAACTTCCAACGATAACGCATGGTTTTGCAGTTGCAAAATCTTTGATTACCTTTTCTCTTGTCTTCCATAACTGAACAAGCGGAGAATTAGAATCTTCATCAAGACCAACAAAAGAGTATGCAAAACGCTGGTCAGCAGATGGTGCAAACTCACCATAGTGTTCTACATACTTTCTCGTAAGACCAGACTCTTCCACTACCTTTTTAATAATATCTCTGTCATAAAATTGAATACCCAGTTTCTGTGCTACAAGCCTGCCGATTGTTCTTCCGCCACTACCAAATTCTCGGCTGATTGCGATAATATTCTTCTTCATTTTCTGTCCTCCCTGTACTGTAAAATAACCTCAAAAATCATCTGTCCCTAGTATATAATATTTTATCAAAAATGCAAAGGAGATTTACTATTTAATTCATTAAGAGACAGACACCCGGGAAGAGAGAAGATATCCTATATTTGTGACTTTAGTCGCGGCGGTTTAAATGCTCG
>OGOY01004036.1_pt1 | contig 10442 bp, 9 predicted proteins | sample 1552811 | NCBI WGS metagenome assembly OGOY01 (sample SAMEA2580132, study PRJEB22360) | human gut metagenome | biome: human gut; feature: human-associated habitat; material: faeces | place: Denmark | collected 2008/2010 | reverse complement strand
TCCGGCGGCCAGCAGCAGCGCGTGGCCATTGCCCGCAGCCTGGTCAACCAGCCCCGTGTTCTGCTGCTGGACGAACCGCTTGGTGCTTTGGACCTGAAGCTGCGCAAGGAAATGCAGCTGGAACTCAAACGCCTGCAGCGTGAGATGAATATTACCTTTGTGTACGTTACCCACGACCAGGAAGAAGCCCTGACCATGTCCGATACCGTTGTTGTCATGAACAAGGGCAACATCCAGCAGATCGGCAGCCCGCAGGATATTTATAACGAGCCGCGCAATGCCTTTGTTGCCAAGTTCATCGGAGATTCCAACATTGTGGACGGCATTATGGAAAAAGACTTCCTTGTCAGCTTTGGCGGGCAGGAATTTGCCTGCGTGGACCGTGGCTTTAAGCCGCGCGAGCCGGTGCAGGTGGTTATCCGCCCGGAGGACGTGGATATCGTTCCGCCGTCCGCCGGCAAGCTGACCGGCCTTGTGCGCGAGGTGATCTTCAAGGGCGTGCATTTTGAAATGCACGTTGACGTGGAAGGCAAAGAATGGCTGATCCACTCCACCCAGGCCAGTCAGCCGGGCGAGCTGATCGGCATGAACATTGGCCCGGATGAAATTCACATCATGTCCCGCGAGGAGGTGTGATGGGATGCTGCGTTCCAAAGCTTCGCGCTGGGCTGCCGCACCGTACCTGGTGTGGATGGTCCTGTTTATTGTGGTGCCGCTGGGCATTGTTGTGTGGTATGCCCTGACCAACAGTGACGGCCAGGTTACCCTTGCCAACCTGACCAGCATTGGGCGGTACGCCTCAGTTTTTGGCCGCAGCCTGCTGCTTGCGGCGGAGGCCACGATCATCTGCCTGGTGCTGGCGTTCCCGGTGGGGTATTTCCTCAGCCGGCTGCGCGCCAATAAACAGCATATTATGCTGATGCTGGTCATGCTACCCATGTGGATGAACTTTTTGCTGCGCACCTATGCGTGGATGACCCTGCTGGAAAAAAACGGCCTGATCAACAAGCTGTTGGGCCTGTTCGGCATCGGCCCCTTTAATATGATCAATACCTCTGGCGCCGTGGTACTGGGCATGGTGTATAACTACCTGCCGTATATGATCCTGCCGCTGTACACCGCCATGACCAAGATTGACAATTCTGTGGTGGAAGCTGCGCAGGACCTGGGAGCCAATGTGTTCCAGATTTTAGGCCGCGTGCTGATCCCGCTGAGCAAGCCCGGCATTGCCACCGGCATTACCATGGTGTTTGTTCCGGCGGTTTCCACCTTTATTATCAGCCGTATGCTGGGCGGCGGCGCTAACCTGCTGATTGGCGACTTGATCGAGCTGCAGTTCCTTGGCAACTCTTACAACCTGAATCTCGGCTCTGCCATGAGCCTTGTGCTGATGGTGATCGTTCTGCTCTGCATGAGCTTTACCTCCAGCTTTGACGAAGAGGAAATGGAGGGTGTGATGTAATGAAAACACAGCATAAGCATTTGCTGCAGCGCACCTACCTGGTGCTGGTGTTCGGGTTTATGTACCTGCCCATCGCGGTCCTCATCGCCTACAGCTTTAACGAAAATAAGAGCCGTGCGGTATTTACCGGTTTTTCCTTAAAATGGTATGCCAGCCTGTTCCATAATGAGATGATCCTTTCCGCTTTGGGGCTTTCACTGGTATTGGCATTTGTTTCGGCTATCATTGCCACGGTGCTGGGCACCCTGGCCACCATCGGCATCAACTCCATGAGCCGCAAGGCACAGCTGATTATCAATAACATCAGTTATGTCCCGGTTGTCAACCCGGAAATCATCACCGGCGTTTCCCTCATGCTGCTGTTCGTCATCGTGCAAAAAATGGGCATTGGCGGCGAAAATGGCGTGTTCGGCTGGATCACCCTGCTGATTGCGCACATTACGTTCAATGTGCCGTATGTTATTTTTAATGTTGGCCCCAAGCTGCGCCAGCTGGACGGCAGCCTGTACAATGCCGCCCTGGATCTGGGCTGCACCCCGCGCCAGGCGTTCTTCAAGGTCATTCTGCCGCAGCTCAGCCCGGCCATCATGTCGGCATTTTTGATCTGCCTGACTTACTCCATTGATGACTTTATGATCTCCTACTTCAACTGCGGCACCATGCAGACCCTGCCCATTGCCATCTACTCCATGACCCGCAAAAAGGTCAGCCCGGAGATCAACGCGCTGTCTGCCATCATATTCCTGGTCATTCTGGCAATCATCCTTACCTCCAACGCTATGGATTCCCGCGCCTACAAGCGTAACCAGAAGGCCATCCGCCGCGCTGCGGCCGAACAGTAAAGGGGGTAAGCAGAGATGAAACAGTTTACCCGCGCGGTTGTCAGCGCTGCCTTGTGCGCAGCCCTAAGCCTTGCCTGCACCCTGCCTGCTTATGCAGAGGAAGGGGAGATGCTGGAGGTCAACGAGGATATCTCGGTTTCTGCCGATTACGATTGGACCCGCTTTGCCAACGACCATCTGACCCTGAACGTGTATAACTGGGGCCTGTATATCTCGGATGGTTCCGATGACAGCGTGAACGTGATTTCGGCCTTCGAGGACCTGACCGGTATCAAGGTCAACTATACCACCTTTGACTCCAACGAGAGCCTGTATGCCAAAATGAAATCCGGCGGCGCCAGTTATGATGTGATTGTGCCGTCTGACTACATGGTGGGCAAAATGATTGCCGAAAACATGCTGGCCGAGCTGGATTACGATAACATCCCCAATATGGCCAACATCGGCGAGAATTACCTCGGCTGGAGCTATGACCCTGATAACACTTACAGCGTGCCGTATACCTGGGGCACCACCGGCATTATTTATAACACCACCATGGTGGAAGAACCGCCCACATCCTGGGCGGACCTGTGGGATGTGGAGTACGCCGGTAATGTGCTGATGTTCAATAACTCCCGCGATGCTTACGCTATTGCAGCTAAAAAGATGGGCTTTTCGCTGAACCCTTCCAGCGTGGAAGAAGTAGACGACGTAATGAAGGAACTGCAGGCTCAGAAATCTGTGGTGCAGGCCTATGTTATGGATGAGATCTTCGATAAAATGGAGGGCGGCGAAGCTGCCATGGCCCCGTATTATGCGGGCGATGCCCTGACCATGATCGATGAAAACCCGGATCTGGCGTTCGTTTCGCCGGAGGAGGGCGTCAACTTCTTTGTGGACAGCATGTGCATCCCGGCTTCCAGCAAACATAAGGAAGCCGCCGAAATGTTCATCAACTTTATGTGTGAACCGGATGTCGGCTACCAGAATTGTGACTTCATCGGCTACTCCACCCCCATCACCGAAGTGTGGGAGCGGCTGGACGATGATTTGAAGTACAGCCCGATCGCTTACCCCAGCGATGAAGTGATGAATAAGGCGGAAGTCTTTGTGACCTTGCCGGATGACATCAACGCCGAAATGGACGCTAAATGGAGTGAGATGAAGAGCTACGATGAATCCGGCAGCGGCTGGCTGATCGTGGTGTTCCTGCTGGGGGCCATTGCAATTTCCGGCTTTAACATCTGGCGCAAAATGCGCAAAAAGGTGCGGGACAATTATTAAGCAGCCCGGCACCGCTTAAAATCAATTTGAAACACAAGCCCCGATTTGTCCTTTGTGATGAACCGGGGCTTGTGTTATACTATAAAAAAGATTTGTGTGCAAAAACAATGCAGATGAATAGAGGGCAGAGAGATGAAATACACCCAGAAATATAGGATCTACGAAAATGATGTTGACTTCCGCAAAATGGCAACCCTTGGCACCCTGCTGCGCTACTGCCAGCAAATTGGCGCTGAGGATGCGGAACATTACGGCATTACCCCGGAATTGTATGCCAGCACCCACACGTCTTACGTACTGGCCAAACTGGCTCTGCACATTACCCGTACCCCGCGCGTGGAAGAAACCATTACCGTGCAGACCGAGCCGGAAGCCCTGTACCGCGCCGTCAACCGCCGCTTTACCACCTTTTGCGATGCACAGGGCAGGGAAGAAGTGTGTGTGGACAGCCGCTGGGTGTTGATTGATACTGACAAGCGGATGATCCTGCGCAAGCACCCGGAAGGTTTCCCCACAACGGGCTGGGTGGATAAGCTGGACCGGGAACTGCCCATCAAGCTGACAAAAGTCAAGCGGGAGGATTGTGAAGAGCTTGGCACCCATCGCGCTGTGTACAGCCGGTGCGATCGGAACGGCCATATGAACAATACCGTGTATGCGGACCTGATCTGTGATGCGCTGCCGCTGGAAGTATGGCGGACCCACACTGTAACGGATGTGATCCTGTATTATCACAAGGAAGTACCCATGGGCGAAAGCACCCGCCTGTACCGCGCCGCAGTGGGCGAAAACCGCTGGTATATGGCCGGGTGGCAGGGGGATACCTGCAACTTTGAAGCCGAAATTACCCTGGCACCCCTGCAGGATAACGCGGATTGACGGGGCAACAAAGAGAAGGATGAAGCGTTCACACAAAAAACACAAAATTGGTTACAAATCTTTTACAATTTGGCCTTGACAAAAGGTTTCAAAAAGGTTACAATTTAGTTGCAAGCGAAAGATAAATATTAACAAATCTTTTTCATGTGTTCTTCTCCTCCTTTCTCAAATCCCCGCCTTTCCCTCAGGCGGGGATTTCCTTTTGTGCAGGTTTTTTATAGAGGGAACATCACGGCCTGATTGTGATGAAGTTGAACAATAACAGCGCTGTTTCGTAAGATGCTGGCGGGTTCCCCTGCGTATTAAAAGCACACTTTGCAAAACCGCAGCAACAAAAAGTGTAAAAAGCAAAAATAAAGGGTGTGCAGCAAACCGTTCGCTGCGCACCCTTTTGTGTTTTGGTTGAGGTTGTTCCAAATTGTTACAATTTGCCGCTCATTTGGCAGCTTTTACCAGGCCAGTCATTTCATCGGCGGTCAGCCCAGTGCCGTCTTCGCGGTAAATGCCGATGGAGTAGGTATAGTCCCCGTCCAGCCAGGTGGCAAGCTGAACCTGGCCGTCGTTGCCCTGCAGGGTCACGCTGCGGCCGTCAACATCAACGGCATTGCTTTCCGCATACTGGTTGAAATCTCCGCTGATGTCATCGCTGCCGGGGGCTTTGCGCAGGCAAAGGCGGGCATTGCTGGAGCTGTACTGCACCTCGGTCAGCTGCTCGCTTTCCAATACGGCAATGGTAACGTCCGGGTAGCCATCCACGGAGTCGGGCACGGTAAAATCGTACCCGGTCAGGGTGGCGGCATCCGCCAGGGTGGTGCAGCCGGTCCACGGGTTGGGGATTTGGGCGGTATCACTGGTGGCGCTGCTGGAAGCGCTGCCTGCAGTGCTGGCGGCATCGGAAGCGGCAGGCTGGCTGCAGGCGGCAAGGCTGACAGCCAACAGGGCAGAACAAGCAAGCAGGGTGATGTGTTTGATAAAATTGATGGAATGGATATTTTTCATGGTATTCAAATTCCTTTCGTAATAAGCGCTTTTTGCGGGAGAGCCTTGGAAAAATTTTTCAGGCAAACACCTTTGGCATTTTCCCAGGGGATATCTGAAACGTCGAAAATATCGTCTATTTCTGCAAACGCAGCCGCCGAAGCGGTGCTTAAGCCGCTAGGCGGGAATTGTACGGTGTTGCCTAAGCTCATAAATAGGGGAAACCACGAGCCGACATTCGGTTTTCCTGTCCCTTCACGATCAAAAACGTCAAAAAGGCCCGCGTTGTTACACGGCAAAATAAAAAAATAAGGGAAGGCCGTTTCCCACAGCTTTCCCACAAAATAATTTCTTCAATCAAGTTGCGCTTGCCTTTTCCACCGTGGCCTGCACCATCCGCAGCTCTTCTGGGAAAATGCAGCTGTTCAGCGCGCCGTTCTCCACATTACGCAAACAGTCGGCAAGGGGCATCCAGCGCACGGCGCTGATCTCCTCTTTTTGCAGCGTAAATTCTTCGGCATCACGGTCCAGCCAGAGCAGGTACACATTGCTGACCTGGTTATCCTTGAACGGTTTGCCGTGGAACACCGCGGAAAACTGGAAGCTGCGCTGCCCGCACAAAATCAGGTCCTGCGGCTGGGCGGTTACGCCAAGCTCTTCTTTCAACTCCCGCAGGGCGGAATCCACAAAGCCCTGCCCGGCCGGGATATGTCCCGCACTGGAAATATCGTAACAGCCGGGGAAAGAATCTTTCTCGTCACTGCGCTTTTGCAGCAGAACTTCCAGCACGCCGTTTTTGTGGCGTACCAGCCACACATGGCTGGTACGGTGGCGCAGCCCAAGGCGGTGCGCCTCGCTGCGCGGCACAGCCCGGCCGATGGGGTCGCCCTGCTCGTTGACCAAATCCAGCATTTCTTCCATGGTGTTTCCTCCCTGTCCCTCAACATCCTATGTTCGAATCTCGAATTATAGGCATTATAGCACGCCGGATCCCGCTTGTCACCCACTGGCGGCGGGGACGCTGCGCGGTTCGGCAATGTTGGCGCAAAACATAAACACCGCGCGGCACACGGCGGCGGTGGCGGTGGTGCTGGCAAAATCGTGCTCGCTTTCAATCACGGCATCGGGGTAATCCTGCAATAATTGCAGGCGGGCGCTGCGCCGTGCCAGAGCTGCGGCGGTTTCGGGGGTGAAAGTCTGCTCCTGTGTTTCCCGTGCCCAACAGGTGGTTTCCTGCACGCAGCCGGGCAAAGCCAGCCGCCCCAGGCGCAGCGGCAGCCACCGTACGCGGGGCGGAGCATCCTCCGGCAGTGCGCCGGACCCCGGCAGCTGCCAGCTGCGGCCCAGCAGGGTTAGGGTGCGGCGTTCCGCGCAAGCGCCGGTCAGAACCGGGCGCTGCTGGGTGAACGCCTGCTGCCCGGTGTAGGCCAGCCGCACCCGCGCTGTTACGGTGCCGCTGGCGGGCTGGGGCACGGGCGCACCGCTGCGGTCCAGCTTTTCCGCAGCGGCCAGCAGCATGCCGTTGCCAACGTATTGGCCCGGCTGTACCTGTGCAAAACCGCTGGCAATGTTTACGGCAAGCACCTCGCCGCCTGCACGGGCATAAAGCCCGGTGTTCTGGGCGGGTGGTTCCGCATGTGCCTGCTGGAGGGGCGTACCCTCGGCGGTCAGGCAGCCACCGGTAAAATTCAGGCTGACCCAGCCAAAATCACTGCTGGCTTCCAACAGCTGCTGCGCCTGGGCCAGCTCCGCCTGGCTGGGGCGGCAGCCCTCCCAGATGCCGCTCTGCGCCAGCAGTGTGCGGATGCTTTCCTGTTGGGGAACGGTCAAAAGTTCCAGATTCATGCACCACAAAAAGCCGCCCAGCCAGTGCAGCAGCACAAAAAACAGGCCGATGCCCGCCAGAATGCCGGGGCGGCGCAGCAATCGCTCTGCTAATGGACCGGGGCCGCGCCGCTGCATTTGGATCACCTGCCACCCGCCCGCACCGGCCAGCTGGCAGAGCTTGGCCCAGCCGGCGCCGGACACCACGGCGGTAAAGCCGTCTGCCTGCGGGGCAATGCGTTCCAGCTTCAACCCGGCCTGGGCGGCTTGGCTCAAAAGGCGCTGCGCCCCGCGGCCGCGCACACAAAACCGAATGCTATCTGCTGCCTGAATGCGGCGCTTCATTGGCGTCAACCTCCCACTTGGGTGCAAAATCAATGCGGGCCACCCGCCCGGCAACCGTCAGCCGTTTGCCGTTCAGCGATTCTATTCGCAGCGCAGTGCCATAAAATGTAATAACCGTGCTGCCCACATCCAGCGTGATCTTCTGTGGGGCAAAATCCAGCACCCGGCGGCAGCCATCGGTAACAATGCGCCCGGAGCGGATCTCCAAATCCGGCAGACGGTAAAAATCGGCGTCCGGCTGGCGCAGCAGGTCGTGCAGGGTGGGGGCCGGGGTGCGGCGTTTGGACCGGCGGCGTGGGTGCTGCTTCATGCCAGACCGCCTCCTTTCGTCTGCCAGGGAACACACATGCGAGGATCATTCACCCCAATATACGGCAAAGGCGGTGCAGATATGAAGCAAAAATCAAGCCAAATGCGGTTTGCCCCCTGGCCGGTGGTGCAGGCCGCACTGGCGCTGGCGTTGAGCGACCTGCTGCTGGCCCGGCCCCAGGCAGCGGCGCAGGGCTTTGCGGCGGGGCTGAAGCTCTGCGGCGGCAGCCTACTGCCCGCGCTGTTTCCACTGTTTGTGGTGTGCGGCCTGCTGGGGCCGCTGGCACCGGCGCTGGGGTGGCCGCTGCGGCCTTTGATGCGGCTGTGCGGGATCCGCAGCCCACGGGCCTCGGCGGTGCTGGTGCTGGGCTGGTGTGGTGGATACGCGGTGTGCGCCCAACAGATTGCAGCATTGCGCAAAACGGGGGAACTGCCCCCGCGGGATGCCGCGCTCCTGCTGCTGTTGGGCTGCTGTTCCGGCCCCGGCTTTGTGGTTGGCTGCATTGGGGGGCAGCTGTTTGGCAGCGTGGCGCTGGGGCTGCTGCTGTATGGCTTGCAGCTGGGAGCCAACCTTGCTGCCGCAGCCTGCCTGGTGCTATTTTTGCCAAAGCAGGAATTGCCAGCTGGGCAGGGGAGCAGTCAACAAAAGAGCGTGACCTTCCCACAGGCCATCAGCAATGCGGTGCAAAGCAGCCTGACGGTGTGCGGCTGCGCGGTGTTCTGCCGTGTGGTGGGCAGTGTGTTGGGGCAGGGGATGCCTGATGGTGCGCGGCCTTACCTGAACGCTGCGCTGGAAATCTCCACAGGCTGCGCAGATTTTGCCGCTGCAGGCAGCGTGGCGGGGGTGTGCCTGTGTCTGAGCCTGCTGGGGGCATCGGTGCTTGCCCAGCTGGCGGCGCTGCTGCAGGGGACGGTGCCGCTGGGGCTGCTGCTGGCCGCACGGGTGCTGCATTTTGTGTTTTTGCAGGGGCTGCTGCACTTGTGCCTTCCGCTGGTACCGGGGCAGGCGGCTGTGTTCACCAGTCTGGCCCCGCAGGTGGTCGTTATGAAGCGTACCGCGTGGGATACGGCGCTGGCAATTGCATTCTTTTTGTGCGCTGCACTGTATCAACTTTACAAAACCTGCCAAAGCTCTTATAATAATACTATTCCGGCAGCGCACCGCAGCCGTGCAGACGGCCCGCGGTGAACCGCTGCCAAACCTTGCAGTATTGGAGGAAAGCGGATGTTCAAAAAGCCGCCCTATGGCACAAAAATCTCTCCGGCGTGTGCTTACTGCACCCACGGCTCTCCGGCGGCTGACCAGAAAATGGTTCTGTGCAAAAACCGGGGCGTGGTTTCGCCCTATTTTGCCTGCCGCAAGTTCCGGTATGACCCGCTGCTGCGCGTGCCGCACCGGCAGGAACTGCCGCATTACGACCCCAAAGATTTCAGCCTGGAGGACTGATATTTCATGCCCGATTTGAAAAACGTATCACCCTCGCCGCGCCCCCGCCGTTTGAGCCAGCTGAAAGATGCCTGGAAGAACAAGCGCTCGGTTACCATCGTTTACCTGTTGCTGCGTGCCTCGGTCATTCTGGTGCTGATTGCCCAGATCTTTAACCGCAACTTTGAAAATGTCTTTTTGTGTGTGCTGACGCTGTTCCTGTTCGGCGTGCCCAACATGGTGGAGCACCGGCTGGACATTGAACTGCCAAATACGCTGGAAATTATCATCCTGCTGTTTATCTATGCGGCGGAAATCTTGGGCGAGATTAACGCCTATTACGTTACCTTCCCCTATTGGGATACCGTGCTGCACACCCTGAACGGCTTTTTGTGCGCGGCTGTCGGGTTCTCTTTGCTTGATATCCTCAACCGGGAGGAAAAGATCGGCTTTTCGCTCTCCCCACTGTACCTGGCCATTGTGGCATTCTGCTTTTCCATGACGGTTGGCGTGATCTGGGAATTTTTTGAGTGTACCATGGACCAGCTGTTTTTGCTGGATATGCAAAAGGATACTGTGGTCAACACCATTGGCAGCGTGATGCTGGACCCCACCGGCGGTAACAATCCCGGCGTCATCCGCAATATCACGGATGTGATCGTGGTGCAAAGTGACGGCACCCAGACGGCCCTTGGTCTGGGCGGCTACCTGGATATTGGCCTGCTGGATACGATGGAGGACCTTTTCGTCAACTTTATCGGTGCGCTCACGTTCTCGATTATCGGCTATTTCTATGTGCGCAGCCGCGGTAAAAACAAGTTTGCCAAGCGCTTTATCCCCGTGGTGAACGAAGAACCCCAGCCCCAAACGAAAAACACCTCTGCAGAAGACGCACCCGAAACGGAAAAAACGAAAGAATAATCAACAAAACAAGCGCCCTGTTGTGAAAAACACAGCAGGGCGCTTGAATTCTTGTACAGAAAACACAAAAATAAACCGCGAAGGATTACCAAACGGAACCCTGCGCGGTTTATGGAGCTGGTGGCCGGACTTGAACCGGCGACCTGCTGATTACGAATCAGCTGCTCTACCAACTGAGCCACACCAGCAC
>OGOY01004035.1_pt1 | contig 10448 bp, 10 predicted proteins | sample 1552811 | NCBI WGS metagenome assembly OGOY01 (sample SAMEA2580132, study PRJEB22360) | human gut metagenome | biome: human gut; feature: human-associated habitat; material: faeces | place: Denmark | collected 2008/2010 | reverse complement strand
TCTCCCAGATGGCGCGGCTGTCCGCCACGTACTTGCGAAGCAGCTTGTCGGAAAGTCCCGCGTAGCCCAGGGCAATCGGCATGCTAAAGTCAATGCCCCCCGCGGCCTCTACCTGCTGGTTCAGGAGGTTGCGGCCGTTCTTTGACCCGCGGGCCTTGCCCAGCAGGGCAACCTCGCCATCATGGACGGAAATGACCGGCTTGATGGAGAGAAGCTCTCCCACCGCGCCGGCGGCCGCAGAGATGCGCCCGCCCCGCCGCAGGTACTCGAGGGTGTCCAGAAGCCCCACCACGCAGACGCGGTCACGCAGGGCGCAGATCTGGTCCGCAATCTCCACGGCGCCCAGGCCCTTCTCGGCAAGTCGCAGGGCGCACTCCACCAGCACGCGCTCGCCCACGCAGACGTTCAGGCTGTCAACCACGCGCACGACCCCCTTGGCCTGTGCGGCAGCGGTGATGGCGCTCTGGTGCGTGCCGGAGAGCTTGGAGGAGAGCGTGATCACCACGGCCTCCTGGCCCGCCGCGTGGACCTCGTCAAGCACCTGGCCAAAGGCATAGGGGTTGACCTGCCCCGTCTTGGGAAGCTCGTCCTCCTCTACCAGCAGCTCGTAGAAGCGCTCGTGCGTGAGGTCGACGCCGTCCAGGTACGTGACGGTTCCAAACGTGATGCAGAGCGGCAGCACCGTGAGGTTTTCGTACTCGCCCTCCAGGATGTCCGAGGCAGAGTCGGTGATGATGCGCGTCTTCATGGCATCTCCTTCTTTACTTTTGGTTTTGATATATGCGAGAAGCGCCTGCCCTCGCCGGTCACGCGATCGCGCCCCGCCTTACCGGGCGATGACCCTCAGCTGCCCCAGGACGGACTCCAGCGAGGTGTAGAGCGACCGGCGCTGCTCGTCCAAGAGGCCGCCGCCCGCCTGCCGCACGATCTGCGAGATAAGCCCGTTGACCTCGGCCATTGCCGCATAGCCCTTCTCGGTGAGGCGGATGGGGGCGCGGTAGCGCGTGGACTCCTCCCCCACCTCCACAAAGCCGTCGGCGGCAAGGCGCGTGACCGTACGGCTCACGGCGGCGCGGTCCACGTCGGCCAGGCGGGCAAGGTCGGCGCCCGTCAGCCCCTCGGGGTTCTTCTCCAGGTAGTAGACGACCATCAGGTCAGAGGCGCGCAGTCCAAAGCGGGCGAGCTCCGCCGTCTTGATGCGCTGGATCTCCTTGTCTATGGCGCCAATGAGGCCCACGAAGTCCTCAAAGCGGCTTTCCTCCTGCATGCGTGCCTCCCCCGACCGCGTTCCGTCGCAGCATACAGTAACGGCGCACTTGTTGAGTTGTCAACAAGTGCGCCGTTTGCACACAACTTGGGTTGTCAGGCGCCCCCGTCGGCCACGCTCTGCCAGGCGAGAAGCCCGTCTGCCCCTTACGCCTGGGGCTGGTCGAGCACCGTTCCCTCCAGGAAGGCACGGCGGAAATGCTCGAGTAGGAAGAGCGGCCACCGAACCAGTCCCTGGCTCGGTGGCCGTCTGCGTTTGCGCGCACATGGAATAACGATGAGCCGGCTTATTTCCAGCCGAAGTCCGCCAGACAGCGGTCGAGGTCCTCCTCGAAGGTGCCGAGCTCGATGCCGGCGGCCTGAATCTTGTCCGAAGCCAGACGGAAGTCGCGCGGGCGCTCGGCGTAGGTCTTCTGGTCGGGAAGGATCAGGCGGTCGACCTCGGCCTCGGAACAGCCGAGGCGAGACGCCACCAGCCGCGCCGTCTCGTAGGTGGAAAGGCCGTTCTGGCTCGCGAAGTGGTACGCGCCGCTCGGCAGCTCGAGGATCTGCGGGAGCTGCTCGGCAAAGCGCTGCGCGTAGGTCATGTTGCGCAGCTCATGGACGCGAAACGCCGTGGGCTTATTGCCCCTGACGGCGGCAAGGACGTTGCCGAGGATGTTCGGCGAGGCCTTGACGCCGGGCATGGACAGCCCGAACATCCAGCTAAACCGCAGGATGAGGTAGTCGCTAAGGTTCTCGCGAATCCAGGCGTCGGCCTCCATTTTTTGCCTGCCGTAGGCACTGACGGACGCCTGCTCGTCGTCCTCAAAGAAGGGCGCCTTGCCCGGGGCGGCATTGAAGCACTGCTCGGTGGAGATGAACACCATGCGCTTTGCGCGCTCGCGGCACACCTTGGCGATGGCGATGGCCGACTCCGTGTTCACGCGGTGCGTGAGCTCGGGCTGCTCCTCGCAGTGGGCCGTCGTGGCGTCCGCCGCCATGTGCAGGCAGACGTCGAAATCCGCCGCCTCGAAGTACTTCTCGACCTCATCGGGGCGCGAGAAGTCCATGTCGGTGTGGGACACGCAGCCGAACTCGATCCGGCCGGAGTTGTACAGCCGCGCAAGGCTGGCAAGATACCCGTGCGCCCCCGTGACCAGGACCTTCTTCATGGTTACTCCTCCTCGCCGGGGCGCGTGGCGTACGAACGGATCACACGGCAATCCCCCTCGACAACATAGCTGCCGGCGCTCGCGGGGACCAGCGCCGAACGAGAGCAGGGAAGCTCAACCGTGCCCTCGGCGCTTCGCAGCCGGGCGGCCCCGCCCACGCACGACACCACATGATACCGCCCGCCGAGCTCCTGCTCCCAGCTCCCCCGCACGTCGGCGACGTCGGCGACAAAGAGCCGGTGGGTCACGCCGCGGCGCACGCTCGCCGAGCCGGCGGGGTCGTACGCGCCAAGGTGAACAGGCTCGGGACGGCTCTGCGTCCGAAGGACATCGAAGCCCTTCTCGACGTGGAGCTCGCGGCCGCGGCCCCAGTCGCAGATGCGGTAGGTGCAGAAGCCGAAGCTGCCGACCTCAAGGGCGAGCACGCCGGCGCCCAGGGCGTGCAGCGTACCCGCCGGCACGCACACGAAGTCGCCCTCGGACACCGGAACGCGGCGACCGTACTTCTCGCCGATCGTGTCGTCAGCCACGGCGGCGCGCAAGGCCGACACGTCGTCGGTGGTCGAGCCGCAGATAATGGTCGCGCCGGGCTTGGCCTCCACGATGTACCAGGACTCGGTCTTCTCGTGGTCGTTCTCGTGGGCCTGGGCATACGCTTCGTCGGGGTGGACCTGCACCGACAAATTCTGCCCCGCGCTCATGGTGATGATCTGGACGATGCCGTCCCCCTCGAGGTCGCCCATGATCTCCGGCCTGTGCTCGGCAAGAAGGACGTCCAGCGGCGTGCCGTCATACGGCCCGCCCTCGACGTCGTTCACGAGCCCCTCGTGAACCGAGACGTCGAACGACTCGCCATACGCGACGTCTCCGCCTATCCCCCGCAAGCGGTTGATCGCGTCTCCGGACCAAACGGGCGAGATCAGGTTCGGCTTAAGCAGAAGCGGTCCCACTTTGGCCTCCTAAAGCTCGAGGGTGTCCACGCCGGCCTCGGCCATGCGACGACCGATCTCCTCGATGATGGGGATTCCCGCGCTGCAGCCGATGCGCTCGGCGCCGGCACGGACCATGTCGAGGAAGTCGTCGGCGGTACGGATGCCGCCCGCAGCCTTGACCTTCACGCGTGAGTCGACGTGCTCGCGCATGAGCTTCACGTCCTCGACGGTGGCACCGCCGGTAGAGAAGCCCGTCGAGGTCTTGACGAAGTCGGGCAGCACCTCGTTGGCGACCTTGCAAAGGCCGAGCTTCTCGCCCTCGGTGAGCAGGCAGTTCTCGAAGATAACCTTGGAGGGGACGCCGGCCTCGCGGCATACCTCGACGATCTGGGTCATCTCGTCGCGGATGTAGTCCCAGTTACCCGCCTTGACCTCGGTGAGGTTAACGACGTAGTCGATCTCGTTCGCGCCGTTGGCCAGGGCGTCCTTGGTCTCGAAGACCTTGGTGGCAATGGTGGTCTGGCCCAAAGGAAAGCTGATCGCGGCGCCCGTGTCGATATCGGTGCCCGCGAGCAGCTCGGAGCAGAGCTTGGACTGGACCGAGTTGATGGCGACCATCTTGAAGTGGTAGCGCTTGGCCTCGTCGCAGAGCTTCTCCATGTCGGCGCGGGTGGCGTCGGCGTGAAGGTTCGTGTGGTCGACCAGGCGAGCAAGGTCATCGAGGGTGTAGGACTTCATTGCTGGCTCCTTTCGATGGATTTAGGACAACTGCAATCTAGCATATGTACGGTCCTATTGCTATAGAACCGTCAAAATACCCGTTTAGAGCTGTTTTAATACCGTTTAGCTTCTTCATCTATTGCTTTTATTGACGTTTATGTCTGCTCTAATACAATGAACTCGTCGAAAGGAGCACCCAATGAACCTGATCGTCGCCTCACACGGAATGCTCTGCGAAGGGCTCGCAGACGCCTTCCACATGCTCGCTTCCAGTGAAATTCCCATTACAACCGTTAGTTTGAACGACACAGGGATCGACGACTTCCGCAGGCGCCTCATCGCCGAGGTCGAGAAGAGCAAAAGTACGGCCAAGACGCTTATTTTGACTGACTTATACGGCGGAACCCCCTTCAACGAGTCCTTCGCGCTGTATCTCGCGGACCCGGAGAACCTCAGGGTCGTCGCAGGCGTCAACTTCCCCATGCTCATCGAGGCGGGAATGGCCGCCCAGGACAGCGACAACCTCGACGAGATCGTCTCGATCGCGGTTCAGGCAGGCGCCGCCGGCGTCGTCGCGGCGAGCGCGGAACCGGACAAGGTAAACGACGAGAAGGACGTCTCCAGCAACCCCAAGCAAGCAGATCCGAATGCGAATTCAGCGTCTCAACGAGGCGCAGGGAAAGGAGCAGGAATGTCGATTGTTCTAGCCAGAGTCGACGACCGTGTTATTCACGGCCAGACGACCACCAGGTGGATGGCGGTGAAGCCCGCCGACGCGATTCTCGTGATCAGCGACAAGGTCGCCGCCGACGAGCTCAGGTGCAAGGTCCTCAAGGCCGCAGCGGGCAAGTACAAGCTCGGGATCTACACGGTTGCCCAGGGCGTCGAGGCACTCGCCAAGGCCAACGCCTCCGCAAAGAAGTTCTTTGTCATCTCCGACTCGGTCAAGGCCTTCGACGAGCTCAAGCGCGCCGGCGCCGACTTCGGAGCGACCCTCAACCTCGGAAACATGAACGCGACCCGCCCCGGCACCAAGGACCTCGGCAGGACCGTGCTTCTTAACGACGAGGACCTCGCCTCACTCGATTCGCTCGAGTCCGCGGGTGTCGACCTCCAGTTCCAGCTCCTCCCGGACGACAACATCCGCACGTGGCATGACATGAGGGCGAAGTATCTGGCGCTCTAAGGCCTCGAGACGTCACAAAGAAAGGAACGGATATGAACCTCTCACTGCTTTTCCCGGCCATCATGTGTGGCGTGTTCTGCTACCTGGGCGCCATCGAGAGCTGCTGCCTCATGGGCATGACCGGCGGTTACTACATCATGGGTCGCCCGCTCGTCGCCGGCCTCCTGTGCGGCCTCGTCTTCGGTGACGTGACCGCCGGCGTCCTGTGCGGCGTCGCGGTCCAGGCGGTCTTTATCGCCAACCTCTCCACGGGCGGCGCCACCAACTCCGAGATCACCTATGCGTCCTACGGCGGCATCGGCCTGGCCTTGGCGACCACCAAGGACCCCGCCATCGCCGTCACCCTCTCGGTCCTCATGGGCCAGACGCTCGGCCTGATCTTCTACAACACCCGCATGGCCCTCTACTCGTTCTTCAACAACGGTGCCCAGAAGGCCGCCGAGAACAACGACGATCACGGCATCACCCTGTGGCACATCGTCTACCCCCAGATCTGCACCTTCTTTATCCGCGCGGTCCCCGTGTTCCTCGTCGTCTTCTTTGGCCAGGGCGTCGTCGACACGCTCCTGAGCAGCGTCCCCGAGATCGTCACGCACATCATCTCGGTCCTCGGCGGAGTCCTTCCCGCCCTCGGCATCGGCATGCTGATGAACATCGTCATCAAGGACAAGCTCCAGCTGATCTTCTTCCTCGCCGGCTTCGTCCTTCTTTCCTTCGCCGGCCTGTCCATGATCGCGATCGTCTTCATCGCCGCCCTCGTCGCGTACCTCGTGTTCCTCTCCAACGGCAAGTCGGCCCCCGCCGCGGCGCAAGCCGAGGCCGACGGCCCCGCCAACGCGGTCTACGAAGACGACGACCTGTTTTAAGAGGAAGAACGGAGACTAACCATGGATAAGCAGATCACTGCCAGCCCCGAGACCGACGCAAGCGAGCAGGGGCACCTCAGCAAAAAAGAGCTCAACAGGATCTGGCTGCGCTGGGGCTTCACCCACCTCGCCTCGATGAGCTACGAGAAGCTCCAGGGCCACGCCTACGCCTGGGCCTACATCCCCTTTGCCAATAAGTACTACAAGGACGATCCCGAGGCCAAGCGCCGCCTTCTGGTCCGCCACTCGGTCTTCTTCAACACCGAGCCCCAGACCGGCCAGATCATCAACGGCATCGTCACCTCCCTCGAGGAGAACATCGCCAACGGCGGCGGCGTCTCCGAGGAGATGCCCAACAACATCAAGGCCACGCTCATGGGCCCGCTCGCCGGCATCGGCGACTCCATCATCCAGGGCATCATCGTCCCGATCCTGCTCTCGATCGGAATGAGCCTTGCCTCCGGCGGCAGCATCATCGGCCCCCTGTTCTACATAATCGCCTACGCCATCGTGGGCACCGCGATCTCCTACATCAGCTATCACACCGGCTACAAGCTCGGCGTGGGCGCCATCGACGTGATCGTCGGCGAGAACGCGAGGCGCATCACCGACGCGTTCAACATCCTGGGCGTCATGGTCATCGGCGCGCTCTCGGCCGGCAACATCGCCCTGACCACCGCGATCAACATCCCGCTCGGCGGCGAGTGGCAGCCGCTCCAGACGACGCTCGACGGCGTGTTCCCCGGGATCCTCCCCCTGGCGGCGGTCCTTTTGACCTGGTGGATACTCGGCAAGAAGCAGTACAGCCCCACCAAGGTCATCGTGATTCTCACCGTGGCGGTCGCACTGCTGTGCCTCATCGGCGTGTTCTAATCCACGCCGGCGGCAAATAGACGTTCCTTCGCGGGCGGGACCGCTTTCACGGCGGCCCCGCCCACTGCTTCCCCAAGCTCATCGTGGCCTCGGCAAGTACAATAAGAGGCCACACCCTCACCCTGAACGGCAGATACCATGAACCTCTACGACAACATCAAAGAAGATATTCTCGGCAAGATAAAGAACGGGACATACCCAGTCGGCGAGACGATCCCCTCCGAGCTCGAGCTCGCCGAGTCCTATGGCGTGAGCCGCGCGACCGTCCGCCAGGCGCTCCAGATCCTTGCCGCGGACGGCTATGTCGAGAAGCGCCGCCGCAGGGGCACCATCGTCACCAAGCCCAAGGTGGACCAGTCCTTTACCATGAGCGTCCGCAGCTTTGAGGACGCCATGCGCCTGGAGGGGCGCCTGCCCAAGACAAACGTGATTCTTTTCCGCTCCGAGCTGGCAAGCGAAGAGGTCGCCGGCCGCCTTGGGCTCAAGGCCAAGGAGAAGGTCTTCAAGCTCGTCCGCCTTCGCTACGTCGACGACCTCCCGAACGTCTTTGTCGAGAGCTACATCCCGTGCGCGCTCTACCCCGGCCTCGATGCCTTTGACTTCAACAACAAAAGCCTCTACGCCGCGATGGAGGAGTGCGGCGAGCCGGTAGCCAACGCCCGTCGCCGTTTTGAGGCCGTCAAGGCGGAAGGCGCGACGGTAGCGCTTCTCGACGTGGAGGACGGCGACCCCCTCATCCTCTTCCATACCATCGGCTACGACGCCCAGGGTCGGGCCGTCGAGTACTCCATCGCGAGGTATCGCGGCTCCAGCAACTCCTTCGAGATCTACGTCACACGCTAGCTGAGCAGCATCGCGCAAGCGGAAGACCGAACGCGCCTGCCGTTGCCGACTGGTTCCAATCCGCTGGCACCAGTTCACAAAGCGTTAACGAAAAAAGGTTGCGCGGCGGCAATACAGCAGAGTAAAGTGTGCGCCAAGCGCAAGAGATGACGACGACCGCAGAGAGGAGCGCCCAGATGTCCAACTTCATGAACAACAACTGGTGGTGGCGCAACTCGAACTCGGTCGGTCGATCGTGAGTCTTGTCGCGCCATGATTACGCGAATGGAAGGGCTCCCGGTTTGACCGGGGGCCCTTTTTTGTTCGCCAAATCCCAGGCACACGCCACCAAGCAAAGGAGAAACACCATGTCCCAGCAGAACACCAACACCGCCAACGCCCAGCAGGCCCGCACCGTTGCCGCCGTCGACCACGGCAAGCTCGACCTCAAGGCGCTCACCCTCTACGCGATTCTTTTGGCCGCCGGCTTCGTCCTCAACCTGACCGTCTCGAAGTTCTTCAGCGGCCTCACCGGCGGCTTCCTTTCGCCCGAGTTCATCATCGCGGCCTTCTGCCTCGAGATACTCATCATCAAACCCAACATCGGCCAGGCCGCCGTCATCGGCCTGCTCGCCGGCGTGGTGATCCAGATCACCGCCTCCGTCAAGGGCCCCGACCTCATCGCCGAGCCCGTCGCCGCCGCCGTCATGGCCCTGCTCGTCTCCGCGTTTGCCGACTCCAGGGCCAAGGGCCTGCTCCCGCTCGTCGGCACCTTCGTCGTCACCTTCATCTCCGGCATCATCTACGCCGTGATCTTCTCGTTCCTGATCATGAAGAACCCCGCCTTCATGGGCGTCATGGCCCCCGTGGTCGCCGCCACCGGCGTCGCCAACGCGATCATCGTCGCCGCGCTGCACCTCCCCATCAAGAAGGCCTTGAAGCTCTAGGGCCTTTCCCGAGCAACGCACCCGCACTGAACCCGCCCTTCGACGACCCCGCCCACGACGACTCGCAAAAATCCCGCGCCGAGCGCGCCCCACTTCCTCGAAAGGAACCCACCATGTCTCAGCAGGCCCGCACCGTCACCGCCACCGCCAAGCAGGGCGGCATCCTCGACGTCAAGTCCCTCGTGCTTCTTGCCATCCTCCTTGCCGCCGGCTTCATCCTCAACATGACCCTCGGCAACGCCTTGGCCATCGTCGGCATCAAGCCGCAGTTCATCATCGCCGCCTACGCGCTGGCCATCCTGCTCACCGACGCCGGCCTCGTCCAGGCAGCCGTCTTTGGCGTTATCTCCGCCTGCGTAATCCAGCTCACCACCTCGATCCCCGGCCTCAACTTCGCGACCGAGCTCGCCGGCGCGCTCGTCATGGCCGCCCTCATCAAGGCCAACATCAACGTCGGCGGCAAGAACATCACCCCGCTCGTCGCGACCTTCCTGACCACGCTCATCTCCGGCGCCCTCTTTGCCGTGTTGGGCACCGTCATCATGGGCGCGGCCCTGCCCACCGTCGTGGTCAAGGTTCCGCTCGTCCTGGGCACCGCGATCTTCAACGCCATCGTCGTTCAGGCCCTTTACATCCCGCTTAGCAAGGTTCTGAACAAGTAGTTCATTAGGTACCATGAGACGCGCCGACCCACCGTGGGCCGGCGCGTTTTTCTCGCCGCAGGGCACCTGCCCCGTGGCGGCAGATTCAAAAAGAAGGGCTCCCATGACCCAGACCAACCCAATCATCGAGCTCAGGGACGTCTCGTTCTCGTACGGCGAGGGCGCCCGGGCGGCTCTTGACCACGTCTCGCTCTCCATATCCGAGGGCGACTTCGTGGGCGTCATCGGCCCGTCGGGCGCCGGCAAGTCCACGCTTGCCGCCGTCATGAGCGGTGCCATCCCCCACCACTTCACCGGCCAGCTCTATGGCGCCACGTTCATAGACGGCAAGGACACCTGCGAGGTCACCCTGACGGACATCTCGCGCATCGTGGGCAGCGTCCTGCAGGACATCGACGCCCAGATGGTGGCCTCCGTCGTCGAGGACGAGATGCTCTTCGGGCTAGAGAACTTTGGCGTCCCGCACGACCAGATCGAGGGGCGCATCAGCCAGACGCTGGCCACCGTCGGCATCTCCGACCTGCGTGAGCGTGAGATCGCCACGCTCTCCGGCGGCCAGAAGCAGAAGGTGGCCATCGCGGCCATCCTGGCGCTGGCCCCGCGCGTCCTGGTGCTCGACGAGCCCACCGCGGCCCTGGACCCCGCCAGCTCCACGCTGGTCTTCGAGACCCTGCGCAAGGTCAATGAGCTCGCCGGCATCACCATCGTGGTCATCGAGCAGAAGGTGGCCCTTCTCAGCAAGTACTGCGGCCGCGTGCTGGTCATGAACGAGGGTGCCCTCGCCTTTGACGGGGAGCCGCACGAGGTCTTCAGCCACGCCTCCGAGCTGCGCTCCATGGGCGTGGACAGCCCCCGCGTGACCCGCATGGCAAACAGCCTGGCCCAGCGCGGCGTCATTGCGGCCGGATCTGCCCCCTGCCTGAACGTCGCCGAGGCTAAGGAGCTGGTGGCGGACCTCGTCGCCGGCCACGTTCCCACCCCCGGCGAGAAGGACGTGGCGGCCGCGGCCCGCGCGGGCTC
>OGOY01004031.1_pt1 | contig 10461 bp, 8 predicted proteins | sample 1552811 | NCBI WGS metagenome assembly OGOY01 (sample SAMEA2580132, study PRJEB22360) | human gut metagenome | biome: human gut; feature: human-associated habitat; material: faeces | place: Denmark | collected 2008/2010 | reverse complement strand
ATATTCAGCAATAAACTGTCTCCAGTCAAATACTTCCTCAACTGCCCTTATGGCAACTTCAATCATATCCATATCCGGCTCTCTTGTAGTAAGCTTCTGAAACCACATTCCCGGTTTACTCAAAACTCTTACAAATGCATTATCATTCTTTCCTGCCCATCTTATTACCTCATAAGAAACTCCTGCAATTACAGGAATAAGCAGAATTCTTATAAGTATCTGCAGTGCCGTATTATCAACTCTTATAAATATAAAAAACACAATACTTATAAACATCACAAAGAATAAGAAGCTTGTTCCACATCTTTTATGGTATCTTGAACTATTCTTTACATTCTCTGGTGTAAGTCTGGCACCATTCTCAATACAGTTGATACATTTGTGCTCAGCACCATGATACATGAAAGTTCTCTTAATATCTTTCATCATGGAGATAAGCGATACATATATAACAAATATTAATAATCTCACAATACCTTCTATAAAATTAAGAAGAGCCTTAGAAATTATGTATTTCGATATTAATCTTGTTGCAAGATAAGGAAGAACCATAAATAATCCGATTGCAAAGAATATTGACAGAATAACCGTTACTGCCATTAATACTGACTCGAATTTGTCTTTAAGAATATTCTTTCCAACCTCATCAATCTTAGTCTTTTCCTGTTCTGCAGGATCATCATAAAAAGACGCTGAATAGTTAATTGTTGATATTCCAGTGACCAGTGAATCAACAAAATTAACAATTCCCCTGATTATCGGAAGATTAAGCCATGGATGCTTCTCTGTTATGAGTCTGCTTTCTCTTACGACAACTTCTATTTCATTATCGGGTTTTCTGACCGCAATAGAATACTTGTCCTTATTACGCATCATAATTCCCTCAATTACAGCCTGTCCCCCAATTCCTGATGGCTTCATATCACTAACCATACCTTTCTAAAATGTTATGTATACATTCAAAAAAAGTTGAGGTCCCGAAAAACCTCAACCTTAATTTCAAAATTAATTGTTTGATACTCCGTACTTCTTGTTGAACTTATCAATACGTCCGCGAGTAGATGATGCCTTCTGCTGTCCTGTGTAGAACGGATGGCACTTTGAACAGATTTCTACGTGGATTTCTTCGTTTGTTGAACCTGTTACGAACTCGTTACCGCAGTTGCAAACAACCTTTGCCTGATAATAAGCTGGATGGATTCCTTCTCTCATGATTTCACCTCTTTACAAATTATTAAGTATTACAATTGTGAATTCCGCCTTAGATTCCCTTTCTGTCCCGATGGGCTCTATGCGCATTAGACACAATGACCTCTTTATCTGTCATAAACAGCTTTCATATTGTATCACGATGCGACATGTTATGCAAGCATTTTTTCAAAAAGTTCTAAAAAGAAACTATACTTTAGATATAATGGTTCTTATTCACTGTTCTTACCAGTTCTTCGTTATTCTTTGTCTTGACAAACAAATCAAGAATTCTCTCTGCCGCCTCATCTGTCTTTAATCCATTAAGTGCTTTTCTCATTATATCAACAGCTTCCTGCTCTTCCTTATTAAGAAGAAGATCTTCTCTTCTTGTACTTGACTTTGCTATATCAATTGCAGGGAACACTCTCTTTTCTGATAGCTTTCTGTCAAGAACAAGTTCCATGTTACCTGTTCCCTTAAATTCCTCGAATACAACGTCATCCATCTTACTTCCTGTCTCAACAAGAGCAGTTGCAAGAATTGTAAGACTTCCCCCCTCACGCATATTTCTTGCTGCACCAAAGAATCTCTTAGGCATATGAAGTGCTGCAGGGTCAAGACCACCTGAAAGTGTACGTCCACTTGCCTGAACTGTAAGGTTGTATGCCCTTGCAAGTCTTGTGATACTGTCAAGAAGGATTATTACATCTGTCTTCTGTTCAACAAGTCTCTTGGCTCTTTCAATAACCATCTCAGATACTCTCTTATGTCTTTCTGGAAGCTCGTCAAATGTTGAATATATAACTTCAACATTATCACCCACGATTGATTCCTTGATATCAGTTACTTCCTCAGGTCTTTCATCAATAAGAAGAATAATCAGGTGCATCTCAGGGTTATTCTTAGTTACAGCATTGGCAATCTGCTTAAGAAGTGTTGTCTTACCAGACTTTGGCTGTGAAACAATCATTCCTCGCTGTCCCTTACCTATAGGTGATATAAGATCAACCATTCTCATTGCCACTGTACTTGAATTCTTTTCAAGATGAATTCTTTCATTAGGAAAAATTGGTGTAAGACTTTCAAATGCAGGTCTTCTCTGTGCAACTGACGGATCTTTTCCATTGACCGTCTCAAGATACATAAGAGCTGAAAACTTCTCTCCTGATGCCTTCATTCTCTTTGGTCCCTGTATAATGTCTCCTGTCTTCAGATTAAACTTTCTTATCTGTGATGGAGAAACATATACATCGTTCTCTCCCGGAAGAAAGTTCTCACATCTTATAAATCCATAACCGTCCGATAAAACCTCAAGTATTCCATCTGCCAATGGAGCATCATGTTCTTGTCTTGGCTGTGCATGATAATTATCTTTCTTATCTTCTCTAACATACTGTTCACTCTTATGGTGTGATTCTTCCGATATTCCTGCTGCATCATGTTCCGCTCCGGCATCTTCAGAAACAACAGCTTCAACTTCCACCGGCTCTCTCTTTTCTTCTTCTGCTGCTGCAGCAATAATTGCATCTATGAGTTCACTCTTTCTCATTGTTGATATATTTTTTATATTCTTGTCCTTCGCAAACTCGCGTAATACACTAACTGACAATGTTTCTAACTTTGCCTTCATATAATCCACCTCTATTATTAGTCATAGTTTAATTAAATGGGAAATGATGCAGAAATCGCATCAAAGATAAATTAATTATACAACGTATTATTCTAAAAGAAAAGACTAAAAATGCTTTTTTTAGTCATAGCAATATGTTATTATATAACTTGCTGTGAATAGCACTATAATTGAAAGGAAGATTAGATATTATGACTAATGCAGAGAAAGCCTTACAACTCCATGAAGAATGGAATGGCAAATTTGAAACAACTCCTAAAATGAAGATTCAGACAAGAGAAGATCTTGCCCTTGCTTATACTCCTGGTGTAGCAGAGCCATGCAAGGTTATTGCAAAAGATAAAGAGGCTGCTTACAAATACACAATTAAAGCAAATACTATCGCTGTTGTATCTGACGGAAGTGCTGTACTTGGACTTGGTAATATCGGTGCTCATGCCGCTATGCCTGTTATGGAAGGAAAAGCTGTTCTATTCAAGGAATTTGGTAATGTTAATGCTGTACCTGTCTGCCTTGATACACAGGACACAGAAGAAATCATCAAAACAGTAGTTAATATTGCACCTGCATTTGGCGGTATCAATCTTGAAGATATATCAGCTCCAAGATGTTTTGAAATCGAGACAAGACTTAAGGAGCTTCTTGACATACCTGTATTCCATGATGACCAGCATGGTACTGCTATCGTTGTGTTAGCAGGTATCATTAACGGACTTAAGGTAACAGGCAAGACTAAAGAAGACTGTCAGGTAGTAGTTAACGGTGCCGGTTCTGCCGGAGTTGCTATTACAAAGCTTCTTCTTACATATGGTTTTAAGCATGTTACAATGTGTGATAAGTCTGGTATCCTTTCAAAGGCTTCAGAAGGTCTTAACTGGATGCAGCAGTCAATGATGGAAGTAACTAACCTTGAGAACAAGACTGGTTCTTTAGCTGATGCACTCCGTGGTGCAGATATATTTGTCGGAGTTTCTGCTCCTAACATCGTTACAGCCGATATGGTTAAGACTATGAATAAAGATGCAATTATATTTGCAATGGCTAACCCTGTTCCAGAGATTATGCCTGATGTTGCCAAGGCAGCTGGTGCAAAAGTTGTTGGTACAGGACGTTCTGATTTCCCTAACCAGGTTAATAATGTTATTGCATTCCCTGGTATCTTCAAGGGTGCTCTTGAAGGCCGTGCAAGACAGATAACTGAAGATATGAAGCTTGCTGCTGCACTTGCAATCGCTAACCTTGTTCCAGATGACGAAGTAAGTGATGTTAATATCCTTCCTGAAGCATTTGACCCAAGAGTTGCTGATGTTGTCAGCAAAGCTGTAATCGATCATATTGAGAAGTAATTATGCTTCCGTATTATTATTCTGTAAGTGAATATCTGAAAGACACTTATGGTAAAAAATTATACAAGTTAAGTCTTTCCGGAAACATGACCTGTCCTAACAGAGATGGATTTCTTGGTACAAGAGGCTGTATATTCTGCAGTGGTCATGGTTCCGGAGATTTTGCCGTTAAAGATATTGACAAAGCAAAGACTTTGGTATCTAATAAGTATTCTGGCAGTGAATATATTGCATATTTCCAATCATTTACTAACACATATGCTGACGTTGGATATCTGCGTGAACTTTTTATGCCTGTAATACTAAGAGATGATATCCGTATACTGTCTATAGCAACAAGACCGGATTGTCTTGGCGATGACATCCTAGAGCTTCTTGATGAGCTTAATCGCATCAAGCCTGTATGGATTGAATTAGGATTACAGACTATTAATGATTCGTCTGCTGATTATATACGCAGAGGATATCCTTTATCCACATATGATGAAGCTGTAAAGAATCTTCTTTCCATAGGAATTGCTCCGATTGTCCATATGATAATTGGTCTTCCTCACGAAACCATAAGTGATTATATTGCTACTGCCCGCTATATAGCAGACAGCGGTGCATCGGGAATCAAGATTTCTTTATTGCACATTTTAAAAGATACTGACCTTTACGATGATTATTGCAAAGGATTATTCAAAGCTCTTACCATGGATGAATACCTTGCCGCAATAGGAGCTATACTCCCTGTGTTACCCAGGAATATGGTAATACACAGACTTACCGGTGACGGGCCTAAGAATATTCTTGCAGCACCATTATGGACTGCTGACAAAAAGAGAGTTCTTAATACTCTCACACATTACCTCAAAGAAAATAAGATTTATCAAGGAAAAGATTATGAACACTGACTCAACCACTTTGTACAAATTAATGATTTTATATATGCTGAGTAAAGTGAATTTTCCGTTATCCAACACACAGCTCTCTTCTTTCATGTTGGATAAACAATACACGGATTATTTCACTTTCCAGGAAACCATCAACTCTCTGGTTGAGGACGGCTTTATAAGAGGCTACACGCACCAGAGCAGCACTCACTATACTCTCACCAAGGAAGGTGAGGATACCATCGCATTTTTCTATACCAAGATATCAACTGCGATACGCGATGATATAGAAACTTATCTGTTCGATAACAAATACGAATTAAAGAATGAGGCTGGAACTGTAACTGACTGCTACAAGTTATCTAACGGCAATTACATTGCACACTGTCAGTTAAAAGAAGGTGATACAACTCTTATCGAACTCAATCTTAATGTTCCAGTTGAGGAACAGGCTGAGATAATATGTGCAAGATGGCGTGAGAACAGTCAGGAAGTATATGATTATATTGTTCGTAAGCTTATGTAAAAAGCGTTCCGACAGGCAAATGAGATTTTCTCAAGTTTACCTGTCGAAACGCTTTTTTATTTATTATCTATAGTTTCTTCCAGCAATTCTTCTGTAACTTCTTCCTGTGGCAGTACATATGAATCTATAAGCTGCCATAATTCTTTAAGTCCCTGCTTGGTCTGTGATGAAAAAGGAATAAGAATATCTTCCTGTCTTAATCCAAGTCCTGTTCTTACCGCTTTTACCTGTTTGCTTATCTGGCTTCTCTTAATCTTATCCAGCTTTGTTGCAACAATTACAGGTCTGTAACCGTTATTTACAATCCAGTCATACATCATTCTGTCATTGTCAGATGGGTCATGACGGATATCAATCAGTAAGAACACCTGCTTTAACTGGCTGCTCTTTCTTAAATATTTCTCAATCATCTTGCCCCATTTGGCTTTGACAGCCGGACTTACATTGGCATATCCATAACCAGGAAGATCAACAAGATACATACTGTCATTAATATTATAGAAATTAATAGTCTGTGTCTTACCTGGCTGTGATGATGTTCTTGCATATGATTTCCTGTTCATTAGTGCATTAATGAGCGATGATTTACCAACATTTGACTTACCTGCAAATGCAACCTCAGGAAATGGTGTCTCAGGAAGTGTGCTTGTCACTCCGACTACTATATCCAGATTAACTTTTTTAATAACCATAATCCATATCTCCTTTCATTTAATGCATTAATGCCTGTGCAAATACTTCTTTAACATTATTCACATATATTATGTTCATTCCATCAGTTATCTCAGCATCAAGTTCCTCTACATCAGACCTGTTATCCTCTGGCACGAAAACATTTGTTATGCCTGCTGTCTTACTTGCAAGAAGCTTTTCTTTAAGTCCTCCTATTGGAAGAACCCTGCCTCTTAGTGTAAGCTCTCCTGTCATGGCAACATCTGCTCTTACCGGGATTCCTGTAACTGCAGATAACATTGCTGTAGCCATTGTAATACCAGCAGAAGGTCCATCTTTAGGAGTCGCTCCCTCAGGTATATGAAGATGGAATGCATGCTTCTGGAAATATTCTGTATCCACCTTGTATCTGCCTTTCTCTGTAACAGACTTGATATAAGAAACCGCTATACTTGCTGATTCTTTCATTACATCGCCCATATTACCTGTTAGCTTGAACTCACCTTTGCCTGGCATTGTTATAACCTCTATCTCAAGAGTATCTCCACCTGCCTGCGTCCATGCAAGTCCTCTTACAATACCAACTTCACCCTTTGGGTTCTTCTTATCCGGTCTGTACTTAACCTTTCCAAGATAATCTGTAATATTCTTATCAGATATATTAACTGTTTTCTTTACAGACTTGTCTCTTGTTCCATCAGGCGTGAATACACCTGCCTTATACAACTCGCTGACCGCCTTTCTTACAACTTTGGCAATCTGTCTTTCGAGCCCACGCACCCCTGCTTCTCGTGTATAAGAATCTATTATTGTCCTTATAACTTTATCTGTAAATTTAACATCAGATACAAGCAGACCGTTCTGTTTAATCTGCTTCTTAATAAGGTGCTCCTTAGCAATATGAAACTTTTCATTAGCCGTATACGAGCCCACCTCAATTATCTCCATTCTGTCAAGAAGAGGACGGCTTACTCTTGATAAATCATTAGCAGTGGCTATAAAAAGAACATTTGACAAATCAACTGGCATCTCTATATAGTGGTCAACAAAATTAACATTCTGCTCGCTGTCTAAGACCTCAAGAAGCGCTGCTGAAGTATCTCCCTTATAATCGCTGCTCATCTTGTCTATCTCATCAAGAAGCATAAGTGGATTGTTAACCTTTGCCCCCTTAAGTCCTTCAATAATCCTTCCCGGCATAGCACCGATATATGTCTTTCTGTGTCCTCTTATCTCAGCTTCATCTTTAACACCACCAAGACAGATTCTCACATATTCTTTTCCTAGTGCTTTCGCAACTGACTTTGCAATAGAAGTCTTACCTGTTCCCGGAGGTCCTGCAAGACATATTATAGGTGCTTTGCCACTGCTTGTTATATTTCTAACCGCAAGTGATTCAAGAATTCTTTCTTTAATATCCTTCATTCCATAATGATCAGAATCAAGTACCATAGCTGCATTGTCTATATCCTTATTATCCTGTGTTCCCACATTCCATGGAAGCTCAAGGCACGTCTCTATGTAAGTTCTCTCCACATTAGCTTCTGCATTATTGCCAGCTAAAGATTTAAGTCTTTTAATTTCTTTATTAAGCTTATCCTTTACATATTCAGGTGCATCAAGCTTTTCAACCGCAGCCACATATTCTTCTGTCTCTGATGCAGTTCCGCCATCAAGCTCTTCATTAATTGCCGCAAGTTCTTCTCTTAATATATAATCCTTCTGGTTCTTATCAACTCTTTCTCTTACTGCATTGCCAAGCTCTTCTTTAATCCTGTATGCATTAATCTCATTAATAAGCAATGTTGCTGCAAATGTATACATCTGCTCATAGTCTTCAACTTCAAGAAACTGTTGTCTCTTATCGTAATCCATCAAGAATTCCTGTGCAAACTCCATCATCAGCTTTTCTGCATCATTATATGACATCCATCTCTTAATTGTATCCTTGGCAAACTTAGGATTAACATGTGAATACTGCGATAAAAGTTCACGCATGCCAACTACTATTGCTCTTGAAACAACCTTATCCGGCTTCTCCAATCCATCAATTACGCTTATATCAGCAATCATCATGCCTGATACTTCCTCAAAGCTGTTTATGATTGCCTTTTCAAGTCCTTCAACCTGTACTCTTAAAATTTTACCTGGCATCTTAATTATCTGTTTTACTTTGGCAATTGTTCCTACTGTATATAAATCCTCTAATCCCGGCTCACTCACCTGTGAATCTCTCTGGGTAACAAGATATATAAACTGATCTCCTGCCATGCTTGCCTGAACAGCTTTAACCGACTTCTTTCTGCTCACATCGAAATGCATTACCATTCCTGGAAAAACAGTTACATTTCTTAATGGAATAGTGGGATAATGTCTGTTATATTCGTTATTCATATATTCCTCTCTATCAATAATGGCGGACCGTCCATCACGAACAGTCCGCCTGAATCAATTCATTACTGTGCTTTTTTAACAGCATCCGTTCTGTATTCTAACAGAGGCTTTGCACTGCCTTCTACAGCTTCCTTAGTTATTATACATTTGGCTATTGTCTCATCTGATGGAATCTCATACATTACTTCATTCATGACTGATTCTAAGATTGAACGTAAACCTCGTGCACCTGTCTTTCTTTCAAAACTCTTGTGAGCCACTGCCTCAACAGCCTCGTCAGTAAACTCAAGTGCTACCTCGTCAAGTCCGAAAAGTGCCTGATACTGCTTGATAATTGCATTCTTAGGCTCTTTAAGAATTCTTACAAGGGCTGCCTCATCAAGCGAATCCAGTGAAACAACAACTGGAACTCGGCCTACAAACTCAGGAATAAGACCGAATTTGATAAGATCCTGAGGAAGTGCCTTGTGGAACATCTCTCCAACATCATCATTGCTCTTTTCCTTAAGTTCCGAATTAAATCCAATTGAACTCTTATCCATTCTTGACTCAATAATCTTCTCAAGTCCGTCAAATGCTCCACCGCATATGAAAAGAATATTAGTTGTATCAATCGGGATAAGTTCCTGCTGAGGATGTTTTCTTCCTCCCTGTGGTGGAACAGACGCTACTGTTCCCTCTAATATCTTAAGAAGTGCCTGCTGTACACCTTCTCCGGATACATCTCTTGTTATAGAAACATTCTCTGATTTCTTAGTAATCTTATCTATCTCATCAATATATATGATACCATATTGAGCTTTTTCAACATCATAATCTGCAGCCTGAATAAGCTTTAATAGGATATTCTCAACATCCTCACCAACATATCCAGCTTCTGTAAGAGTTGTTGCATCAGCAATTGCAAAAGGCACATTAAGAAGTCTTGCAAGATTCTGTGCAAGGAATGTCTTTCCTGAACCTGTTGGTCCAAGCATAAGAATATTACTCTTCTGTAACTCTACATCCAGATCAGCCTGTGACATAATTCTTTTATAATGATTATATACAGCAACTGCAAGAACTTTCTTTGCCTCGTCCTGTCCTATAACATAATCATCAAGGAACTCCTTAATCTGCTTTGGTTTAAGCAGGTTAATGTTCATTCCATCAACTGTATCTACACCACCTGATTCTGTTTCAAACTCTTCATCAAGGATATCGCTGCATATTTCTACACATTCATCGCAAATGTAAACGCCATTATGTCCTGCGATAAGCTTCTTTACCTGATCCTGTGTCTTATTACAGAATGAGCATCTAAGCTTCTCGTCAATATTTCTGCCTGCCATACCATCCTCCAAATCACCAATATCCATGTCCTGTTATCATAACAGGTACCGCTTATTACACAAAAACAAGGGAGATACCTGCAAATGTATTATCTGCAGGCACCTTCCTTATCATAAGCAGTTATTATCTCTTCTCTACAACACTATCAATAAGTCCATAAGCAACAGCTTCCTGTGCTGACATGTAATTATCTCTTTCTGTGTCTCGTGAAATCTCTTCAACTGACTTACCAGTATTAGCAGCCAGTATCTGGTTTAACTTATTTCTTGTCTTAAGTATATTCTCAGCAACGATTCTGATCTCAGTTTCCTGACCTCTTGCACCGCCTGATGGCTGGTGAATCATAATCTCTGCATTAGGAAGAGCAAGTCTCTTTCCTTTAGCACCGCCTGAAAGAAGGAATGCACCCATACTTGCAGCCATACCAATACAGATTGTAGAAACATCACACTTGATGTACTGCATTGTATCATATATAGCAAAACCTGCTGATAC
>OGOY01004022.1_pt1 | contig 10492 bp, 9 predicted proteins | sample 1552811 | NCBI WGS metagenome assembly OGOY01 (sample SAMEA2580132, study PRJEB22360) | human gut metagenome | biome: human gut; feature: human-associated habitat; material: faeces | place: Denmark | collected 2008/2010 | reverse complement strand
AATCATGTTCAGCAAAGGCTTCCATGATTGTTAGAATCCCATCTTCATAGCTCACAAAGAAAATAATATTGGTTTATACCGTTTTTCTTTTATTTACATTACGAATGCCTTGTGAGAGTATTCTTATACATGCCCAATCAACGTTATGAACCGCACCACAAAATCTGCAATTTACGTTATGGAACTCCAGATACTTTGCTTCCTCTCCAAGTTCAATCTGTAGCGCTGCGTCAAACGCCGGGAACCATTGGATTTTCTCATCGTTTGTGTTCAGTCATGTTCTCACTTTATGATAATAAAATGTCTAGTATTTTTCAATGCATACAAATGATTTTTACTGTTGAAAATACAAGGTTGGAAATTGTACTCATGAATATTCATATGTATTGAATTTTTCAGCAAAATGGAATCTCGTGCCGAATCGGCTGTGAAAGTTGAGATTATTTCGTGATTTCATCACTCAATTATTTCGCCGTGCGTCAAATACAAATGAATTTGTATTTGACGCACTTGCGCTCATTATATCCTACACTTGAAAAACAGATTTTGGATTTGCAGACAGAAACGAAATAAGACCAATCGTAATTATGAAAAAAAATCGGTAGAAAATTTTACATCTATGTGCTAGACTTTATAATCATACAAATAAGTAATTGCAAAAATAATAGAAGAAGCACAGGGGGATTTATGAAGCAGGATACCATTGCAAACTGCAGAAATGCTCTGTATCAGATTTTATTTTATGGAGTTATGATTATTTATTTTATACTCTTATTTTTTCTTCTTTTCAGAAAAAAAGCAGCAGGATCTTTTCAATCGGTAAATTTGATACCGTTTCATTCCATTGGTGCCTATTTATTCAGTGATGACATGGTTTCGCGTGCTTTTGCGCTGAGTAATTTATTGGGCAATATTGCTATTTTTATTCCGATGGGAGTTTACCTTCCGTTGCTGATAAGAAGAAAATCCATCTTCGTCAATACCGTATGTGTTGCATTGATAAGCGCGGTTGTTGAGGTCTTACAATACATTTTTGCAGTGGGATCAGCAGATATTGATGATGTGATCTTAAATACCGTTGGTGGTCTGATCGGTGTAAGTTTATTCAGAGTCATGGAATTATTATTGAAAGATCAGACAAAAAAAGCAGTTACAGTACTTGCGCCTGTGGGAGGAATTTTTTCATTTCTCATACTTTTCTTGGTAAACAGGTAACGGTAGTTCCATTTGCACAGATGTGTTAAACTTAATTCGGAGATAGATTGAAACGATAGATAGGTAATTGCGAAACTCATGAAAACCTAAATCGAATTGTGAAAAAATGACAAAAGCCTGAGAAAACACTGGGGAGCAGAAATCGAACAAGTTCGATTGGCACTTAGAAGGCAGGTGCGGCGTAAGTCGTGACTGGCTTCTTAGTACCGTTACCAGCGACACGTAGCGGAAGAGTGTTTTCGAAAATTTTGTTAATTTTTCACAATGTGAAGTAGATTATGATGAGTTTCGCAAATATCTGTTAAACGATAGAACAACAAAGGAGAGAAAAAGCATGAAAAAATTTGATGACGATCTTGAGTTTGAATCATTGAATGACGAACCACGGGATACCCGCTTTATATTACCAATTATCGTTGTGGCGGTTTTGCTTGTCATTGTGATCGTGGCATTGGTTTTATTAGGAAAAAATAAAGACACAAGTGCTGACTTAATGTCTACAGAGCAGAGTGAGACAACAGAGACAGAAACACAGACCACCGAAGTAATTGGGAATATTGCCACAACCGAGAGCACTGAAGAAGTGGAGGCAGACGATCCACAGAATGGCAATATGGGAACTGACACGGGAGCGAGCGTTGATGTGACGGCACTGTTATCGGCAGGAAATGTGGCAGAGTCCGGCGAGACAACGTTTGGTATAGATGTGGCCAGATATCAGGGAACCATCGACTGGAGTCAGGTGGCGGCTTCCGGGGTACAGTTTGCCATGATACGTGTCGGATATCGCACGCAGAAGACTGGCGAGATCGTTGCGGATACCAATGCAAAATACAACATGCAGGAAGCGCAGGCAAACGGGATAAAAATAGGGGTATACTTCTTTTCAACAGCAGTGACGGAAGACGAAGCTGTACAGGAAGCGGACTGGGTGGCAGATTATATTTCCCAGTATCAGATCACCTATCCGGTTGCATTTAACTGTGAAGGGTTTGAAAATGCAGACAGCAGACAGTACGCTATGACACAGTCGGAGAGAACGGACATGGCAATTGCATTTTTAAATGAAATCTATAACCGAGGCTATACGCCAATGTTTTATGCGGCAAAAAATGAGATGCTTGGCGATGCAAAATGGGATACTTCAAGAATTGAAAAAACTTATAAAATCTGGGTGTCTCAATATCCATCTGTACCGTATCCACAGACCGCACAGTCCGATTACACTGGAACACATGCAATGTGGCAGTACACCAATCAGGGAACGGTAGCCGGAATCAGTAAGCCGGTCGATGTCGATATTGCCTATTTCGGTTATGCAGGAACCGCAGATGCGAAAAGTGATGTGACACCGGAAACAGTCGGTGCAGATGCGGAGGCGTTGATGAATTTCTCTGATGTAAATGAGACGGTTACAGCAAAACAGTCCACAAATCTCAGAAACATTCCAAGTCAGGGTTCTGATGCAACAGTTGTGGCAACCTTGCAGAATGGTGAGACAGCGACAAGAACCGGCGTGAGCAGCAGTGGATGGTCGCGGGTAAGCTACAATGGACAGACTTTGTATGCAGTGTCCAGCTATCTGACGACAGATCTTGGGTATACAGCACCAGCAGCCAATACGGCTGCAGAGACAACAACAACGGACGGCTCAGGCTCAGGAGATGGATTGAAAACAAAATTTACTGCATGCAATGATGTGGTGACAGCGAAGATCGAAGTGAATTTAAGAACACTTCCGAGTGTCACAAACCCGGATGCAGCAGTTGTTGCGGTTTTAAAAAATGGCGAGACCGTGACGAGAACCGGAATCAATACAGACTATGGATGGTCAAGAGTTGACTATAATGGACAGACATTATATTGTGTATCGAGTTATTTGACAAGTGCACAGTAAAAAAGAAGCTGATGCATTCAGACGGAAAAGATGAAACGTCTGAAGGTATCAGCTTTCTTTCTATTATGCAGATTAAATTAATTTTTTTCGCTTTGCCGGACGCTGTTTCTTTACAGGAGGTGTCACCTCATTTCTGGCAGCAATGGATACGGCTGAAACTGGTGACGCAGGCGGGACAGGTTTGTCCATAACTGGCTGTTTTGTGGGCAGAACGGCAGATGCTGCATTCCTGCGCTGGTTTATTTTTTCTTTTTGCGCACGGAAGCGGTCAGCGGTCGCCTTAATATATGGATCTGCAACAAACTGCTTAAGCGTATCGCTGTCGATGGCGATACGGTTGTCCATTGTCTTCATAATATCTACAATCTGTAACTGATCCGAGGTTTCCGGATTGCTCAGATCATAAATCTGGTTATCCTTGAAATTCAGGATCATAGGATGCAGAAAATCAGCCGGATTGTCAGCAAGCACCAGACCTTTTTCTCCGTTTGCAAAATCGAGACATGCACCTGTAGGAAGAATCTGGATGCTGTCCGCCAGAGCGGCAATCACAGAACGGTTATATTCTGAGATGTGGCTGTAAAAAAATGTCATGGCAGCCAGCTCTGACATTGGTGCATGGTTAATGTTCATGGCAGTCAGGCGGTCAAATTTGTCCGCAGCCTTCAATATATCGATCAGAAGCTGAACCGGTGGTTTTGGAAGTCTTGGGCTGATCGTTGCATGATCTTCAAATATAATGTTCTGGATGATCTCAAGACTTGTGTCATTTAAGCCGAGTTCTGCAAAATGCGGACGGATGATCTCATACCCATGTTCTGATTTTAACTGGATGAGATCCCGGTCGGAAGCAGAGAGATCTTCATTCTTATCTAAAATACTCTTTGGAACGGAGAGATAACCAAAATCATATAATAAAGAAGCTGCGATCAGCGACTGGGAGTCTTCCGGCTCAATATGCATCTCATTTGCGATCATCGCAGAGAGGATCGCAACACTGATCGAATGCTTGTATACAAAATCGGCAGAACTTCTGAGGTTCTGTGTGAAATTAAGTTTGTGGTCTAATGCACCATAATGTGTGTATATATTCTGTACGAGTTCCGTGATTGCCGGAATATTTTTCTGTGCGAGAAGCTTGTCCATGCAGTCTTTCAATTTGAACATATAGATAGTCTGGAACTGCTCAAATTCAAGGTCTTCTTTGGAAAGAGGAGGAACAGGCTCCGCCGGTTCCAGAATAAAAATGCCAATCAGACCGAAATTATCAATACTGTTTATACTCTGAAGAGTTAATTTTGTGTTGCGCTCATACAATAACACCCCCATTTTATTGTAAATGGGTTTTGCCAGCCGCATTCCCGGCTTTAAATCCTGTGATCTTACAAACTGCATATATCCCTATACCTTTCCTGATGCAAATATGATAAAATAAAAACAAGCTGATACATACCAAATATAGCATATTGAAAGGTTAAATACAATCTGCTATCATGGTGCTTGAAAGAAATTTTTTAGGAGCAGATGCAGGAATATTTCGACAGAATGAGGTACTTATGAAAAAAATCCCCTTAAAAAGAATATTTGCAGCGGCAGCATTAGTGTGCTGTCTTACCGTGACAACAGCTTATGCAGATGTCACGCAGGAAGATATTGACAATGCAAAAAATCAGATCAACAATCTGAAAAACCAGCAGAAAGATGCACAGGATGCGGTCGATGATATCAATGGAAAAAAAGGCCAGCTAGAGAGCGACCTGAACAATTTAAATGGACAGATGACCAACATTGTTTCGTCCATGAATGCCCTTGAGTCACAGATCAATGATAAGAAAAAAGAACTGTCAGATCTTGAGGATGAGATCGATCAGACGCAGGATAATCTGGAAGCTGCAAAGCAGCAGTCAGCCAGCCAGTATGAGGATATGAAGATACGTATCCGCTATATGTATGAAAATGGAAATACACCGATGCTTGAGATGCTGTTATCGGCATCATCCTTTTCTGATTTTCTGAACCGGACGGAGTATATTTCGGAGATCAATTCGTATGACAGACAGAAATTAGAGGAGTTTATCCAGGTGCAGGAACAGATTGCGGCAGAGGAAGCTTCTCTTGAAGAACAGAAGAAGGATCTCGAGAGTGAGCAGCAGGAACTGCTCGCCATGCAGGATGACATGAAGGTAAAACAGAATTCTGTAAACAGCCTTATCAGTTCAACACAGGCAAATATCAGCCAGACCAATTCTGAATTGAGCAGCGCCCAGGGAAAAGTCAATGATATCAACAGTCAGATCGCACGGATGGAAGAACTGGAAAAACAGTTAGAGATCCAGAAGGCAAAAGAAGACGCTGCGAGAATGGCGGAGATCAAGCGCCAGGAGGCTGAGAACAACGGCGAATTTTCTTATGTCCCAAGTGACAGTGATCTTTACCTGTTAGGTGCGATCATCCAGTGTGAGGCAGACGGTGAACCATATGAGGGAAAGCTTGCAGTCGGAAGTGTTGTCATGAACCGTGTGCGAAGCTCTTATTTCCCGAATACCGTATCCGGTGTGATTTATCAGAGCGGACAGTTTTCTCCGGTAGCCAGTGGACGATATGCGCTCCGCCTCGAGCAAGGAGTCAATAATACCTGTATGCAGGCGGCACAGGAGGTGCTTAACGGGAACATCACAAACAGCTGTCTCTATTTCAGAACTGTGATCGACGGATTGGAAGGAACGATCATCGGACATCACATATTCTACTAATACGACTGTCAATGCGCAAATTACATAAAAATCATTTTTGAAACCAAATGGAAAAAGAGACGTTTTTGTGAGAAATATACAAAAAACGTCTCTTTTTTGTGGAATTGAGTGAAAGCGCATGATAATTTTTTAACGAAAAACAGTATATAAAATAGGTAAAAACCAAATTTAAATACTGAAAAAAGTGTGAAAAAAAAAGAAAGCTATTGCATTTGAAAATAAAATATGGTAGCATGAGAAAGTACTGAAAAGCCAATAAAAAAGCCGAATACATAAAAACGTAGAAAATCAGGAAAAAGAAAATTTAAATTTAAAAGAAGAGATTTTAGATTTATTTTTTTTACTAAAAGATTGTTAAAAAAATAACAACGTTTTTCGGCAGATTTATTATGAAGGAAACAAAATATACTGCATATTATGAGCGGTGTTTTGTACCACAAAACCGAAGGGAGAATTCAAAATGGCAAGAAAAGTAGTTTTAGCAGGCGCATGCCGTACAGCAATTGGTAAAATGGGTGGAGCATTAAGCAATACTCCAGCAGCAGACTTAGGTGCAATTGTTATCAAAGAAGCATTAAGAAGAGCAGGTGTTAAACCAGAGATGGTTGACGAAGTTAAAATGGGTTGTGTAATCCAGGCAGCTCAGGGACAGAACATTGCACGTCAGGCTTCTATCAAAGCAGGACTCCCAATCGAAGTTCCAGCAATCACGATCAACGTTGTATGTGGTTCTGGTTTGAAATGTGTCAATGATGCAGCTACCATGATCATGGCAGGAGAAGCTGATATCGTTGTTGCAGGTGGTATGGAAAATATGTCAATGGCACCATATGCTATGACAAAAGCCCGTTTCGGATATCGTATGAACAATGCAACAATCATCGATACAATGGTTAACGATGCATTAACAGATGCATTCAATCATTATCATATGATGATCACAGCAGAGAACGTATGTGATAAATATGGAATCACAAGAGAAGAATTAGACGAGTTCTCAGCAAACAGCCAGCAGAAATGTGAAAAAGCGATCGCTGAAGGTAAATTTGCAGATGAGATCGTTCCGGTTCCGGTTAAAGTGAAAAAAGAGATTGTAGATTTCGTGACAGATGAAGGACCTCGTGCAGGTACAACAGCAGAGTCTTTAGCAAAATTAAAATGCTGCTCTGGCAAAGAGGGTGGACTTGTTACAGCAGGTAACGCTTCCGGTATTAATGATGGTGCAGCAGCAATCGTTGTTATGAGCGAAGAGAAAGCAAAAGAACTTGGTGTTACACCAATGGCTACATGGGTAGCCGGAGCACTTGGCGGTGTTGAACCAGAAATCATGGGTGTTGGACCTGTTGCTTCCACTAAGAAAGTATTAGCTAAGACAGGACTTACAATTGATGATATGGATCTGATCGAAGCAAACGAAGCTTTCGCAGCTCAGTCTATCGCAGTTGCAAGAGATTTACATTTCGATATGTCCAAAGTTAACGTTAATGGTGGTGCAATCGCACTTGGACATCCAGTAGGAGCTTCCGGATGCCGTATCCTTGTAACATTATTGCATGAGATGCAGAAGAGAGATTCCCACAGAGGTCTTGCTACATTATGTATCGGTGGCGGAATGGGATGCTCTACAATCGTTGAGAGATAATTAATTCAGATAAAACTGTCCGGAAAGCGGGTGACTGCTTTTCCGGGCGTTTCCATTACATATTAAAAATTCAGAATAAATTCAGGAGGTACTAACATGAAAGTTGGTGTTATTGGTGCAGGAACCATGGGACAGGGTATTGCAAAAGCATTTGCCCAGGTAGACGGATATGAAGTAGCACTCTGCGACATCAAGCAGGAGTGGGCTGACGGCGGAAAAGAGAAGATCAAGAAAGGCTATGCAAGACTTGTCGAGAAAGGAAAAATGACACAGGAAGCAGTAGACGGCATTCTCGCAAAGATTACCCCAGGCTTAAAGGAAGACCTTTGCAAGGATTGTGACCTCATCGTAGAGGCGGCTTTCGAGGATATGGGCGTTAAGAAGACTACATTCCAGGAGCTGGATAAGATTGCAAAGCCAGAGTGCATTTTTGCATCCAACACATCCAGCCTTTCCATCACAGAGATCGGCAACGGACTGACCCGTCCAATGGTAGGTATGCATTTCTTCAACCCGGCAGACCGTATGAAGTTAATCGAGGTTATCGCAGGTGTGAATACACCGGAAGAGACCGTTGAGGCGATCAAGAAGATTTCCGTAGAGATCGGCAAGACTCCGGTACAGGTAAATGAGGCAGCAGGCTTCGTTGTAAACCGTATCTTAATCCCGATGATCAATGAGGCAGCTTTCATTAAGATGGAAGGTGTATCTGATATCGCAGGTATCGATGCAGCAATGAAACTCGGCGCAAACCATCCGATGGGACCGCTTGAGTTAGGTGATTTCATTGGTCTTGATATCTGCCTTGCAATCATGGATGTTCTCTACAAAGAGACAGGCGACAGCAAGTACCGCGCATGCCCGTTAATCCGCAAGATGGTTCGCGGCGGCAATCTTGGCGCAAAGAGCGGCAAGGGATTCTATGTATACAATGCTGACCGTACAAAGACCCCGGTTGATGCTCAGTAAAATATAAGGTAATAATGGAGGAAATGATATCATGGATTTCACTTTAGACAAGAAACATGAAATGGCGCGCTCCCTGTTCAGAGAGTTCGCTGAGAACGAGGTAAAGCCTCTCGCTCAGGAAGTAGATGAGACAGAGGAATTCCCGGTTGAGAACGTGAAGAAGATGCAGAAGCTCGGCTTCATGGGCATCCCGTTACCGAAGGAGTACGGCGGACAGGGCTGTGACCCGCTCACCTATGTAATGTGCGTAGAGGAGCTGTCCAAGGTATGCGCTACAACAGGTGTTATTGTTTCTGCACATACTTCTCTCTGCATCGATCCGATTATGACCTACGGTACAGAGGAGCAGAAGCAGAAATACGTTAAGCCGCTTGCAACAGGCGAGAAGCTCGGTGCATTCGCACTGACTGAGCCGGGTGCAGGTACCGATGCGCAGGGCGCACAGACCAAGGCTGTATTAGACGGCGACGAGTGGGTATTAAACGGCTCTAAGTGCTTCATCACAAATGGTAAGGTTGCAGATGTTTACATCGTAATCGCAATCACAAGCGTAACAGAGGATAAGAGAGGCAGAAAGAAGAAGAACTTCTCTGCATTTATCGTAGATAAGGGAGCTCCGGGCTTCTCCTTCGGAACCAAGGAGAAGAAGATGGGTATCCGCGGATCATCTACATACGAGCTGATCTTCGAGGATTGCAGAATCCCGAAGGAGAACCTGCTTGGCGTAGAGGGCAAGGGATTCCCGATCGCTATGCACACACTGGATGGCGGACGTATCGGTATTGCTGCTCAGGCACTTGGTATCGCAGAGGGCGCATTAGACCGCGCAATCGCATACACCAAGGAGAGAAAGCAGTTCGGTCGTACGATTGCCCAGCAGCAGAATACACAGTTCAAGCTGGCTGACATGGCTGCAAGAATTGAGGCTGCACAGCTTCTTGTATACAAAGCTGCTATGGCAAAGGCAACACAGAAGGTATATTCCGTAGAGGCCGCAAAGGCAAAACTGTTCGCAGCAGAGACTGCTATGGCTGTTACCACAGAGGTTGTCCAGCTGTTTGGTGGATACGGTTACATCAGAGAGTACGATGTAGAGCGTATGATGCGTGACGCAAAGATCACAGAGATCTACGAGGGAACCAGTGAGGTTCAGAGAATGGTTATCTCTGGTGCATTACTGAAATAGTCGTAATCCGTGGCATAATATAAAAATATAAGGAGTGAAAAATACATGAATATCGTAGTATGTATTAAACAGGTACCAGATACCAAGGGCGGCGTTAAGTTCAACCCGGACGGTACATTAGACAGAGCTGCAATGCTTACCATCATGAACCCGGATGATAAAGCAGGTCTTGAGGCAGCACTTAGATTAAAAGAGCAGTACGGCGCAGAAGTAACCGTTCTTACCATGGGTCTTCCGAAGGCAGACGAGGTGCTTCGTGAGGCAATGGCAATGGGCGCAGACAAAGGAATCCTTGTAACAGATCGTGTGTTAGGCGGAGCTGATACATGGGCTACCTCCACCACAATCGCAGGCGCACTCCGCAATCTGGATTACGATCTGATCATCACCGGACGTCAGGCGATCGATGGTGATACCGCTCAGGTAGGACCGCAGATCGCAGAGCATCTGGGACTTCCGGTTATTTCCTACGCACAGGACATCAAGATCGATGGAGAATATGTCGTTGTTCAGCGTCAGTACGAGGACAGATACCATGAGTTAAAGGCAAAGATGCCGTGCCTGATCACAGCACTTTCCGAACTGAATCAGCCGCGTTACATGACCCCGGGCGGAATCTTCGACGCATACGATAAGGAAGTTACCGTATGGGGAAGAGCAGATCTTAAGGATGTAGATGATTCTGATCTTGGATTAAAGGGATCACCGACAAAGATCGCAAAGGCATCTGACAAGGTACGTAAGGGCGCAGGCGAGAAGGTTGTCCTTGATCCGGATGAGTCCGTAGCATACCTGATCGGCAAGTTCAAAGAGAAGCACATTATCTAACA
>OGOY01004018.1_pt1 | contig 10501 bp, 10 predicted proteins | sample 1552811 | NCBI WGS metagenome assembly OGOY01 (sample SAMEA2580132, study PRJEB22360) | human gut metagenome | biome: human gut; feature: human-associated habitat; material: faeces | place: Denmark | collected 2008/2010 | reverse complement strand
GAAGTAGGAATGAAACATGGAAGTTTATAACTTTTTATAAGTTTTCAGTAACGGAGTGCGAGAATGTTTACAAAAAGAATTATCCCATGTCTGGATGTGAATGCCGGACGTGTTGTAAAAGGTGTGAATTTTGTTGATCTTCAGGATGCCGGAGACCCGGTGGAGATTGCAAAGGCATATGATAAGGCAGGGGCTGATGAACTTGTATTTTTGGATATCACAGCTTCTTCAGATGATAGAGGAACAGTTGTTGATATGGTACGAAAGGTTGCGGAATGTGTGTTTATTCCGTTTACTGTCGGCGGAGGAATCCGGACAGTTGATGATTTCCGTGCATTGTTAAGAGAAGGTGCGGATAAGATTTCAATCAATTCTTCTGCAATCAACAGACCGGAGCTAATCCGTGAAGCGGCAGAGAAGTTTGGAAGCCAGTGTGTAGTAGTGGCGATTGATGCAAAGAAAAGAGCAGACGGAACAGGATGGAATATTTATAAGAACGGTGGACGTCTGGATGTCGGTATCGATGCAGTTGAGTGGGCGAAGAAAGTAGAGTCCCTTGGTGCAGGTGAGATTCTTCTGACAAGTATGGACGGTGACGGAACGAAGGCTGGATATGATCTGGAACTGACACGTGCGATTGCTGACAGTGTATCGATTCCTGTAATCGCGTCCGGTGGAGCCGGAACGTTGGAGCATTTTAAAGAGGCACTGACAGACGGTGGTGCAGATGCGGCACTGGCAGCATCTTTGTTCCATTATAAGGAATTGGAAATTAAAGAAGTAAAAGAGTATTTAAGAAACGAAGGAATTTCTGTCAGATTGTAGAGAATTGTTGAAGCAGAAAGAAGAGGAGAGCAGGAACTATGAGTGGTTTGAATGGAGACTGGTATGAGGCATTGAAAGGAGAGTTTTCCAAGCCTTATTATAGGAAATTATTTGAGACGGTAAATGAGGAATACAGGACAAAATTGATCTTTCCACCGGCACAAGATATTTTCAATGCATTTCATCTGACTCCGCTGAAGGATGTGAAGGTTGTGATCCTTGGACAGGATCCTTATCATAATAACGGTCAGGCACATGGATTAAGCTTTTCCGTGCAGAAAGGTGTAGATATTCCACCGTCACTTGTGAATATCTATAAAGAACTCCATGATGATCTCGGCTGCACAATCCCAAATCATGGATGTCTGACAAAATGGGCCGAGCAGGGTGTATTAATGTTGAACACTGTGCTGACAGTACGAGCACATCAGGCGAACTCTCACAGAGGAATCGGATGGGAAGAATTCACAGATGCAGCGATTCTGGCACTGAACAGCCAGGACAGACCGATTGTCTTTATTCTGTGGGGAGCTCCTGCACAGAGGAAGAAGAGAATGCTTACGAATCCAAAGCATCTTATTCTGGAAGCACCGCATCCAAGCCCGCTGGCTGCTTACAGAGGTTTCTTTGGAAGCAAGCCATTCAGTCAGACAAATGCATTTCTGGAGAAGAATGGGATTGAGCCGATTGACTGGCAGATTGAGTAAATTACAGTAGCAAAGTATTAAAAAATAGACGTTTGCCGCCAAGCAAGGACGTCTATTTTTTTATGCATATTTATATTGACAAAACTAAAAACCTAGTGTACTATCTAACTATAGAACTGATACAGCAAATGCAAAAAAGATAAATGGAGGAATTACATGGAATATAATTCAGGAAGTCCAATCTATCTTCAGGTGATCAACGAGCTTAAGAAAAAGATGGTAAAGGGCGAGTTGAAACCGGGTGAGAAGATGCCATCGAACAGGGAGCTTGCAGTTTTGTATAAAGTGAATCAGAACACAGCGGCGAGAATCTACCGGGAGATGGAGATGGCAGGATATTGTTACACGAAGCGTGGAATCGGTACATTTGTGTCGGAGGAGGAGTATATGTTTGACAATGTGAAGAAGGAGATGGCAGAAGAGCTGTTGAAGAATTTTGTACACGAGATGCGTGATCTTGGATTTCAGAAAGGCGAGATTATTGAGCAGATTGCCGATTACGAGGAGGAGCAGAAATGATGTTAGAGTACAGAAATATCACAAAGAAATTCGGAAATAAAGAAGCAGTTAAAGAGCTTACTTTGAAGTTGAAAAAGGGCACGATTTATGGCCTTCTCGGAGAAAATGGAAGTGGTAAGACGACACTTATGAAGATGGCAGCGGGACTGACACAGCCAACAGAGGGAGAGATTTTATTTGAGGGACATCCGCTTAGCTATCAGGACAAAGCATCCATCGCATATATGTCAACGGAACCATTTTTCTATAGTTATATGAAGGTAAAAGATGTAGAAGAATATTATGCAGATTTCTTTGAGGATTTTGACAGAGAGCAGTTTAGAAAAACAATTGAACGCCTGGGCTTGAATGAAGAGATGAAAGCATCTGCAATGTCAAGCGGAATGAATGCCAAGCTGAAAGCGGCAGCGACATTGGCGAGAAAAGCAGATCTTCTCTTGTTAGATGAGCCTTTGAACGGTGTGGACTATAAAGCGAGAGAAGAGATCATTGCTTTGATCCTGGAAGAAGCAGATGAGAATCGTACAATGGTGATCTCTACTCATCTGATTGAAGAGGTAGAAAGCTTTATTGAGGATGCGATTTTTATAAAAGATGGACAGCTTGTGGATGTCGTGAATGTTGAGACAGAGAGAATGACAACGGGAAATTCACTTGCAGAGCTTTATCTGCAGAAGATGTAAGGAGGGAGTATCGATGGGAAAATTAATGAAATATGAATGGAAGAAACAGCGGACTTCGAGAATGATTGTTATGGTAGCTTTAGCTGTCTGTGTGCTTACATTTTTTGGAGGTATGCTGGTTGAAAAGGATGCATTGATGGGAATCAGTGCAACGCTTTTATTAGTCGGATCGTTTTTTGTAGTGTTCTATATGGGAATTGAGAGTATACTGATTTTAAACAGAGATTTGAAAACAAAGCAAAGCTATATGATCTGGATGACTCCGAAATCCGTATGGGAAATTCTTGGAGCAAAATTTGTTGTAGCAATCGCACAGATGTTTTTCGTGTTTGCACTTTATGCGATTGCCGGACTGCTTTGTTTTGTAGGGACGATCCAGTATGTCGGAGAACTTGGAAATGTATTTGCGATCATAAGAGACAGTTTTATACGAGTGTCAGGCGAAGGGCAGCTGATTGCACAGATTATCTGGAATCTTCTCTGCATCTTTGTCGGATGGACAGAGGTTGTGATGGTTGGTTATCTTGCGGTAATCGTTTCTCGAACTGTTTTAAGGGATTCAAAATATGCAGGAGGAATCTCAATCGTAGCTTTCTTTGTGATTACATTTATAATAGAAAAGATTTATAATCTGATCAGCAATGTACTTCCGAATGTAGAAGTAGCAGGAAATTCATTCTTTGGTGTCGGATATCTTGTATACTACATTATAATCTGTGTAGCGGTATTTTTACTTAGTGGATGGATGGCAGACAAGAAGCTTAGTGTATAAGAATAGATAGAAAAACACTCCCTGATTTGTGGCGGGGAGTGTTTTCGCGCATAGTGTTCTTTAAATAAGAATCTTCTTCATATCTTTCGGTAATTCCGCTGTGAATTCCATCGGCTCCTTTGTGATCGGATGAATAAAGGAGAGCTTCCAGGAATGTAATGCCTGGCGGTGGATGTATTCCATATCCGGATTATATAGATAATCACCGACAAGTGGGAATCCTAAATATTGCATATGGACACGGATCTGATGGGTACGGCCGGTCTCTAAGATAAGAGAGACAAGGCTGTGCCCGTTTTTTTCTTCTACAACTTTATAATGTGTGACTGCACGCTCTCCATGCTTGAAGTCTACTTTTCGCTCAATCATGGAACTGCCGGTGCGGGCGAGTGGTGCATCAATCGTGCCGGATGGAGGTGTTACACTGCCACGGACGATCGCGAGATATTCACGCTTGATCTCGTGTCGTGCGCCCATGGAAGATAGGATGCTGGAACTGATCAGGTGCTTGGCAATAACGGTCAGCCCTGAAGTGTCACGGTCCAGGCGGTTCGTGCAGCGGAAGATAAATGGCTTTCTTTGCTGCGTATAGTACCACATCAATCCATTTGCAAGAGAATTCTCATAATTATTCAGTGATGGATGGATCGGCATTCCGGCAGGTTTGTTGACAACAAGGATATCTTCGTCTTCATATATAATGCTAAGCGGCAGTTCGACAGGAGGAATATTCGGTGAACTTTCATTTTCCTGAATATGTACTGTGAGAATATCTCCAGTAGCAAGTAGTGAACGCATATATTCCCAGACTCCGTTTTTTAAAATACTTTCCGGCATCTTTTTTAACTGAGTGATGTTCTGGTAGGAGTAGCCCTGGTGACGCAGGAACTGCTCGATACGCAGGCCGTCCGCTTCTTCTGTTATCTGATAGTTGATCGTACGATCCATCTTTTTCTATCCTGTCGTGTCTGATGGCATAAAAACAGACACACCCTTTCTGATTTGACTCTTTATGAACTCTTGTATCATACACAAAATCTTCAAAAATTACAATAATCTTGAAATAGTGTTATGTTTCTTGGAATTTTATTATATCTTATTTTGGCACTTTTTACTATAATAACACTATCAAGAAAAACAAAGACAAGTAGTAATAAAAGGAGGATTCTATTATGAAGAAGAAAAAGATTCTTGCACTTGTACTTGCAGCTTCAATGGCAGGCGGAATGCTTGCAGGATGTGGAAGCACATCAGGCGGAGATGAAACAGCAAAAGGAGATAAGTCATCCGGAAAAGTTTATTATCTGAACTTCAAACCAGAGCAGGCTGATCAGTGGGTAGAACTTGCTAAAGAGTACACAGATGAAACTGGCGTTAAGGTTGATGTACAGACAGCTGCATCAGGAACATACGAGTCACAGCTGAAATCAGAGATGGCAAAAGACGAGGCCCCAACATTGTTCCAGGTAAACGGACCGGTTGGACTTGCTACATGGAAGGATTATTGCTATGACCTTTCAAAAAGTGACGTTTACAAAGATGTTGAGTCTGATGACTATGTATTAAAAGATGGTGATGCAGTAGACGGAATCGCTTATGTTATTGAGACTTATGGTCTGATCTACAACAAAGCACTTCTGAACAAATACTTCGAACTGCCGGATGCAAGCATCAAATCCATCGATGAGCTGAATAACTTCCAGGCACTTAAGACAGCTGCAGAAGAGATTCAGGCACATAAAGATGATCTTGGAGTAGAAGGAGCTTTCACTTCAGCAGGAATGGATTCTTCTTCTGACTGGAGATTCAAGACACACCTTGCAAACCTTCCGATCTACTTTGAATATCAGGATGAAGGAATTAACACAACAGATGCAATCAAAGGCACATATCTTGACAATTATCGCGATATGTGGGATCTGTACATCAACAACAGCACATGCGATCCAAAGGATCTTGCTGCAAAGACAGGTGACGATGCAAGAAATGAATTCCTGAATAAAAAAGCTGTATTCTATCAGAATGGTACATGGGAATATACACAGCTGATCGATGGTGGTCTGACAGATGATGACATGACCATGCTTCCGATTTACTTTGGTGTAGGCGATGAAGCAAACCAGGGACTCTGCACAGGTACAGAAAATTACTGGTGCGTAAATAAAGACGCAGACGAAGCTGATATTCAGGCTACATTAGATTTTATGGACTGGTGTGTAACTTCAGATGAAGGAACAAAATGTATGGCAGACGATATGGGATTCAACATTCCGTTTAAGAAAGCTCAGGAATCTCAGAATCTCTTTATCAAAGAAGACAAACAGATGACCGAAGACGGAAAGACTCCGGTAGCATGGAACTTCTCAACAATGCCTTCAGAAGAGTGGAAAAATGGTGTTGGATCTGCACTGACAGCTTATGCAGCAGATCAGACAGATGCTAACTGGGATGCAGTAGTAAGTGCATTCGTAGATGGATGGGCATCTGAATACAAGCTTGCAAATGAATAAATAAGTTGCATAAAAAGAACGGACCTAGGGGCAGGCGGCTTGCCTGCCCCTTTTAAGTGAGAGGAGAGCCTGTACGAAGCGGGTTTTCTGGATATGGGAACCTACGTTTTTCCATATAAAAATAAAAAGTGAAATGAGAGCCACCTGGTAGGAAGATCCTTCCGGGCAAAAGGAAAAGAGGAGGATTTCTATGGAAAAGGCACTGAAAAAACATGCACCAATATTTGTTCTCCCAACATTTCTTGCATTTGTGATCGGATTTATCATTCCGTTTGCACAGGGATTTTATCTTTCTTTTTGTAAGTTTACAACAGTAGGAAATGCAACATTTGTTGGAATATCAAATTATACCGCAGCAATCAAGGATACATCATTTACAAGTTCATTTAAATTTACAGTATTATTTGCGATTGTATCGATCTTACTGATCAACGTACTGGCATTTGGCCTGGCACTGCTTCTGACACAGAAGTTAAAGGGAACCAATATTTTCAGAACTATTTTCTTTATGCCGAACCTGATCGGTGGAATCGTACTTGGATATATCTGGCAGATCCTGATCAACTGTCTGCTTACGATCATCGGACAGCCGCTTCTGGCACTGAATTCTTCAGCCGGTTACTGGGGACTTATCATTTTGATGTGCTGGCAGCAGATCGGATATATGATGATTATTTACATCGCAGGTCTTCAGAATGTACCGGATGATCTGATCGAAGCAGCAGAGATTGACGGAGCAGCAAAGTGGGATATCCTCTGGAAGATCAGAGTTCCGATGGTAATGTCTTCCATCACGATCTGCGTCTTCCTGACACTTACCAATTCATTTAAATTGTTTGATCAGAACCTGGCTCTTACAGGTGGAGATCCAAACCATGCGACAGAAATGCTGGCACTGAATATTTACCAGACATTCTACGCACGTGCCGGAATGCAGTGGAAAGGTTATGGACAGGCAAAAGCAGTGATCTTCTGTGCTCTGGTTATCATTATTTCACTGGTACAGCTGAAAGCAACAAGATCTAAGGAGGTGCAGCAGTAATGAAAAAGAAGAAAAGTATTGCAAATACAATATGGATAGTTATATTAACAATTGCGGCACTCGCCTGGATTTATCCGATCATTATGATCCTGATGAACTCTTTGAAAAAAGAATCAGCGATCAGTACAGGAACTGCATTTAAACTTCCGACTGCAGATGCATTTGCAGGAATCGCAAACTATGTAGATGCCGTTGCTTCAAAAGGATTTTTGAGCAGTCTTGGATACAGTACATTTATTACGATTACTTCTGTAGTTGCTATTCTTGTATGTTGCTCCATGTGTGCATGGTATATAACCCGTGTAAATAGTCCGATTTCAAAGATTTTATATTATCTGTTTGTATTTTCCATGGTTGTTCCTTTCCAGATGGTTATGTTCACCTTGTCACAGACAGCAGATACCTTACATCTGAATATGCCATGGAATATCTGGGTGATCTATCTCGGATTTGGCGCAGGTCTTGCGGTATTTATGTTCTGCGGATTTGTAAAATCGATTCCTGTAGAAATCGAAGAAGCTGCCATGATCGACGGATGTAATCCGCTGCAGACCTTCTTTTTGATCGACATCCATATCCTGAAGCCTACCATGATATCCGTAGGTATTCTGGAAGCAATGTGGGTATGGAATGATTACCTGCTTCCAACTCTTGTACTTGATATTAAGAAGTATAAAACAATCCCAATGCTGATCCAGTATTTCCGCGGAAGTTACGGAAGAGTTGAAATGGGACCGATGATGGCAAGCATTATGCTTACAGTAATCCCAATCATCATTGTATATCTGGCAGGACAGAAGTACATCATCAAGGGTGTTGCTGCCGGAGCTGTAAAGGGATAGAAAAATATAGTATAAATTTGGCGGACAGGCGTTGCTTGTCCGCTTTTAAATAGAAAAAGCTTGCAAATTTTGAGAGTTTCCGTTAAGATATAGCGAAAATGGTAGAAAACATTGAGAAAGGAAAGAAGGTATGTTTCAGACGATTATTGGGGCGGTCAGTTCATTTATGTACAGCAAACTTCTGGTGATTATTCTGATCGGTGCAGGTTTATATTTTACAATCCGGACAAGATTTCCACAGGTGCGTTTATTTGAGAGAGCTTGTGAGTCCGTGATGGAGAAGCCGGACGACAAAGAGGCAATCTCATCATTCCAGGCGCTTATGGTTTCAACGGCATCGAGAGTAGGAACGGGAAATATTGTCGGGGTGTCATCGGCAATTTGTATTGGGGGATTTGGTTCTGTATTCTGGATGTGGGTGATTGCGATCATCGGAAGTGCGTCTGCACTGATTGAAAGTACGCTGGCACAGATTTACAAGAAAAAGGGAGAGGATGGGAAATGCTATGGTGGTCCGGCTTATTATATCGAGGCGGCGCTGCATTGCAGACCACTGGCGATCGTGTTTTGTATTGCCATGATCCTGACTTATGCATTTGGATTCAATATGCTGGCATCCTACAATCTGCAGTCTACATTTTCCGGATTTTCTTTTTATGATCCGAAGGTAAGCCCATGGATCATTGGTGGGATTCTGGCAGTTCTGACCGGATGGTGTCTGCTTGGCGGTGGAAGCCGTATTGTAAAGGTGACATCGACGCTTGTGCCGGTGATGGGACTTGCATATATCGGTATGGCGCTGATTGTGGTTATCATCAATATCCGCAATGTGCCGGAAATGTTCCTGCGTATTTTTGAGGAAGCGTTTGATTTCAAGGCGATTTTCGGAGCGTTTGCGGGTTCTGCTATGATGCAGGGTATCCGCCGTGGGCTTTATTCCAACGAAGCCGGAATCGGTTCGGCACCGAATGCATCTGCTTCTGCAAATGTCAGCCATCCGGTCAAACAGGGACTGGTTCAGATGCTGTCTGTCTTTATCGACACACTTCTTCTTTGCACGGCAACGGCGATGATGTGTATGTCGTCTGGCATTGATCCAACCAGGGAGATGCAGGGGGCACCGTGGGTTCAGGCATCTCTTCAGGAATCCCTGGGAGCATTTGGTCCGGTATTTATAACGGTGGCTATGGTATTTTTTGCGTTTACGACATTGCTTGGAAATTGTTTCTATTGCGACAATCTTCTGACCTATATCCATAAAAAGGAACCGGGAAAAAAATTTATGCGCGGATTCCGCCTGGTATCTGCATTTGTTGTATTTCTAGGGGCAGGTATGGAAATGTCGCTTTTGTGGGATCTTTCCGATGTACTGATGGGTGTGATGGCACTGATCAATATTCCGGTGATCCTGATTTTGTCCGGGACGGCATTTAAGGCAATCCGGGATTATGAGGATCAGTTGAAGCGGGGAGTTAATCCGGTGTTTAAAAGTGCAGATATTGAGCTGGAGCAGAAGACGGATTTCTGGAATTAGGGAATCTGCGAGAGTGGTTCGGAAAATGATGGAAGGCTGTGAATTGGATTTGACAAAAGTTGTTTTGTGATAATTTGGCGTGAAATCCGGCTTGACAAATTTTGAAGGATACGGTAGTATGACAAAAGAAGAGAAAATTACAGACTATGAAGAGAACAAGTAGCAGATGACAAGGCTCAGACAGAAAGTAACCGGTTGATGAGAGGTGCACGAAGAGTCAGATGTGAATACATCTTGGAGTTTCACACCGAACGCACGGAAGCGCAAGTAAGCTGTGACGGAGTGGCGGACGTTATACCTGCTACGGTAATGTTAGTTACTGACTGAGGCATTCGGTGCGAGCCGGATGTGAATTAAGGTGGTACCACGAGAGAATATACCTCGTCCTTAAAGGCTGATTGGCCGGAGGACGAGGTTTTTTTATTGGAAAAATTGAAGGGGTTCAGGACGGACGCTATCCGGAATCTATTTCTATTTGTCTGCGGGTTCGGTGGCTGATACTTCTAAGGTTTTGTAAATTTGTTAAGGGCATGATTGAAAATCCATAACTCGCTGCGCTCAGACAGATGGATTTTCAATCATAACACAAATTCCCAAAACCTAAGAAGTATGAGCATCCGCCTGCACATGCAGTCAAATAGAAATGGTTTCCGGATGGCTGACATCCTTGAAGACTTCAAAGAGTTCCAGACGGGACGCCTCCTTCTCCGGGGGAGAAGATTGGCTGTGACTAAGATATAGGTTTTGAAAAAGAAAGGAAATTAGGAAAATGGGTATTTATGAAGAGCTTAAGGCCAGAGGATTGATTGCGCAGGTTACGGATGAGCCGCTTATCCGGGATCTGGTGAATAACGGGAAGGCTACGTTTTATATTGGGTTTGATCCGACGGCGGATAGTCTGCATGTTGGACATTTTATGGCATTGTGCCTGATGAAGAGACTGCAGGAGGCTGGCAATAAGCCGATTGCTTTGATCGGGGGCGGTACTGCTATGATCGGGGATCCGTCCGGTAGAACAGATATGCGTCAGATGATGACACCGGAGACAATCCAGCACAACTGTGACT
>OGOY01004009.1_pt1 | contig 10528 bp, 8 predicted proteins | sample 1552811 | NCBI WGS metagenome assembly OGOY01 (sample SAMEA2580132, study PRJEB22360) | human gut metagenome | biome: human gut; feature: human-associated habitat; material: faeces | place: Denmark | collected 2008/2010 | reverse complement strand
TCAGCGACAGGACGTGCATCTTAACGAAACAATTCTGTGTGCGCAAGTTGAGCACGCCTTACAAATGTTGCTAATTGTTGTGTGCTTTATACAACATCAGTTTGCAGTTAATGATTCCGTATCTTTAGACGGCCACGCAAGAATAAGCATGTTGGCAAGAATAGCTGTTGCGCCGAGCAGTTCATATGAATTGAACGTAGCCCCCAGAATAATCACCGACAGGGCAACTGCGGATAAGGGTTCAAAGGAACCGAGGATAGCTGTGATTGACGGAATAACGTACTCAGTACTTTTGAGATAGCACCAGAATGCCGCAACCGTTCCGAAAGCAATTATTTGGAAATAACAAAGAACAGAGGGCAAAGTCCAATGAACATCCATTGCAAAGGGATTAGTGAAGAGACAAGCAATCGATCCGCCGACAACCATTCCCCAGCCCACAACATTAGAAACTCCGACACGAGAGATAACGTTTTTAGGCTGTACAGTGCAAAAAGCCCCGAAAGCGGATGACAGCAAGCCCCAAAATGCTCCGGTAGAAACAAAATCCAGAGACTCGAAATTTCCTTTGGTAACGACCAAAGAAACTCCGCTTATAGCCAGAAAGAGACAAAAGAATTCTTTGGGGACAGGTTTTCGATGTTTGCAGATCGCCAAATATCCGATGATAAAAAGCGGACCGACACCAACCATAATAGCTGCGGTTCCGGCATTACTCTGCTCAATCGCAAGGAAGAACGTGTATTGAATTAAAAGAACGCCGACACCGTAGATCAAAACGTCACGGATATTTCGATTTTCTTTGAAGGGTTTCAGAATACTTTGAAATCCTCCGAAAGCAGCTTGAAGCGCCAACAACAGAACCCCGGCTCCGATTAAGCGAAGCGTTGTGAGGTGACGGGCTTCAAAACCGCAGTTAGTAAAAAGATATTGGGCAGCCACGGCCATACTTCCCCAGCAGCAGCCCGCAAATGCTGCCAGAAAGACACCTTTGAGAATTTTCAGCATTCTTGTAGTCCTAGAAATCAAAAGTTTAGCAATCCGGCGCTTTATCAGCTATGCCCGTAAAACACTGTCATTTATGACGGTGATATAAGGGCCCAGTCCGAAGGACTGGCTATGCTAAACTGGCTCTATCTTTTCAGATCTAGGGGCGGGCTGTCCCGAAGTTAAGTCTGTGGAGAGATGTGAGACCTGAAGGAGTATACGGTTGTGTCCAAGCACGTGAAACTCCTTTTGGAGAACGTGCAAAAACCAAGCTGTACTCCTTTGGGCAATCCCGCTGAAGCAGAAACCCGCCGAGGCAACTTCGACATTAAGCTACGGCTGTCGGAGAAGCGGTAGGAATCCTCTTCATTTATAGAGGGAAGGAAGTCAATTAGGTGAGTCCGAGAAGTTGCCTGTTTTGCCAAACCGAACAAATTGAAATGCAAGACGACAAAAATGTAGTTTTGACCACAGTTTTTGCGAATTGCCATTCTGCTGTCTTGCCTTGTGGTCTTTTCCACTTATTTATTCTCCTTTTTTCTTTTTCTATGTGAAAAAGACCACAATTTTTTCCGATTTTTCCACCTCTGAGGACTTTTCCGCCTAAATAACGATAGCGATTTCATTCTGCTGCCTATCTCGCCTTTTCAAAGAAGCAAAAACTAATTTTTTGTGGTCTTTTACACATATTCCAAAGTTTCTCTTTTGTAGATTGTGGTCTTTTTCTCATTGTTTAGAGCTGGAGAAGAAAGCTTTAGAGCACAGTCACGTTGAAAATTCTTATCCGTTCAGCGACTGCCGGTGCATTGAGCCCAACCAACTAAATTCCTACACATTTTCATTCTCTATTATGTGAAAAAGACCACAATTTTTAGTCCTATGTGCTTCGGCTAAAAACCACTTCTGAGAGATCTCTTTCAAGGCGTTAACTGCATTCTGATCCTATTGCGATAAATCGTTTAGACGGTTTTCTCTGGCCTTATTTATACTGTCTCTTCGAATTCTTTACTCAATGAGATAAGCAATGACTGACGCCAAATATGTGAAAAAGGCACCAAGACAATCCAATCTCGAGCTCTCTCGAATTTTGGCAATGTACCTCATTGTGATGCATCACTTTTCCGTGCACGGCGGTGTACCGATTTGGAGCGGCTCCGCGCCTCTCTCTTTTAATTTTTACTTGGATCAGCTGCTTTCCACCGGAGGCAAAATCGGCGTTAATTTATTCGTCTTAATTACCGGATATTTCCTTGCTAAAAAGTTCAGTAAATTTTCCAGCCTCATCTACCTTTGGATAAAGACGTTCTCCTACGTAATTGTCTTTTTCCTGCTCTTTTGCGCTCTTGGCTTACATCCCTTCAACTGGAGTTCTTTGATCAGTTGTTTTTTTCCCATCCGGAATGATTTCTATTGGTTTGTTTCTGCCTATTTCCTTCTTATCCTGCTTTCTCCGTTTATTACCATAGGAATAAAGGCGCTGGGACAACGGAAGCTGTTCACATTCTTATTGATTTTCGGATTTTTCTGGTCCGTCATTCCAACTCTAACGACTAAACCTGAATATTACGGTTCAACGCTTTTTTGGTTTGTGTATCTCTTTTCTTGGGGCGCGTTTCTCAGAGATTATCTAGAAAGGAAAATCTTCTCCCGATCCCTGTGTTTGTCGGTTTGCGGAGCGAGCTGGGGCATTATTGCCATCATCATCGCTCTTGCCGATTGGAACAATCGCGTCGGGACTTTCATCGGTTACATTGATTGGTTCACCTTCGCAAACTTGTATAGCGTCTTCTCTTTAATTTGTGCCCTCTCGCTTTTTGTGTTCTTCAAACAGATGCAGATCGGCTACAAGCCTTGGATCAACAAATTTGCTGCAGCGATGTTCGGTGTCTACCTCATTCATGAGAATCCGATTGTTTACCCATGGCTCTGGAGCAAAGTATTCCACGTGCCGGAATATTTGGGTTCCTCTTGGTTCATCCTCTATGCACTTGCAGTAATCACAATCGTATTTTTTATTTGCGCGATTTTGGATCTTATTTGGGAAAAGGTCCTTCAATCCGGATATCAAAAATACCTTTTTCCCCGACTCCAGCCGTTAGATAAGAGAGTTACCGACTTCCTTAATGCTCCGGCGAGCCAAAAATAATTGTGGTCTTTTCCTCATTTTTAACTTTTTTACTTCCGACTTTTTTGAGCTTTATACCTAACTATCTAAAATGGGAGAAACTTTTATAGGTGGTTTATGTCTGCTCCCATCATTGATTCTTTACCGCTCCCGCCTCATTCTCCAGAAGCCGAGCATGCCCTTTTAGGTGCGCTTTTAGCGAATCCTGAATCTTTCCATCTAATCGAGCCCACTTTAGAGCCCGGTGACTTTTACAACTATGCCAATCGACTGATTTATCAGGCGATATTCTCTTTGGCGTCTCAAGGCAAGCCGGCTGATATTCTCACGGTTTCAGATTTATTGAGAGAGATCGGGAATGAGAAAGAGACAGGCGGATTGGAGTACCTCAATCGTTTGACGGAAAGCTACGCCAGCGCAGCTAACCTCAGCGAATATGCAAGAATCGTCAAAGATAAGGCACTCAAACGCAACCTCATTTCCAAACTGGCTCAATTAGAAGCTGAGGTCAATTCAGACAAAGGGGCTTCTTCCGAAGACTTGCTCGACCGCGTGCAAAGCGAGTTCTTAAAAATGGGACTTGGCAAAAATAAAGATGCTTCTTTTGAGTCTTCCGGCTCTATTTTGGACGGCCTCATTGACGAAATGCGTTCAATTGCAGACTCTCCGACAGAAATCCGCGGCTGCGAAAGCGGAATCGAGCAACTTGACAACGTGACAAGAGGCTTTAGACCTGGACAATTGGTTGTCATTGCTGCGCGTCCGGGCATCGGCAAAACAGCCTTCGCGCTTCAGGTCGCACGCCGCACTGCCGTTCGTCAGAAAAAACCGGTTGCGATCTTCGCGCTGGAAATGACAAAGAACGAAGTTCTCAAAAGAATGCTAAGCTCTGAGAGCGAAGTTGAAATGGAAAGTATCGACGGCGCCCAAATGACGGAGACTCAATGGAGCAGAATTTATCAAGCTCAAGAAGTGCTATCTAAAGCACCGATATTCGTTGACAGCTCAAGCGAGCTGACGCTTATGCGCATTAAGACGAAGCTTCGCCAGCTTGCTGCGCAGGTTGGAAATATCGGATTGGTTGTAGTTGACTATCTCCAGCTGCTAGAACAAGAAGACGAGAACGCTTCTGCGGATCTTCGCTCCATACAGATCGGTGTTCTTTCTCGGGGCCTAAAGCTGCTGGCCAAAGAACTCAATGCTCCGGTCCTTCTTTTATCCCAACTTAACCGTCAGGTCGAAAACCGGCCCAACCATACTCCGCTTCTTTCCGACTTAAGAGAATCCGGTTCCATTGAACAGGATGCCGACATGGTGCTCCTGCTTTATTCCAAGGCCAAATTCGGGCAGGAGCAAGGAGACTCCAGAACAATTTACATGGATTTGGCAAAACATAGGAACGGACGCCTAGAAGTTTTTTCTACGATTTTCAAAGGCGAGATCCAATGCTTTGAAGAATTAAACGCTTGGAATCAATGAGAAGAAAAAAGAGCCTAGACCGACGTGTTCAATGAACATCTAAATCTTGGAGGGCTTCGATCTAGGCCCGTAAACTGATAATTGTTAGAAAAAATAACACAAATATGGGATAAATAGCAAATTAAGAGATGGATTTTTTTATTTTTGAATTTAATAAAAAGCCCTGATAGCCTTGGGTTTTTCAAAAATTAGCCGGAACTATTTTATTCTGACACTCATAACCGCTATGCAATGTAATTTCTGCGGCCTAAGCTAACTTTCAGGCGGTGAAATTGTGGTCTTTTTCTCATATTTTAAGCTGGTCTTCTCTGCTTCGTCTTTCGATGACTTAATTCCTTCTCTTTCCTACTTTTTGATTTTCTTCACGTTGTATCGCTCCTAAATTTCTTTTTTGTGAAACTTTTGTGGGATGCTGTCGGTGTGATCTGACTGGTTCTCTCTTTCAAAACCTTCTACGACAGAGGCTTGCTGATTTGTTCCATCCAAACCGAGCTGTTTGCGTCGCTTTAAAATTTTTTGAAGTCTTTTTCATTGGGTGTGTCTTTTAGTCGTAGGCCTTTTTTATATTTTTATATTAATCTTTTTATTTTTTTAAGCCTTCTATTTTCACTTTTAAATCAAAAGGTTACAGACGTAAAAATGTATAGAAGACCACAAAATATGAGAATTTGACCACAAATAGGCTATTTTTCTCTGTGAAAAAGGCGACTTAATATGTGATTTTTACCACATATGCAGAAGAGTTTATGTGAAAAAGACCACAATATTATGTAAAAAAGACCACAGTGTCCCGATTCTTTTTTCTTTTGGAAGAGGAAGTGTGAGAGAATCAACTATCGAAATGTCAGAATGAGCCGGATCGGAGGGTATTAATGGCCAGCGAAAATCAACAACAGGAGTTTGAACTCCTCACAGACGATGATGATTGGTCTGACAGCCCTAAAGCCGGGAAAAAGAATTCTTTATGGAATACCAATGCGGTCGTTGTTAAATCAAACGACCTGCTGACGGCGAAAACCAATCTCACCTTAAATGAGCTTCGAATTATCTTAGTTGCGATCAGTAAGATCGATTCGATGAATCCGGAGGTCAGAGGGGATGCAAGTTATTGGGTTTCAGCCAAAGAGTTAAGAGAGATCGGCAGCGAACGTTCTAAGGCCTATAAATACCTCCAGAACGCAGTCAATACGCTTTACAACAGAAGCGTTATCCGCACCTTCGGATCCAACGGTAAAGAACGAGATGAGTTCCGTTGGATTTCTAAGGTCTCTTATCGAAGCGGCATGATTGGTCTGACGTTCTCCCAGGAGGTCCTCCCCTTTTTGACGCGTATCCGAAGCAACTTCATTCGCTATCCGATTAAACAGATTTCCGAATTGAAGAGTGTTTCGACATTACGATTCTTCGAGCTGTGTGTGCGCTGGCGCGGCCAGGTCAAGAAGATGACGATTACCGAGCTTAAAGACATTCTTAACATTCCTCAAAAAAAATTAAACGGCGACGTCGCTCGAATTGTCAGAGAGTGCGCTGCCAAAATTAATGAGGCGACCAAAATCGACTTCCATGTGGAGTGCGAGTTCGTCCGAACCGGTAGAAAATTTACTCATATTATCTTTTCCGTTAAGAACCGTCCCAATATTCTTGTAGAAAGAACTCAGTCGGTTCCGCCGGAGGATGTGCCGGATGTTAGAGATCTTGTGGGCTATACCGATGAGGATTGGCAGAACCTGACTTTGTCGGACAGTCAGAGAAATTACTTTGCCTCTCTCCTTAGCCGTCACAACGACGGCGGCGTAGGCAACCGCTTTGCCGGCGAGTTCATCAATGCTGCCGGACGTGAAGGGTACTCTCAAGAGTCTTGGAAACGCTGGATCGAAAACCGTTTGGCCGATCCCAAGTTTGTGTATGAAGCGAGAGTCTATTTACATGACCTCGGGTTCAAACCTTTATCAGCGGTTAAGAAAAATGTGAAAAAGACCACAAATTAAAACCTCTACGAAACAGCCGCTCGGCTGTTTTGGTTTTTAGGAGTCACGGTTTTCTGAAAGATATTGTGGTCTTTTTCACATTGTTTAAACTGTTGCGTCTCTAAACGGCCGCATTCTTTCTTGTTTCTGCTCTCTTCCTTGTATCCTTGAAGAAAAAACAAGGACTAAAAATGGTTTATTTGGATACGATGCCTCTGAGATTCGGGCATTTTCGGGTTTTGATTACAACAGCGATGGGGCAGTTCCTAGGAGCCGCTGTTGCAACGCTTTCCGGCGTCTTAATTCCTCTTCTCGCCATCGTTCAGCATCATGAGCTGGATCCGGTAACACAGGGCCTGATTGCCAGTATGGAACTGATCGGCATCATGGTTGGGTCCTTTGTTATTGGAAAACTCGCCGATAAGGACGGATACCTTCCGTTTCTTAGACTAAGTTCCATCCTTGTTTTTATCGGTGCGCTTGTGGTCTACGTGACAGGAAGCATTGATCTACTGATTCACTCGCTGTTTGTCATGGGATTCGGCATCGGAGGCGATTTTGCATTGGATTCCGACTATGTTGATGAAGTCATGCCGAAACGCTGGCAGGAAACGATGGTCGGTATCACCAAATCATTTTCTGCTCTCGGAAACTTGTCAGCTGGTGGAGGTTTCCTTGTTCTCTGTTCGATCGAGTGGACTGCAGAAATTTGGAGACAGATCTTCTTATTTGTGGTCTTTCTCTCATTTTTAATGATCATCAGCCGATTATTCTTCTTTAAAAGTCCCGGCTTTCTTATTGCAAAAGGGAAGTTTGACGAAGCCAGACAGGTTGTTAAGGCAATGCTTGGACCTGATGTAGAGATTCCACCGTCCTATTTGGAAAAAACTTCTCCTTCTTCTAACGGCGCTAAAGTAGATCTGTTTAAAGGAGAACCCCTTCAGAAAGTGATTTTTTCCGGTGTGCCTTGGGGATGTTCAGGGCTCGGAGTATATGGAATCGGCATCTTTCTCCCGATACTGATTATGAGTCTCGGCATTTCCGGTTTTGATACTTCTAAATCGGGTCCTTTAGGATCCGTAATGAACTCGGTGAATCTCACGTTTATTATCAGCTGGTTCATTCTCATCGGATTTATAGCCGGTCTTTTTATTCTTCATAAAGTTTCGACCGTCAAACAACAGTTTTACGGATTCCTGCTCGCCGCCGCGGCTGTTCTACTTCTGCTGCTCTGTTATTTATTCAAATGGCCTGCCGCTATTTCAATTGCAGCGTTTGTTCTGTTTGAACTGGCTCTTAACGCCGGCCCAAATCTTACGACGTTCATCATTCCGTCATTAGTCTTTCCGTTAGATATTAAAGCAGAGGGGGCGGGCTACGCTGCGTTCTTCGGGAAGTTTGGCGCTGTGATCGCTGTCTTTAGTTTTCCTATCCTCATGAAGCTGGGAGGCGTTTCTCTAGCGCTAGTTGTATCAGTGGCTGTACTTGGACTTGGCGCTTTTCTGACCTACTTCTACGCGAAAAAATTAGGACTGGAAAAATGAGAAAAAGACCACAAATCATCAAATGATTTTGTGGTCTTTTTCACATATCAAGAACGTTTGATCTATGCCAACTCGTCAATCATCCTGATCCTAATTTTGTCCACAGGCACTGCTACGACGGTTTTGTTGTCTTCACGTAAGACGCAGACTTCGTCGTGACGATCAGAAAGTAATCGCGGAAGAAGATTGCCGGAAACTTTCTCACCTGCCTCATCTAAAAATTCAACTTGAATACCCAAGGCTTTACCGGCGGGCACACGGCGATAACCTCTAGGAAAGTCTTTCTTTTTAAGACGATCCTCAAACGCAACGACTTTTTTGGGTTTCTGCGGAACGATTTTCTGGAGTCTGTCCAATACAGCTTGTGCAGAACCGCGGCTAATTAGGCCGTCTTTGTCTTTGCAAGCTTCCAGATCTTTAGCGATGTTGGTGCTTTTTTCACAGATATTGTTCAGGATCTGTGCTGTCTGGGCATCGTTAACAGCGCAATCGGCAATCAATTTAAGAACTTCTTCCTTAGAAGAAGCTAATGCGGCAATACGAGAAATATAAGTTCTGTCTTTGCCCAAACGAGCAGCAATTTCGGTTTGGTTAAAACCGTTCTGAATCAGCTGGCTAATGCTTTGGATCAAATCCTGAAGCTTCATATTGTCGCGCTGGATGTTCTCGGTTAGCTGACCGAAAATTCTTTCTGAATCAGAAACAGGAGCATCAACAACAATAGCCTCTACCGTTTCCAAGCCGGCTTTCTTAGCCGCCAGCCAGCGGCGTTCGCCCTGCAGGACAACGTATTTATTGTTTTCACCTTTAATGACTGTAATCGGCATCAGCTGGCCGGATTTCATGGATTCAGCCAGCTCGTCGATATTCTCAATAACGGTTCTTACCTGAGGTCGGACCTCAATTGACTCTACTGGTAATTTTGTTAAAACCTTTCCATTGACGCCCGCGGCAATCGCACCGTTAAACTCGGTCAAGCTTTTGATATTGGTCGGTTTAAAAGTTTGAGTCTTTGCTTTTGTAACTTTAAAAGTTTTCATAGTTAACCGATTTTCTTAATTCTTGCCAGCATTTCTTTGTATACGGCTTCAAGTTCTTCGTAGGATCGCTTGCCGTTGCGGATTTCGTCCACGGGGATACCCATTGTTGTAGCGGCATCAATCGGAGCGCGATGCCTGAGTTTGGAGTTGAAGATATCGCAATTAGTCTCAGAAACGAGATACTCCAGTGTGCTCTTAGCAGAAGCAGAGTCATCGTATTCATTAACCACAACACCTAAAAATTTCAGGCCGGGATTGAAATTCTGCTGCACGGCACGGATGGTATTGACCATGCCGGAGACGCCTCCGACCGCATAGCCTGAGAGTTTGATCGGGCAGATGACATAATCAGCCATGACCAATCCGCCGAGGAGTTTTCGGCCCAAAGAAGGCGGGCAGTCAACCAAGATATAGTCGTATGCGTCTTTTAGTGCCTGAATATTTGCAGCCGGGTTACGAATGACATCCAACTCACGGCTTTCGATGTCATAACCTTCGTTCGAGTTCGGTTCAGATCCGATTAAATCTACGCCGTACGGGGTGTCATCAAAGATTCCGAGCTCTTCGAGATTCGGTTCAAAAAGAGCCGCAGACGAAGTAGCGGTGTACGGCTGTCCTTGTGTCAAAGATTCTGTCGTATTTCCTTGCGAATCAATATCGATGACCAGCACTTTCTTTTTACGATGTTTACGTAAATAAAAAGCGGCTTGCACCGTTAATGTTGATTTGCCGACTCCGCCTTTTTGATTAGCAAAAGCTATGACCTTCCCCATAGGGACTTCCTTAAATTTGTAGATATCTTCAGACGGTATCTTAACAAATTCAAAAATCGGCGTTTGAAATGTGACGTGTGAACATGTTCACACTACAAAAGAGTTGTGGTCTTTTCCACATAATATTGAAACTTCTGAGAGAAAGATTTCAATGATTATTAGCAGGGATTTGAAGGAAAATAAGAGACAAGAGCTACACATCTGTGGTCTTTTTCACATAGTTCCGTTTTTCTAAGAAAAAGTTGAGAGTGAAGACAGACTTTAAACAAAGGAATCTAAATAAGTAAAATCAACAACGATTAGACACATCGCTGTTATTGAGAGAAAAAGAACTGTAAGCGAGAGCGAATTTTTATTTTTCGAAGCAGTTTTGCTATTCGAATTAATCGCTCCAAATTTCGGGACGGAATAGAGCAGACGAATGTTTCTAAAATCTGCTCTACTACAACAAGATTAGAAAAGATAAAACTGAGAAAGCCTGATTTGGTAAGGTCTGCGGGCCGAGTTCCGCACTTTTAGGTGCGGAAGACAGAGTTCGAGTGTGAACATGTTCACACAGAAGAAATAAGCAGATAAAACAAAACCTCTTGAACGGTTAGGTCCAAGAGGTTTG
>OGOY01004003.1_pt1 | contig 10540 bp, 9 predicted proteins | sample 1552811 | NCBI WGS metagenome assembly OGOY01 (sample SAMEA2580132, study PRJEB22360) | human gut metagenome | biome: human gut; feature: human-associated habitat; material: faeces | place: Denmark | collected 2008/2010 | reverse complement strand
GTTGATCATGTTGCCCTTGTACAGCTTCAGCTTCACATCGCCGGTCACGGTCTTTGCCAGGCTGTTGGCAAAAGCATCCAGAGCCTCACGCAGCGGGGTGAACCACTGGCCGTTGTAGACGATGTCGGCATACTTCTGTGCCAGCTGCTCCTTGAGGTGTGCACTCTCCTTGTCCAGGGTGATGGTCTCCAGAACATTGATGGCCTTGTACAGGATGGCACCGCCGGGGGTCTCGTACACGCCGCGGCTCTTCATGCCCACCAGACGGTTCTCAACGATATCCAGCAGGCCGATGCCGTTCTCGCCGCCCAGCTTGTTCAGGTACTCCACCAGCTCCACAGCGCCCATCTCTTTGCCGTCCACGGCAGTGGGAACGCCCTTTTCAAAGTGGATGGTCACATAGGTCGGGGTGTCGGGAGCCTGCTCAGGGCTGACACCCAGCTCCAGGAAACCGGGGTGGTTGTACTGGGGCTCGTTGGCGGGGCTCTCCAGATCCAGGCCCTCGTGGCTCAGATGCCACAGGTTCTTGTCCTTGGAGTAGTTGGTCTCGCGGTTGATCTTCAGGGGGATGTGGTGAGCCTCGGCGTAGTCGATCTCTTCGTCACGGCTCTTGATGTCCCACTCACGCCAGGGAGCAATGATGGCCATATCGGGGCACAGGGCCTTGAGGGTCAGCTCAAAACGCACCTGATCGTTGCCCTTGCCGGTGCAGCCGTGGCAGATGGCATCTGCGCCTTCCTTGATGGCGATATCGGCCAGCGCCTTTGCAATGCAGGGGCGTGCAAAGCTGGTGCCCAGCAGGTAGTCCTCGTACTTTGCACCGAACTTCAGGGTGGGGAAGATGTAGTTCTCCACAAAGTCCTTCTTCAGATCCAGAACGTACAGCTTGGAAGCGCCGGTTGCCTTGGCCTTTTCCTCCAGGCCGTCCAGCTCGGTGCCCTGGCCCACGTCACCGGAAACGGCGACGACTTCGCAGTTGTTGTAGTTTTCCTTCAGCCAGGGAATGATGATGGAGGTATCCAGACCACCGGAGTAGGCCAGCACGACTTTTTTGATGTTTTCCTTTTTCATAATAAACGCGCTCCTTTTAATAAAAATACACTTTTGTACCCTGATGCGCACTTTCCCTTCGCATCCTCTGTCTTTGATTCGTGGTTGATGCTTTTATTATACACAGCGCGGCTTTTCCGTCAATGCCGAAAACTGCCAAACATGCCGCGCATTTGCGGCAGTATTTGTTACACTTTGTATGTTTATGCAGTATTATTTGTTTATATTCAAATTTTATGCAGTTAAAATGCATATATGAAATGCAAAAAAGCGCCCCGAAGGACGCTTTCTTTATACCTGGTATCTTCCCAGGATCTCCTCCACCTGTTCCTGTGTCAGCGGGTGAGTGGGTTCCGGCTTTTCATTGCCCCTGCGCAGGGGCAGCCACCAGGTGGACAGGCCCAGCCAGCCGAACTTATAGGCGGTGTGGGGCTCACGGCCCACGCAGGTGAAGCCCAGGCGGGCATGGATACGCTCACTGGCGGGGTTGGGGTCTGCCACAAGGGCGTAAACATTCCAGTAACCCATCCCGTCCAGAATATCCAGCAGGGCGCGGTAGAGGGTATCCCCCACACCAAAGCCCCGGGCATCGGGGGCACAGTAGATGGTGCTCTCCACAGCCCAGTCGTAGGCCTCCCGGGGGTGGTAGCGGTGGGCGCAGGCATAGCCCAGCAGCTTACCGTCCCCATCCCGGGCCAGCAGCAGAGGGATCAGCGCACGGGTGCTGTCCACCCAGTCCTCATACTCCGGCAGGGAAGAGGGCGTTACCTGAAAGGTTGCCGTGTGGTGCAGGACATACCAGTTGTAGATGTCCAGGATCTCCGCCGCATCGGCCCGGGTGGCCAGCGAGAGCCGGGGCAGGTTCTTCTCAGCCCATTCGGCGCACAGGGCCTCCTTCTGCGCCTTGGTCAGCTTTTTCAGGGCTGCTTCCCGGCGCAGGGCGGCAGATTTGTCTGTGCACCGTTCCAGATACGCGAACCGCTGTGCCCCCAGCCCACGGGTGCACTTGGCCCCCTTCCCGCTCTTGTGGGCGTGCAGGCGGCTGGCCGGGTCATTTGTCCAGCCCGTGTAGAGTTGGCCGCCTGCGCAGCGCACCATATAGACATAGGCCCGCTCCGTCTTCTCCGCTTCCCCGCTCATATCACAGTCTCCCGTTGTTTTTCAGCACCTGACGGCAGGCGGCCAACGCCGTCTCCTTGTCCTTTGCGGTGATGAGGAACCGGCTGGCGTGGCAGAAGCTGATGCCCTCGATGCCGCTCTTCTGCTCAATGATCTCCTGCGGCTGGCCCGCCCAGCTCTGGGGGAAGGGCAGCTTCGGCTTTTTGGTCTTGTGGTCGGTCACGCACTGGGCACTCCACCCGCCGCGCTGGCTGGGGTAGATGACGAAGAGGGCGTCGGTCTTGTACAGGCCATTCTTCCAGGGCAGGTAGCAGGGCAGGATCACGATGCCGTCCCGGGAGTTCTTATAGGCCTGCTGCACTTTCTCGTCGGCGCGGTTCACGGCGTTCGCGCTCTCGATCTGGTTTTCCAGGATCTGCTTTGCCACAGCCACCGCCTTGAAGAAGCAGGTGTCCTGATCCTCCTTGGAATCCCACACCGGGTTGAAGAAGCCGATGGCATCGCACAGGCTGTTCTGCTCGCCGGTGTTGTCGTTCAGATCAAGGGGCTGGATAAAGTTTTCATCGATGAGCCTGGCCTGACGCTCCCCCACCAGTCCCGGGCCCAGCACCCGCCACAGCAGGCCGAAGGCCGCATAGGGGATGCCGTTGGCACGGTACTCGCGGGGCTCCTGATGGTGATCGAACATGCCAAAGCCGATATCATACACGATGCCGTCGAAATCGTCCGGTACCACAAAGCCGCGGGTGATCCTGATGTCCGGCCGGATGATCTGCAGCAGCGCCGTTGCAAATACGTCGTCCGCATGGAACTTGCCGGCGTGGGTGAAGCCATTTGCAGGAATTTTCATAACAGCAATACCTCGTTCTCTTTCTTTGGGAACAGTATATCACATTCTGAAGCAGGGGACAATAAAACCCCGGAACATGGAGTTTTCTTCCTTGTCCCGGGGCTGTTCTCTAGCTTCTGGTCACTTTCTCTTCCGTGCTGTCTTTGTAACGGCGCGGGTGGGGGTTTTGGTCACAGCCGTGGTGGGCTTCACGGCGGGGGAGAGGTTCGGCTTTTCGGTGAGGGCGGTGGTGGTGGGCTCGCCCAGTGCCAGCACCTCGGCCAGCTCCTTCTGCACCTTGGCGTTGACAGGGTCATTCACGGCCAGCACATCGGAGTAGAACTGCTCCATCTCTTCGCGGGTGGAGAAGGTTGCAACGTACATCTGGTTGCCCATGGCACCGGACAGAGCCTCGGGGATGCGGTCCACCATCCGCATATTCTTCTGGTACTTCTGCATGATCTGCTCATGGCTGTACACAAAGTTTTTGCCATCGCGGCGGCCCGCAAAGGGGCAGTAGTAGTGCTCGCCCACCGGCATATCCGTGCCGCCGAAGGCGATCATATCTGCCCAGATTTTGTACACGTTGGTGGAGCGGGCAAAGTTGATCATATCCGGGGTAAAGCCGCCGCAGGGGCGCATATTGACCTCCAGCGCCACGAGCTGGCCCTTTTTGCCCATGCCGACCTGATCCTCGGTCATGCGGAAGAACTCAAAGTGGACGAACCGGCTCTTCACGCCAAAGCTCCTGACGGCGGCACGTCCGGCGGCGCGGGTATCCTCGGGCAGGTCCTTGATGATATAGTAGATGGAGTTATCGTTGTCGTTGACGATGTCCATGATGGACACCGGGCTGACGTTGCCCGCCTCAAAGATGGGGTTGCCGCTGCCGTCGATGATAGCATCGTAGCTGTTGACCTCGGCGTGGACGAACTCCTCCATGATGTAGGAGAGGTCGGGGTGATAGGTGCTCTTGTAGAGCAGGAAGCGCTTCAGCTCCTCATCGCTGGACAGCTTATGGGTATCGGAGGCACCCACACCGTTGTCCGGCTTGACCACCACCGGATAGCCCACCTCGTCGATGAACTTCCTGCAGCCTTCCAGGTCGTCCACCATGTGGTAACGGGCGGTGGCGATGCCGGCCTTCTGGTAATACTCCTTCATCTTGCTCTTGTACTTGATGCGGGGCATATCCTCGGTCTGGAAGCCAGACTTGATGTTGAAGTCCGTGCGCAGGGCCGCATCCCGCTCCAGCCAGTACTCGTTGTTGGATTCCAGCCAGTCGATGCGGCCATACTTGAAGGCGAAGAACGCCACCGCCCGGTAGACCTCGTCATAATTCTCCAGACTGCCGACCTTGTAGTATTCGTTCAGGCTGTCCTTCAGCTCCGGCTTCAGCTCATCATAGGGCTGGTCACCGATGCCCAGCACGTTCATGCCGTCGTTTTTCAGCTCCCGGCAGAACTGCCAGTAGTTGGTGGGGAAATTGGGGGAGATAAAGATAAAGTTGCTCATGGTTTTTGATTCCTCTTTCTTGTTCACGTCCTCGCCCTCTCCGTCATTGCTTCGCAATGCCACCTCCCCCAAAGTGGGAGGCCTTGGCAGTCCCTGCAAAGTTCACGGTTTTGCCAAAGGCTCGCCCTTTGGGAGAGCTGGCAAAGCCGCAAGGCTTTGACTGAGAGGGTGAGCCGCCTTATCCTAGAATATAAGGCATATAATATACGACCTGCTGATACCACCAATCCCAGTCGTGCTTGACATCATAGCCCCACAGGTCCACCCAGACAGGGATGCCTTTCTGCTCAAAGATCTGCTTGAGCTGCCGGGTGGTATCGGGCTGTTCCCAAGCGCCCTGACCGCAGCAGATGACCGCCTTCCTGCTGCGGTAGAGGTCCATATAGGGGTGATCGGTGGGGAAGTTGGCCATGTAATCCACGGGGGAGTTCTGGTAGACCACCTCGTCCATGTAATCGCCAAAGCCGTATTTTGCGGTATAGATGCCGCTGAGGGCCAGACAACCATCGAAAAGATAGGGGAACCGCAGGTAGAGGTTGACGGCATGGGTCGCGCCCAGGCTGCAGCCAAAGGCGATCACGCCGGGGAGGCTGTCCCAGCCGTTGCGCTCCTTGGCGATATACTGGATCTTGGGCACGACTTCCTCCACGATGTAGCGAATCCACTGCTCATAGCGGCGGATCCGCCAGTAGGGGTCGCCGTTGGTGTCGGACCAGGTCTCCTGATCGATGGTGTCGATGGAGATGACCATGATCTGCCCGGATTCGATCCACGGAGCCAGCGTACCGGCCATGTGGAAGTCCTCAAAGTCGAAGAAACGGCCATCCTGACAGGGGATAAAGAGCATGGGGCGGCCAGCGTGGCCGTAGACCTTGCATTCCATCTCCCGGCCCAGGGCGGGGCTGTAATCCTTGAAGTATTGTGTTTCCATGTAGTTCCCTCCTCTATAAAAAACCTCTCAGGCGCTCCGCGCCTCTCCTACCAGGAGAGGTGGCATCCCGAAGGAATGACGGAGAGGTTCAATCCAACTCGTACATCAAAGTATGGAACACGAACGGCAGCTGCTTTTCCCAGCTGGCTTCGCTGTGGGTGCCGCCGGGCACCAGGCGGCTGGTCAGGTGGATGCCCCGGACCATGATCTTGCTGCACATCTCGGCAAATTCCCTGCGCATCCCCTCGTGGCTGCCCATCTCCTGGGAGCCGTAGTCCATGTAGAGCACCGTGCCGGGCTCCAGCTTTGCGCGGCCCACCAGACCGCCGAGCTTTTCAGGAGACACCCAGATCGACGGCGACAGGGCTGCCGCGCGGCTGAAGGTATCGTTATACTGCAGCAGGGCGTACAGGCTCATCAAGCCGCCCATGGAACTGCCGCCGATGAACGTGTGCTCCCGGTCCGGCAGGGTGCGGAAATTGTGGTCAATGAAGGGCTTGAACCGGTGGATGAACCAGCTCATGGTCGCCTGCCCCTTGCCGTCAAAGTGGCCATAGGTCGGGTCATCGAAGCGGTAGGGCGAATACTCCACAAGGCGCTCATTGTTGGGGCCTGCATTGCACTCCACTGCCGCCACGATGAGCGGGGTATCGGTGTAGTCCAGATAATCCGCCACGCCCCAGCTCTTGCCGTAGGTGGCATCCGCATCAAAGAACACATTCTGGCCGTCGAACATATACAGCACCGGATACCGGCGCTCCGGGTCGGCTTCGTACATGGTGGGCAGGTAGACATACACCCGGCGCTGCTCCACACCGTTCACCGCAGGATAGCTGACGCTCCATTTTTTGACCATATTCCAGTTCCCTCTCGTTTCTGTTTTTCTGCACATAGTCTAGCACTGTGCAGGCGGAAAAGCAATCGGGGAACAAAACCTCTCCGTCAATGCTTCGCATTGCCACCTCTCCTAGCAGGAGAGGCAAGAAAACGGTATCGTAAACTTGGCTCCCTTGACCAGGGGAGCTGCCGCCGTAGGCGGCTGAGAGGTTCTATGATACGGCAAACGCCGCCCGGCGGCATTCCCACCCGGCGGCGTTTGCAAAAATTCTGAACAGAGAGAAGCGCGGGAAGGATCAATACTTTTTCTCAACCGGAACGATCCAGCCCTTGGTATCGGGGATCTTGCCCCACTGCATCCCGGTCATGGTGTCGTACAGCTTCTGGGTCACAGGGCCGATCTTGCCATCGCCAATGTAGGCGTGCTCGCCCTTCCAGACCAGCTCCTTGACAGGGGAGACGACTGCGGCGGTACCAGTGCCGAAGACCTCCTCCAGCTTGCCCTCGCGGGCGGCCTGCATGATGTCCGCAATGGCCAGCTTGCCCTCGATGACATCATAGCCCCAATCCTTCAGCAGCTCGATGCAGCTGCGGCGGGTAACGCCGGGCAGAACGGTGCCGACGGTTGCAGCGGTGTAGACCTTGCCGTCGATTTTGAACATGATGTTCATGCTGCCGACTTCCTCAACGTACTTCTTCTCCACGCCGTCCAGCCACAGCACCTGTGCGTAGCCCTGCTCCTCGGCCAGCTCACCGGCCTTGATGGAAGCAGCGTAGTTGCCGCCGCACTTGGTGAAGCCGGTCAGGCCGGGAGCGGCACGGATGTACTCATCCTCAACGTAGATGCGGACGGGGTTGATGCCCTCGGCGTAGTAAGCGCCGGAGGGAGCACAGATGATGCAGAAGATATAGTGCTTGGAAGCGTGCACGCCCAGACCCACATCGTTTGCAAAAACAAAGGGACGGATGTACAGGGAAGCACCATCGGTGTGGGGCACCCAGTCGCGCTCCACATCCACCAGAGCCTCAACAGCCTGCACAAAATCCTCTTCCGGGATCTTAGGGATGCACAGACGGTCGGCGGAATCCTGGAAACGCTTTGCGTTGCAATCAGGGCGGAACAGCTGAATGGTGTCATCCGCGGTGCGGTAAGCCTTCATGCCCTCAAAGATCTCCTGCGCATAGTGGAACACCACCGTGGCCGGGTCCAGCGGGAAGGGTGCATAGGGGACGATGCGGGCATCGTGCCAGCCCTCGCCCTCGGTATAATCCATCACAAACATGTGGTCGGTAAATTTCTTGCCGAAGCCCAGTTTGGTCTCGTCCTGAGGCTTCTCCTTGGGAGAAGTGGTACGAGTGATCTTGATATCCAACATGATATATTTCCCTCTTTTCTGATCTCACACAGCAGATTTTGCGCGGCACGCGCCCGCACCTGAAATGCCGAATGTTGTTTTCTATTATAGTAGCATGAGCCGGATTTGCAAGGAAACGCAAAATCTTTCATGTTTGGGGGCTGTAAGTTGTCGCAAATTGTGATATTATTGCTGTAAGCAGGCTTCTCCCACAGCGGCCCCTGCTGTTAAACCTCTCCGTCTAAACCTATCGGTTTTGCCACCTCCCCTAGTAGGGGAGGCCTTGGCAGTCCGGGCAGGTTTCCAGTTTTGCCGAAGGCTCCCCTATTAGGAGCAACAGCAACAACCGCCGCCAGTGGCGGATAAAGGGCGTTGCTGTTGGGGCCGCGGCCAGCAAGACATAAGTGTTGTTTACAACACGAAGTGGATGCTGGGAGCCGCAACCCGTGCCTGCCGAGCGATAGCGACGGCTGAGAGGTTAGACAAAGTATTATCTCATCAAGAAGGGAACCAATCCATTATGATCAACGGCGTGATTTTTGATATGGACGGCCTGATGTTCGACACCGAGCGGATGTGGGCCACTTTCTGGAAACCGGCGCTGGCAGCGCTGGGTCTGGAGTACAAGGAAGGCCTTGCCGAGGCCGAGCGCGGCACAGCAGGCGAAACTTCCCGTAACATCGTACGGCAGTTCTACGGAGAGGACTGCGATGCCAACGCCATCATCGACAGCCTGCACCGGGTGGCCGATGAGGAGTTCCAGAAACCGGTGCCCAAAAAGCCGGGGCTGGACGAGCTGCTGGCCTGGCTGGATGCAAACCACATCCCCATGGCAGTGGCCTCCTCCAGCCGGGTCCATGTCATCGAGGGCAACCTGAACAACTGGGGGCTGACCCACTACTTCAAGGCGCTGGTATCCGGCCAGCAGGTCAAACACTCCAAGCCCGACCCGGAGATCTTCCTGCTGGCGGCGGAAAAGCTGGGCACCGACCCCGCCCACACGCTGGTGCTGGAGGACAGCTACAACGGTGTCCGCGCCGGTGCCGCCGGGGGCTTTGTCACCGTCATGGTGCCCGATCTGCTCCCCGCCGACGACGAGATGCGCGGCCTGTATACCATGGAATGCACCAGCCTGAACGAGGTGCTGGACAAACTGAAAACGGGAGAGCTGTAATTCAGGGAAAGCTCCGCAAAAGAGTTCCCTGTTCCGGTGTTTTATTGTCTCCCGTGTTATGTTATAATAAAAGAAAAGAAAAAAGGAGACATCCCCCATGAAGATCGCAGTTCCTTATGAAAACGGTATGGTATTCCAGCACTTCGGCCACACGGCAGAGTTCAAGTTCTACGAGGTCGAAAACGGACAGGTGACGGCCAGCGAGGTCGTTTCCACCAACGGGCAGGGCCACGGTGCACTGGTGGGCTTTCTGGCCCAGCACAATGCCAATGTAGTGTTCTGTGGCGGCATCGGCCCCGGGGCACAGAACGCCCTTGCACAGGCAGGCATCCAGCTGTTCGGCGGGATCAGCGGCCCGGCAGACGCGGCAGTAGCAGATTATCTGGCCGGAAAGCTCCGCTTTGACCCCAACGCCCATTGTGACCACCACGACCACGGCGAGGGCCACCATTGCGGCGGGCACTCCTGCGGCCAGTAACCCATAACATCACAAAACCCCGGAGCGATGCATCACAGCAAACGCTCCGGGGTCATTTTATGCCTTAGAAGAACCGGCAGAAGCCAGGGCAGTGCTGTGAACGCTCTGCCTCATCTCGACAGCATTTTATTGGGACACAAAAGAGATGCTCTCGGTCTGCTTCGAGTCGGCCGGGCGGGGCGGGTCTGCCTTGGTCAGCATCTGCTGGAATTTCCGCGCCGCCGTGTTCAGCGGGCGGTGGCGGTCGTAAACAAGGCAGATCGAACGGGTCGGGATGATCTCCTGCAGGTGGAGCTGCACCAGCTCGCCACGCTCCAGGCCATCCCTCGCCATGGGTTCCGGCACAAAGGCAAGCCCCAGCTCGCTTTTGACCAGCGTGAGCATCTGGTCGGTGGTGGCAGCTTCCGTATCCGGCTTGAGGACCGCACCGTGATCCAGGAAGAACTGCCGGTATAAGCTGCGGGTCACGCTCTCGTCGCTGAGGGAGATGAGGGGATAGCTGCGCAGCTCCTTCAGGGTCAGGCTCTGACTTGCCAGTGCGGTGAAGGTCCTGCCACCCACCAGCACCTCGTAAAACGGCTTCAGCTCCACCATTTTCAACCCCGACTCGATCTCCGCCGGGGTGCTCACAATGGCAAAATCCACCTCGCCGTTCTTCACGGCCTGCACCGCCTGCGGGGTGGAGTGGTTCGAGATGCGCAGCCGGATGCCGGGATATTCGGTATGGAAATCCCGCAGCTTTTTGGAAAGATAAATGTTGAGCGCCGTCTCGGTGGCGCTGATGCTGATGGTTCCGTGCTCCAGCGTGGCACTGGCGCTCAGCTCCTCCTCGGCATCCTGGATCTGCACCGCCGCCGAAGCAATACGGGAGTAGAGCATCTCGCCTTCCGGTGTCAGGGTCACACCCCGGTTGGAGCGGATGAACAGCACGCAGTTCAGCTGGCTTTCCAGTCGGTTCATCGAGTGGGTGATATTGGGCTGGTTGTTGCCCAGCACCCGCGCAGCCTTGGTAAAGTTCTGATACTTCGCCACATAATAGAAGATCTTGTAATACTCCCAATCCACATACATGATGCGTCTGCCCCCTCCATGTAAAAATCGCATTGCTGCCTTGTGCAGAATACTTTTTGCACATTCTTTCCCTGCCCGTATCATAACAACTGCAATCGAAAATTGCAAGAGGAAATTGAAAAATAGTACACCTATCAGGACGAGCACGGCAAGAGCTGCGACAAATGGGAGAGCTTTCCCA
>OGOY01003994.1_pt1 | contig 10559 bp, 16 predicted proteins | sample 1552811 | NCBI WGS metagenome assembly OGOY01 (sample SAMEA2580132, study PRJEB22360) | human gut metagenome | biome: human gut; feature: human-associated habitat; material: faeces | place: Denmark | collected 2008/2010 | reverse complement strand
TGTGCTGTATCCGATGCCAAGATTTTCTGCACATCCACGTACTCCGAGATCTTTGGAGTGTGTGGATTATTGACTAGAGCCTCTCCTGATGGTATATTTAGATTACCCGACGGGTAATTTAAAAAGGAGGGCAAACGTGCAGCTACTATACAATAACAGTAAAGTTCAGAAACAATGTACCGATTTAAAAACTGCAAAAAAATTGTTTGGCGGGAATGCTGCATTAGCAACCAGCCTATTTGCCCGAATAAATGCTATGCTGCAGGCGAGTGTAATTAAGGATATAGTAATGATGCCGACGTTTCATTTTCATAAGTTGAGTGGCAATATGGATGGATTTTTTGCTATAGATGTAAAAACGAGAAGAGATCCATGGCGTATTATTATTCAGCCATTAGATGAGAATGAAGAACCTTATGATCCTTGTAATATTGATGAAATTGCTGGTGTGGTTAGAATTGTTGAAGTAAAGGAGGTAAGTAACCATTATGAGTAATTATATTGAATATAATGATAAGATTGCTTTTCATCCTGGATACTATATCAAAGAAATCATTGAAGAAAGTGGACTTTCTCAGAAAGATTTTGCAAAACGATTGGATACCACGCCAAAGAATTTAAGCATTCTGGTACGTGGGGAGCAAAGCTTATCAATCGATATAGCCATGAAATTATCTCGAATGTTAGGGACTAGTGTTGACTACTGGCTGAATCTTCAGAAGAGCTATGACGCTTTGATTGCTGAGTTTGAATCATCCAAGGAATTAGAGCAGGAAAGAAGAATTTTCAAGTACTTTCAGTACACATATTTCAGAGAGAATTTTGGATTGCCTGATCTTCCGAGAAAAACAAATGAGCAGATTAAGTGCCTACGTGAATTTTTAAATGTTGCATCATTATCTGTTTTTACAAAGCAAAATATGGCAGTTAGTTTCCGAAGTGCATCTGAGGATATGAAAGAGGCTAATACTGCCAGAGCAAATGCAATGGTTCAGATCGCAATTAATCAGGCACTGAAGATAGAAGCACCTAAGTTTGACAAAAAGAAGTTTGAAAAAGCTGTTGATTATGCATTGACATTAACAACACAGCATGGTGATTTTTATCCACTGATTAGGAAGGCCTTTGAAGATGCGGGAGTAATATTCGTAATACTTCCAAATCTTCCGGGTTCAGGAATAAATGGTGCAACCAAGAAGATTGGGCAGAATGTAATGCTGATGGTGAATGACAGACGTTTCTATTCAGATACATTTTGGTTTACTCTGTTCCATGAGATTGGCCATATTATTAATGGTGATTATGGAATTACGTTTGAAAATGAGCACGCTGGACAGGAGGATGCAGCAGATAAATATGCGGAAGACAAATTGATCCCTCCGGGAGAATATGAGGCTTTCGTTAGAATGAATGAGTTTAGCGAAAATGCTATCCGCAGATTTGCTGAAAGAATTGACAGAGATCCGGGTATTGTCCTTGGCCGCTTGCAAAATGATCAGATTGTTCCATTTACAAATGTTGCACTGTCAAAAGCATTAAAACACAAATACAAAGTAATAACATCATAAAGAAGTATATAACTTGAGGTCGTCTACCGTTATCCACGATAGATGGCCTTATTTTTTATCCATTTGGGGAGAAAGGAGGTGAAAGCGATTGGAGGAATTTAAGGCGAAAAGACATGCGGTCAAAAGGATGACCCGAAAGGGACTTGTGGAAACAGATTCCAGAGAAGGGATAGTGAAGGAAACTGCGGAAGCAAAGTCCGGTGGAAGGCGCATCAATGAGGCTGACTTTGTGTGCACCATCATTTGGTACTGCACGCAGTACATGAATTATATTATCCTGGGAATCGCTGAATTCATGTTGGTAGGTGTATTGGCTGCAGGAGCATTTGTCCTGGCATTGGAGTCAGAAGTGAGAAACTGGCAGTGCTGATGAGAGGATACCTGCAATCTATGAAGGTAAATCTGAGAGAAATTATTCACTATATTGACGAGTCAACACTTGAAAAAGCGAAGAACGAAAAAGTTCAAAAGCAAGAGTCTCCCTCAAAGATGTCAAAAGACGTAGAGGAGTCTGTTGATAAGATGATCTCCAATCGTATGAGCAAAGCATATTCTGAATGGAAATCAAATCAAGATACACAGCCATTTAATGAAAATATAGAGAAGGAATACCAGAAGCTTTTGGAAACACTGTCTCCGGAACAAGAGGAAGTGCTTACGAAGTATTGTGATGAAATATTTGCCAGCGGAGCAGAGACAGAAGAGTTTTTCTATCGCCTGGGTATAAAGGATGGACTGAGATTAAAAAGTACGGTAAAATCTGTATTAGAAATGATGTCGTGAAATCGGAAGTTGGAGGGATAATGAGATGAATATAAAAGATTTTAAGTGGACGAGAGAACCTGATGATTACACGCTGACAGATGACAAAATTGAGATTATTACACAGCCTGGAACTGATTTGTGGCAAAGAACTTACTATCATTTCCGCAATGATAATGCTCCGGTTCTGCAGATAGAAACAGAGGAAAAATTTTTTTCATTTATAGTGAAAACTGATTTTAAGGAAAGCCATCATCGCTTTGATCAGTGCGGTGTGGTTATGTATCTTGACAGTGAGAATTGGTTGAAAGGTTCTATAGAATATGAGAATGACTATTTTCAGCACCTGGGAAGTGTTGTGACAAACAATGGATATTCAGATTGGGCAACTACGGAAATTGATGCAGAGATTAAATCTATGTGGTATCGTCTCAGTAGACGTGAAGATGATTATTGCATTGAATGTTCTGAGGATGGAATACGGTTTAAGCAAATGAGGATTTGTCATATGTGGGCTGGTGCAGGAAAAATCAAATTTGGAATTTATGCATGCAGTCCGGAAGATTCATCGTTTAAAGCGGTATTTACAGATATGAAATTGACGGAGTGTCAATGGAAAGCCCACGATGGTCAAAAACCGGATGAGATGTAGCAGAATGTATTTGATATAAAAAACCAATATGAAAATAGTTAAAGTTTTTCAGTTTGTGTAACTGAGAAAAATGAAAATTGCGGAGGTGGATTTGTTGAAGGAAAGTACATATCAAACTCCTTGCGGAACAATTCACTATTGGTCAAATAATCTGAGTTTGGATACAACGACGCTTGTATTTTTACCAGGGCTGACTGCTGACCATAGATTATTTGATAAACAGGTTGAGTACTTCGATGGAAAATATAATATTATTGTATGGGATGCACCGGCTCATGCCTCTTCCTGGCCGTTCCGCTTTGACTTTGATCTGTTTGATAAGGCAAAATGGCTGAATGTGATTCTTGAAAAAGAAGAAATCATAAAACCAATTATAATAGGTCAATCAATGGGAGGATATGTGGGACAGGCTTATGCACAATTGTATCCTGACCGGCTGGCAGGTTTTATTTCCATTGATTCAGCACCGCTCCAGAGAAACTATGTGACAGCAGTGGAGATCTGGCTTCTGAAAAGAATGGAACCAGTATATGCACATTACCCATGGAAGTTGCTTTTGAAATCCGGAACTGAGGGAGTTGCAACTTCTGATTATGGCAGAAATCTGATGAAGGAAATGATGCTGGTCTATGATGGTGATCAGCATCGTTATGCCCAAATTGCCGGGCATGGATTTCGTATTCTGGCAGAGGCAATGGAAAAGAATCTGCCATATGAAATCAAATGTCCTTCCCTGTTGATATGTGGTACAAAGGATCATGCCGGTTCATGCATAAGGTATAACAGAGAATGGCATCGAAAAACGAAAATTCCTTTAAAGTGGATTGAAGGGGCCGGTCATAATTCTAATACAGATAAACCGGAGATGATAAATAGTTTGATAGAAGAATTCCTTTCAAACATATAAAGACGATTGAAAACAATTGGTCAACCGTTATAAAAGGGCAATAAACAAATCGGAATCAGTAGGAGGATCATTATGAGATTTTATAACATATTTTTCAGCCCGACAGGGGGTACAGAGAAAGTAGCAGATATTGTTGCGAAAGGGACGAAGCTGGATGCTGAAGAAATCGACCTAATTAAAGAATCAGATAAACTCATGAAGGTGAAATTTGAAAAAAAGGACCTATGTTTGGTTGCTGTACCGTCTTACGGTGGACGCATTCCATCAGTTGTAACGGATATGTTCCGCAAAGTAAAGGCAGATGGTACGAAAGCAATTCTTGTGGCAGTATTTGGAAACCGTATGATTGATGATACTCTATTGGAACTACAGGATGTTCTGGAGGCATCAGGATTTGTATGTATCGCAGGAATGGAGGCAGTCGCAGAGCATTCCCTGATGCACCAATTTGGAACCGGACGCCCGGATCAGCAGGATGAAAAGGAATTGCTGGAATTTGCCGCAAAGATTATGCAAAACAGCGAAGCACAAAGGATACCTGCATTTCCGGGAAACAGACCATATCGAGAATATGGTGGTGTTCCATTCAAACCTGTTGCAAATGGAAAATGCACTTCCTGCGGTCTGTGCGCAAAAGAATGCCCGGCAGGTGCCATTCCGTTGGACAATCCGAAGATGACCGATAAGGATAAGTGTATTTCTTGTATGCACTGTGTAGCAGTCTGTCCGAAGAAAGCAAGAAATTACAGTAAGCTTGTCAGTTTTATCGCTGGACTGAAAATGAAGAAGGTTTGTTCCGGTAGGAAGGAAAACAAATTGTACCTATAAATCGAAGTTTGTCTTGCTGTGTTCAAATCACAAAAAGGTCATCGTTTCACGATTATGGTAAAACGATGATCTTTTTTATTTCTTCCAGTAACAGATTAGCAACAGGAGTGAATATTTGATATTTTTTCCATATAACATACATTTTTGTATGGAGGGGCGGTGTAATCGGACGGAAGCATAAATCACTTTCTGCATTTGTTTCTACTAACTTGTCAAAGGTAAGCTCAACCCCCAGCCCTTCACGGACAAAAACGGCACCGTTATTGCAGAGATTAAATGTCGCTAATATATTAAGTCGGTCAAGGTTATCGGAACACCAACGGGGTAAATCCATTTTAGCAGACTGTTCCGAACAAAAAATAGGAATATCCAATAAGTCATCAAAGATAATAGCCTCTTTTGTGGCTAATGGATAGTCCTTTCTCATCAGAACACCCCATGTATCGTATTCAGGAACTTCAAGATAATTGTATTTTGATAAATCTGGCGGTTCTACAATAAATGCCATATCCAGAAGACCACGGTCTAATCGTTCCGTTACCTGTTCGGTATCACCGCTGGTAACATGATAATGAATATTGGGATAAATGCTGCTTAACTTTTTTACAGCACGGGCAAGATACTTTACAAGATAAGATTCTGCACAGCCAATATAAATATCACCGCCTGTGATATCATCCATTGCCTGAAATTCGTTTGTGATTTTGTCAGCTAAGGCCAGTAAATCTTCTGCTCTTTTTCGTAGAAGCATACCCTCATCAGTAAGACTGACGCTGGTGCTACCACGCATAAATAATTTTTTGCCAAGCTCTTGTTCCAGATCCTTCATCTGCTTAGAGAGCGTTGGCTGTGTAACATGAAGTCTTTCAGCAGCTCTTGACATATTTCCTTCACGTGCAATTTCAAGAAAATAGCGAAGTACACGAATTTCCATAGTACAACCTCCAACCTTTTTTATTATCCTATACTCAAATGATATTCCTGTCAAGAATATCGTGATATGAATTATAAGTATTAGATATATCGTTTGAAGAATGTATAATTAAAGCAGGAGGTGCAGACAGATGGCAGAAGCAAATGACAAATATGGAAGAATTTATCAGAATCTTGTGGACGCAGGCTGTAATCAGAAAACAATCCAGCGTTGCATGAAACTGGCACAAGAAAACAATGTAGAAGCGCTGTTATCACAGTTGTATGTGTATAGAAAACATTTAATGGAACAGACACATATTTATCAGGATAACATAGATTGCCTGGATTATTTGATCTACTCGTTAAAGAAATCTAATGAAAATAGATAAGGAGAATGTAAATGACAGATTATAAAATTATTCAAACAATTAACGGACCGGAAGATGTAAAAAAATTGTCTATGGAGCAGCTGGAGGAACTTGCTTCGGAAATCAGAGAGGCATTGTTTAACCGGTTGACTAAAATCGGCGGTCACTTTGGTCCAAATTTCGGTATGGTGGAGGCAGAGATTGCCATGCATTATGTTTTCTCTTCGCCTAAGGATAAGTTTATATTTGATGTATCTCATCAGAGCTATCCTCATAAGATTTTGACCGGAAGAAAGAATGGATATATTTCCGATGAGCACTTTTCAGAGGATTCCGGTTATACAAATCCGGAAGAAAGTGAACATGACTTCTTCAATGTAGGTCACACTTCGACCTCAGTTTCTTTAGCTACGGGTCTGGCTAAGGCGAGAGATATAAAAGGAGATAAAGAAAATATTATTGCAATTATTGGTGATGGCTCCCTCTCAGGCGGTGAAGCACTAGAGGGATTGAATGTAGCTGGATCAGAGATTAACTCCAATTTAATTATTATAGTAAATGATAATGAGCAGTCGATTGCCGAAGTACATGGCGGAATGTATAAAAATCTTGCCGAATTAAGAGAGACAGGCGGAACTGCTTCCAATAATCTCTTCAAAGCGTTTGGATTAGATTATATATATGAGGAAAACGGCAATGACATAGCATCACTAATTTCCTTATTCCGCAAGGTGAAAGATACGGATCATCCAATCGTAGTCCATATCCATACAGGGATATGAGATTGCTGAAAAAGACAAAGAGGGATGGCATTGGTGTATGCCATTTGACCGTGAAACAGGCAAACCTACAATTTCTTTTGGAGATGGAGAAGATTATACATCTATCACTGCTGAGTATATTATGCAAAAAGCAAAAAGTGATTCTGAGTTTCTTGTGATTACTCCTGCTATGCCAGGCAGTGCAGGCTTAAATCAGGAACAGCGAAAGGAGCTTGGATTGCAGTATGTGGATGTAGGGATTGCGGAGGAACAGGCGGTTGCCATGGCATTGGGGCTGGTATGCTATTTCGTGGTCACCCATTTGGATTTGAATCTTATTATGACCAAGCAAAAAACGGTGCGAAACCGCTTGTGGTTACTAACACAACCTTTATTCAAAGAGCGTATGACCAGATTTCTCATGATGTATGTATTAACAATAGTTCTGTTACGATTCTCTTAAACTACAATTCTTTTGACAGTTTGACAGATGTTACGCATCTTGGAATTTTTGGACTGGCGGCTTACACGAATGTTCCGAATCTGGTAGTGCTTGCACCTACCTCAAAAGATGAATACCTTGCTATGCTAGATTGGTCAGTTGATCAGAAGGAACATCCGGTTATGATTCTCATCCCCGGAAATCAGGTAACCTATCGTGAAGCAGATAAGGATTTTAACAGACTGAATCATTTTAAAGTGGAAGAAGCTGGTGAAAAGGTTGCAATTCTGGCACTTGGTGATTTTTATCAGCGTGGTGAACAGCTCAGTGCAAAAATAAAAGCAGAACTTGGCTTTACGCCGACATTGATCAATCCTCGTTTTGCTTCTGGTATTGACAAAGAATTACTGGAAAGTCTTTCCGAAAGACATCAGATGGTAATAACCATGGAAGACGGTATTTTAAGCGGCGGTTTTGGCGAGAAAATAGCTTCCTTCTATGGTAGTTCTGATATGAAAGTGAAAAATTACGGACTTGATAAGAAATTTTATGACCGATATGACCCAAATGAATTACTGAAAGAGGTTGGTATGACACCGGTTCAGATTATTGCGGATATTTGCAATCAGATAAAATAGAAATTGGGAGGCTGGAAGTAGTGACACCAGAATTGTAATTCCGGGTTCAAGCAATCCTGATCACATCATGGAGAACACGCAGTTGTATGATTTTGAATTAACTGACGAAGAGATGGAGCAGATTGAGGCTTTGGAAAAAATGAGAAGCATGACTGGTACTAAGATTGAAGAATAAAAAGATAAGGTGATGGAAATGAAGATATTAGTATTAAATGGAAGTCCACATCCACAGGGAAGTACAAAAGATATGGTTAATGCATTTAAGAAAGGAGCTGAGAGTGCAGGACATATCGTTGATGTGGTGGATGTATGCAAAAAGAAGATAGGTGGGTGTTTGGCATGTGAATACTGTCATAGCAAAGGACACGGTGAGTGTATTCAGAAGGATGATATGCAGGAAGTATATAATCTTTTGAAAGAAGCAGAAATGCTTGTTATTGCATCGCCCATTTATTATCACGGCATATCCGGTCAGCTAAAATGTGTAATCGACAGATTTTATTCTGCGGCATATCCGAGAGGACCGAAGAATTTGAAAAAAGTTGCCATGATACTTAGCTCCGGAGATGCTAATATGTATGAGGGTGCTCTTTTCTCGTTCAAAGGAGACTTTCTGGATTATCTTGGACTTGAAAACATGGGTGTGTTTACAGCACATGGGTCTGAAAACAAGAGCGAGAAAAAGAGAGAAGAACTAAGGGCGTTCGGGGCATCGCTGCGTTAGGTAAATTCCATTTGGCGAGATGTCGATAGACCATAAAATTGTTTTTTTCTAAAGCAGACTATTGATTGTATTTATATTAGGTTTTTAACAACAATGTAACCATTGAAATTACATCTGTTTTTTGATATGATTACTGTCGAAGAGAGGTGTTTATAATGCAGATTTCAAGCAGATTTACAATGGCAATCCATATGTTTGCCTGTATAGATACATTTTCAGATCAGAAGATGACCAGTGATTTTATGGCAGCAAGCATTGGAACCAACCCGGTGATTGTCCGTAAAATATTGCAACAATTAAAGGCTGCTGGTCTTATTGAAGTTGCAAGAGGGACAGGCGGTGTGACAATTACCAGACCATTGGAGCAGATTACATTCCTTGATGTGTATAAAGCAGTGGAATGTGCACCAGATGAAGAACTGTTTCATTTTCATGAGAATCCCAATCAGAAATGTCCGGTAGGAAAGAATATTCACCATGTTCTTGATAAGAGGCTGTTAGAGGTACAGAGGGCGATGGAGGAAAAGCTTTCAGAAATGACACTTGCTGATGTGAAAAAAGATATTGCAGTGTATACAGAGGAAGAGTAGCCTACAGAAGGCTTCGGATGAGTGATTATATCATCACAATTTCCGGAGCCTTTTCGTTTTTCATAATCAATGTAAAATCTTCAAAAGGAGTTGTAACAAAAAAAGTTACAAAAAGTTTGATGTAACTATTGACATTACATTAAACGGATGATATTGTATAGCTACAAGATGTAATAATAATTGTTACAACATATCGAGGAGGTAATTTAAAATGCAGAAAGTAGTAGAATTTTTACAGAAAAATTCAGTTCAGTACTTAGCAACAGTCGGAAGAGATGGAAAGGCAAAATGCCGTCCATTCATGTTCTGTTTTGAGCAGGACGGAAAGCTTTGGTTCTGTACTAACAACACAAAGGATGTTTACAAGGATATGTTAGCAAATCCTGAAGTAGAAGTATCAGTATCTTCCCCTGAATACGCATGGATTCGCCTTCATGGCAAAGCAGTATTTGAGGACAACAAGAGTGTAAAGGAAGGATGCATGAACAATCCTATCGTTAAGGGACAGTACCAGACAGCAGATAATCCTATTTTTGAGGTATTCTATCTTGAAAATCCGCATGGTTTAATCGCAGATTTCTCTGGAAATCCACCTTATGAATTTTAAAGACAATTAACAGAAAAAATTACAGTCTTCGGGACAAGGTGTAATTCCTGACCGGCAGTATAGTCTGCGAGCAAAAGCTGATATGGTGCAATTCCATAACCGACGGTAAAGTCCGGATGAGAGAAGATATGATAAAACAAGTCCCGCAGGGAATCCCGTCCTGCGGGCTGTTTTAAATTCAGGCATATCTCACAAAAAGGAGATTTATGAGTAACAATACAGCAACTATTAAAACAAGAGAAAATCTGGTTTCTACAAGGACGATAACAATGACAGCTCTACTGGCAGCTATATCATATGTGTTGGCATTTTTAGAGTTTCCGGTTCCTTTGAGTCCATCATTTGGCGAATTTCTGCCATTTATTAAGACTAAGCTGGACGTTGTGCTATTCAATGCATTGCCGTTTAATATCTTAAAAGGCTTGGTAATTGGAGCAATTACCATGATGATATATAAAAAACTTACACCGATACTGAAAGGAGAGAATTTGAAATGACAAAAATGGATTATCTCAAACTTCTTGTGGATGAAATTCATTCAACAACAGTTGCAACGATAGGTTCAGATGGACATCCTCAGACAAGAATCATAGATATGATGTACTATGATGAAGAAGGTGTGTATTTCCTTACAGCAAAGGGAAAAGCATTTTATGACCAGTTAATGGATCAGCAATATGTGGCAATATCCGCTACAAAAGATAAAATAGCGGTGTCTTTGCGTGGAAAAATAAAGAACATCGGGAAAAAGAATCTTGATATTATGTTTGAGAGAAATCCATACATGAAGAAAATCT
>OGOY01003986.1_pt1 | contig 10591 bp, 10 predicted proteins | sample 1552811 | NCBI WGS metagenome assembly OGOY01 (sample SAMEA2580132, study PRJEB22360) | human gut metagenome | biome: human gut; feature: human-associated habitat; material: faeces | place: Denmark | collected 2008/2010 | reverse complement strand
GCAGGCGCTGTTGCTGCAGTCAACGCATTTCGGATTCTGAATGAAGAACAGGAAAGCACTCATTTGAATGAGATTTCTGCTGAATATAAGAAGAAATATTTTGAGGGATGCGGGAAGTCGTTATCTTGTCATGATATTTGTCCGATTGGTCTGCCTGTGGAAGAACTGCTTGTAAGGTCGAATGCAGCGGCTGTTTGGGGCAAATAAAATGGATGATAAAAGCTATAATGAATGTATGAAGAGAATCAAAAACTTGATTCTCTTTTTTTAAAATACATACATTGACAAATATCTATGTATATATTATATTGAACATAGACAATGATCAATGTGAGGTGTCAATATGAATGCAATGGATGTGGCTTTGATATGCAAGGCTTTGGGCGATGCGAACCGGCTGGAAATTGTACAGATGCTGTCGGATGGAGAAAAGTGCCCAGAGACACAGTCTGGCTCATGAGTGGTCACCTCCATCTGGTAATTTATTTAAACTCAGTTTAGCATGTTGCCATATGTAAAACAAGTTAGATCGTCACATAAAGATAATTGAACACCAGCTTTCTCTGATACTCATAATACTTCGCCTTTTTCTTGATCATTTCCATTACAGCACGGTCAACCTCGTCACCGCGAAGGTCGAAGGGATTGTAGGAATTGACATTATCCCGGATCCGCAGGATGCATTCACCGTTGTTGTCCATTACTTTTACGGATACATAATATTTCTTATCTGTTTCGCCGATACCAAATTTCATAATATTCAGAAGCAGCTCCTCCACGATCAGATGGATAAAGAAGGACTGTTTAAAATCAAGTTCCCATTCATCGCACAACCCTTCCAGATTCTGGGACATTTTTTCCATACTGCCTTCCTCGATGGGATAATATTCCTCAAAAACCCGGTTGGTAAAACTGTATTTTTCTTTTATGTAATCTTTTATTTTTCCAAATATCTGTATTGCAAAAACCAGCAGCAGGCAAACTCCCTCACTTATTACATACACAAGCGCAAGCCCTACGATTCCCTTTTTATCGATCAGAAAAAATCCAGCCGCCAGCATGAGAACAAAGTTGCGTAAAACAGATAACCCGGAAGCATATTTTGTCTTTCCTATTGTTTGCCAGAAGGACGTGGTTACCACATTCACTCCTGCCAGAGCCACGCTTAATGCATAAATACAAAATGCGGTCGCTGCTGTTTCCAGTGCCGGACCATCATTCAGACCGAAGAATATCAGTATGTTTTTTGCCCCGGCTGCAAAAAACAATGCCATAATCATTCCTGCTGCTGCAACAATCCGCAGTCCATCGTGATACACCGCCATCATTCCTTTCCAGTCCTTCTCTCCGCCTAAAATGGAGATAACCGTAGCAGCAGCAGCTCCGGCACCGTCAAACATAGCCCCCGGAATGGTACTCATGGTATAAATAACACCAAATACAGCCACAGAAAAAGTGCCATTTTCTGAGTTTCCCTTTAACAGCATAGTATTAAACACCAGCATAACCACCGCCTGAAAAATAAATGCAGAGCCTACGCCAAATCCATTTTCCACATATTCTTTGATCTCATTCCAGGTGGGAATGTGAAAATGAAAGCTTAAAAGCGCCTGCTTGTTCCAAAAATGAGTAAGCAGAATCAGAGTTCCTACTGTTTCCGCAATACATAAAGACGCCGAAGCCCCAACAAGTCCCCAGTTCAGCACTTTCATAAATAACAGATCCAGGCTTAAATTGGTGACAATAACGCCAGCAGAAGAAATGGCAGCCAGCTTTGGTGCGCCGTCTGTACGCACTGCTATGGAAAGAATATTATACACTACATAAATCGGGGCAAAAGCAAATACCACAGTCAGATACTGCAGGGCCTGTGGCAAAAGCTCCGGTGTGGCACCAAGCAGACTGCATAATGCGCTGCGAAATACGAGAGATACTGCTGCGAAAAGCACACCTGTTATCAGGCCTGCACTTAATACGGAGCCGAAAACCCGATTTGCACCTTTCAGATCTGCTTCACCAAGTTTTTTCCCAATTAAGACGCCTGCACCGCCGCCTAGGGTGATTCCCATAAGTAAATAAAGCAGAAATACCGGTGTAGCAATGTTCGCCACAGCCAATCCGGTACTGCCTATAAAATTTCCTACCAAGGTTGCGTCCACAAGGGTGGATACGGTAACCCCAAGAGAAGAGCATACTCCCCAGAATAAAAAGGTTCTGTATGCACTTTTGGCATAGTTTGTTTCCATATAATTTTCCTCCTGCCCATCACTTCCCAATAATAAAATTATATCGTTCATTTCTGTTTAAAACAATACTATTTTTATATGAAAGTCAGCTGTTCCGCGCCTATGGCGCTCCCACAGCTGCCGACCGCATTCGTAATCCGGGCTATCACCCTACTTAATCATACGCTCTAGCCCGTCCGATATCCAAAAATTCGCTCATGCAAGCATGGCTCATTCTTGGCTGCCGTCCGGGACTTTCATAGTAAAACATTAAGAACTTTCACCTTACACCCCAAAAAGGAGCCCCATGAATTACACCTACATCGTCCAGTGTGCCGACGGTACTCTTTACACCGGATGGACAAACTGTCTGGAAAAGCGCCTGAAAGCCCACAACAGCGGCAAAAACGGAGCCAAATACACCAAAACCAAACGTCCGGTAACTCTTGTCTACTACGAAGGCTACGCCACCAAAGAAGAAGCCATGAGCCGGGAATATGCAATCAAACAATTAACCCGGGCAAAAAAATTAGCTCTGATGGAATTTTAGAGGAGATCACAGTTCCTTCTAAATATTAAAAATTATTAAAAAACTTCGTCTAAAATATTTGTTACAGGTAACTTCATTACTAATATTTTACCTTACCATATCATCAAATCGGCATATTCGCCACAAAACAATACATCACAATAAAATGACACGCGCTTCCCAGCATAATAAATACGTGGAAAATCTCATGTGACCCAAAATTCTTATGTTTCGCATTAAAGATGGGAAGCTTCAATGCATAGATCACACCGCCAATCGTATAAATAATCCCCCCCGCCAGCAGCCAGCCAAATCCAGCCTTAGGCAATGCATGAATAATTGGCATGAACGCAAGCACACACAACCAGCCCATTCCAATATACAGCACAGAAGAAATCCATTTCGGACAAGTCACCCAGAATGCCTTAAATACAATTCCCAGAATTGCTGTCGCCCACACAAGTGCGCAAAGTATATATCCAATCTTGTTATGAAGAACAATCAGGCACACCGGCGTATAGCTTCCCGCGATCATTACAAAGATCATCATATGATCCAGCTTCTTCAGTCTGCGGTTCACCTTCGCCGTAGAATCAACGGAATGATAAAGAGTACTTGCCGCATAAAGCAGCATCATCGTAAGAATAAACACTCCCAGTGCCACAATATGAATATGATCGCTCCACTCTGACGAGCGAATCAATAAAGGCGCTGCTCCCACTGCTGCCAGAAGAAAAGCAATCCCATGTGTAATCGCACTTCCCGGATCTTTTAATTTAAATTTCATGATAGCACCTCCTAAAACTTTTCCAAAGTAACTTTTCCAGAAATCAGTCTGGTTCCTAGGTTTATAATGTTTCGCAAACTTTATCATGTAGTTTTAATTACTACATCATAAAGTATGTGTTATACTATAACACTTTTTTTGAAAAATGCAAGGGGTTTTACAAAACTTTTATAATAAAAGTAATTTTTTGACTTTCAGCAACATTTTTCACCTTCCCATCTCCATCACCACCTCAACCTCCATCTCCGGAAAATATGTCTCCAATATCTCCTCCCAGCTACTCCCTTTCTTCGCCATCTCATTCCCCCCATACTGGGAAAATCCAAGCCCATGTCCTTTTCCTTTACATAAAAAGCGTACCATTTTTCCTACTTTCTGCACGGAAAAATCTGCGGAAGCCAGATGCATGCCCTGGCGAAAAGTCTCACCCTCAAGCCAGTTTCCATCAGCTGTCAGCGCAGTCACATAACCGGCACTATCTCGCTTTTTGACCACCAGCTTCGCAGGAAGCTGACTGGCAGGCACATATGCACTGTTTACATAGCCTGGAGCCTCCCTGTCCTGACTGCTTTCCACTGATTTCAGATAGCCATATTCTGCACTGTGAAAAACTTCTGTCCCATCCCTGGTTTTACCGCTGCTGATCTCATGATAGGGAACTAATTTCAGCTTTCCATTATATGTAAGAACCTGCCCGGCCGTTGCCTCTGCCGCTGCTCCATACTGCTGCAGCTTATCCACCGCACTCAGTAATTTCCAGACACCTCCATACCCAACAACAAAACTCCTGCCACTATTTAATTCTGCTATTCGGAAGGATAACACCTCTTCATCTTCTGTCGCAGCTGTCATTTGCTCAACTCTTCTTTCCCTGTTTTTCCCTGCGATACTTTCACTTACTTCATCCAGAATTTCTCCTTCACTTTCCCCCTCCTCCAGCCGCCTGTACACCTCCGACCTTGCAATCACCGCCTGAGCTTTCACCGCTTCCTCCGCATAATCCCCTTTCATCTGTACCATCAACATCAGCGGAACCATATCCTCCACCCCCGGAGAATGCAGTAAAAGTGCTTTATCCGCCCCATTCAAGGCGATTGTACACATATACGGCAATAATAAAATGAATGGAATAAACAGCCCTGAAGAATAAAAGCTCCGAAACCATTTTCTCATATATTTCCTGCACTTTGCCATTGCTTAAAAATAATCGGCATACCTGATGTTCCCGGTTTCAGGAATCTTTCTCGCTTTGCCGCATAAGCAACAGCTCTCCTGACTCTCTCATTTCTCCCTATTATATGCACAATTGCAAAAACTTATTAACCGTAGTATACTGTACCCATTGTTGCGCAGACACGGTAACAAAGCGTGTAACTGCTAATTTTCAAAGTAAATATAACGGAGGTTTTTCATGGTCGCACTCTTTCTTGCACCCCTATACATCCTGATCAATGCATACGTTGTCCGTTGGATGATACGATGGATGGGCGCCTGTCACAGACTTTTTCAGACAATGGCATTTCGCGCTTCCTTTATAGGAGTTTACATAATATTAGCAACAGCCCTGCTCACCGGCTTTCTTATCAAAAAGCCGGCCAACCTGCACCGTATTCTCAAGCATACAGGTAACTATTTTCTCGGAACTTTCATCTATATTCTGCTGGTAATCGCTGTCGTTGATTTTGGCCGTCTGATACTGAAATACATATTCCATGCCCCGTTTATCGGGCACCGCAGCACTTTCGTCATCACAGGCCTGATCTGCACCATACTGATCATCAGCCTCAGTGTTTACGGAATCCTTCATGTAACCCATGTGAAAACTACACCTTATGAGATAAACGTTGAAAAAACAGTTGACGGCATGGATTCCCTGAAAATAGTCCTTCTCGCTGATACCCATTTCGGCTACAGCATGGGAACCGCCCAGGCAAAACGAATTGTGAAAAAGATCAATACTGAAAATCCAGATGTAGTCTGTATCGCAGGTGATATTTTCGATAATGAATATGACGCCATTTCCAAACCAGATAAATTAAAAGAAATTTTAAAAGGAATTAAGTCCAAATATGGAGTTTACGCCTGCTGGGGCAATCACGACCTGAACGAACCAATCCTGGCAGGTTTCACCTTCAACGGAACAGAAGATAACTACAATGATCCCAGAATGGAAGAATTTCTTACAGACGCAGGAATTCACCTGCTAGACGATGAATCTGTTCTGATCGACAACAAATTTTATATTGTCGGCCGCCGGGATGCCTCCCGCTGTGAAAAAGTAGAAGGCTCCAGAGCCACTCCGGCCCAGCTTACCGAATCGCTGGACCAGGGAAAACCAATTATTTTCATTGACCATCAGCCAAAAGAATTAGACGAGACAGCTGCTGCCGGTGTTGACCTTGACCTTTGTGGTCACACCCATGACGGCCAGATTTTCCCCGGAAACCTGATTATCCATCTATTCTGGGAAAATTCCTGTGGCTACCTTCGAAAAGGAAATATGCACAACATTGTCACTTCCGGAGCCGGAATCTGGGGGCCGAACATGAGAGTCGGCACCAACAGCGAAATCTGTCCGATTACAGTTCATTTTAACAATTAATGTAACTTTTCCGCAGATACTATACCGCGAGATGTTTTCGTGAACATAGTTCACAGTTACATTAAATCAACCGATTATGCCCCTACGGACTGCCTCTGCACACCCATCGTTCCATGCAAGGCAGTCCCTTCTCATGTGAAACATCCCGTATCCGATTTCCCCTTCTTCCTCGCAGCCCAGCCCTTTCCACTAAAGCCTGTCCACGCTTCACCACATCTATTCCTTCCAGCATCTTTCCCTGGAAAAATCTTCCCACTATACCTTTTTCATATATTCCATGTGCTTCATGCGCGCCCAACTCCCAGCCAGTCACCACACTCAGCCATCCATTCATCCTTACAGCCAGTCCGCCGATTCCACCAATCAGTCCCTTTATTCCCTGCACCCCCCGTCCATTTTCATCCATCACTCCCATGAAAAAGCAAGTCACCACAGTCATCACCATATTGAAACGTTCTTTCAAACTGAATTTATTTTCCCGGTTGAAATATTTTTTCAATAATCTCATAAAGGTCCTCCTTCTTGTCATGCCTGTCCAAAATCCAAAAGCTCATCACCGCCGCTGTCTCCTAATGCAATTAACTTTGTACCATTTCGGGCACTTTTTCTGCCTCCGGCAGACTGCACGGACAGCTCACAGCAAACAGCCGCCAGAATATGTTTGAAAAAACTCCTCTGCGAACTGCGCACTTTTCGTGATTGTGCAGGTTCTAGAGCGTGTTTGAAAAAGGCTTTCTGCAAGATGTGCGTCACAATTTGTGGGAGATTTTGTCCGGATGAGGGCGCCGTAGCGGGCTACGGCAACCGAATTCGGGCAAAATATACCGCAAAGTGGGGCGTGCAGATTGCGGGAATGATTTTTCAAACAGGCTCTAGTAATATTTATGTCTGCCAATACAACCTATAGAACCATTTTTTATAAATTTTCCCTATTTCACCCCTTATTGACACACTTGTCCCCCACTGCTACAATAACCCTAACAACAACTTTTACCGCTTTCCCAAAGAAAGGAGCACCCTATGGCAAAAGAACAGATTGCAGTTGCAGAACTGATTACAAACATTATCCTGGGAAAAACGGACGGAGCCAGCCGGGTAGATTTCTTCCCGCAAAAGCCTAAATTTCCATTTGACAAACCATACGAGCAGCCATTTCCCCGCGCCACGCCGGAGAGCCAGGGTATTTCCTCTGACATGCTGGCCGACTTGCTGCGGGAGCTGGACACTTCACACTATACAGACATGCACCATTTCATGGTTCTCCGAAATGGAAAGGTCATCTGCGAGGCCAATTTCGCCCCCTACCGCAGCCGAATCTGGCATGTGACCCATTCCATGTGCAAAAGCATCACCGGCATGGCAATTGGTCTTCTGGTAGAGGAAGGCAAGCTTTCCCTGGACGAGAACATTTACGACATTTTCCAGAAGAAGCTGAACACCTTTAACAAGATTTTCCGCCCTAAAGTCACTGTAGAAAATCTTCTCACAATGACCAGCGGCGTCACTTTCAACGAATCCGGGATCGTCTCTGGAAACGACTGGCTCACCAGCTACCTGAATTCTTCCATCACCGGCACCCCCGGGGAAAATTTCCAGTACAACAGCCTGAATACCTACGTTCTGTCCGCCATCGTCACGGAACGCACCGGCCAGTCACTTACCGAGTACCTGGAACCGCGGCTTTTCGCTCCCCTTGGAATCACCCGCTATTTCTGGGAAACCTGCCCTAAGGGCATTACCAAGGGCGGCTGGGGACTTTTCCTCTGCACTGAGGACATGGCTAAATTAGGTCAGCTTTATCTTCAGAAGGGTAAATGGAACGATCAGCAGATTATCCCGGAATTCTGGGTTGAAGTCTCCACTGCTAAGCATAAGGAAAGCATCGAAGGTACTTTCGGCTATGGCTACCAGCTGTGGATGGAGGCTCACCCGGGCAGCTTTGAATTCAATGGAATGCTTGGTCAGAATGTGATCGTTTACCCTGACATGAACATGGTTGTAGTCACAAATGCCGGAAATAACGAACTTTTCCAGAACTGCGTCATGCTGAACATTATCCGCAAGCATTTTCCGCGCAACTTTCATCCTGCAGATATTCTGCCTGAAAACCCATGCGCCCAGACACTCCTGAACCGCCTGACTGCAGAGCTTGAAAACGGCATTCAAGCACCTCAGACACTTCCTTCTCTCCGAAAGGGCGGCTGGAAAAAGAATCCGCCCGGACTCCGCCGCAGCACCAATACACGACCTAATACCTGGAATTACGTGAAAGGACTTCCTGCGCCGAATCCTTACCAGTTCACCCAACAGCTTAATGGCAAAGTTTTTGAACTTTCTCCACAGAGCATTGGTCTTTTCCCGCTGTTTATCCAGATTTTCCACAATAATATGACGGAAGGTGTGCAAAAGATTTCATTCTCCTGTGAAAAAGGCAATTTCTCCGTAAACTTTCTGGAATCCGGCGAATGGCATAACATCCCGACAGGACTTGGAAAATTCAAAGAATCCTGGCTTACCCTCCACGAGGAAAGCTATCTGATTGCAGCCTCCGGAGAATTCACTACAGATGAAAACGGAACCGCCGTCCTGAAGCTGGACTTCACCTTCCTTGAAGAATGTGTTCGAAGAAAAATCAACATTTTCTTCCTTCCCGAAGATGAAATTCTCATCCGCTGGTACGAAACACCAGGCAAAGGCATGATCATGGAAGGCCTGGAATCCATCACCGAAGAAATCTCCAACAACTTTCTCTATGGAGCCTTCAAGGGCACAGGCGGCCTGGAGCTCCTTCACAGGGTAATGGAACAGACTATTGAACCGGTTTCGCATGGGTATCTGGTGACACCTGCTGAAGTGGCTCCGGAACAGAGATCAGTTTCATTCTTAAATGAATCAGATTGCGGAGAACTTTCAGCAGAACCCAGTGAAACAACGACCACTTCCTATTCTGCAGAAAGTTTGTAATGCACCATATATCGCACTTTAATAGAAAGAAAATTTTTTACGACCAAATATGCGGTCAATCAGGAGGTACCCCATGATTTCCCAGGAAAAACGCTTAATCATCACCTTTCGCTGCACCACTGACGCCATCGCCATGGAGAAATCCTGCAAAGCCACTGGTGCTCCAGGAAGACTGATTCCGGTTCCAAGAAGTATCTCTGCCAGCTGCGGACTTTCCTGGTGTGCGCCCCCCACAAGCCGCACTGCCCTTGAGAAACTACTTCAGGAGCAAGACCTGGATCCTGAGGGCATATATGAGTGTATAATTTAATTATTAAACAGGCTCTAATGCAGTACAAATTAATTTTCAGCATTACTTACGCAATATATTAAAAATTTACTGTGTCAGAGTATCCATTACTTAATATATGCTGTATTATAGAGTCTGTTAAAAAATGTCAATTCAAAAAATACAATATAGATAGTAGGAGGAATTACACATGGAAACCAAAACATTTGATGCAAGAGGAATGGCCTGCCCACTCCCAGTTGTAAACGCAAAGAAAGAATCCGAAGAAATGACAAATGGCGGCACCCTTATCATTCTCGTTGACAATGAAATTGCCGTCCAGAACCTTACCAAATTTGGCAACAGCAAAGGCTTTACAGTCTCTTCTGAGAAAAAAACAGAGAAAGATTTCACCGTAACCTTCCAGATTCCGGAAAACAGCACAATCTCAACACCCGCAGCTGAATCCGCCGGTCCCGCCTGCACCCCGGATTCCAAGAAACATGGTCTTGTAGCCGTCCTTTCCGCCAATACCATGGGAAATGGTGAAGAACAGCTTGGAAAGATTCTTATGAAATCCTTCATTTTCGCTCTCACCAAACAGGATCAGCTCCCAGAGATCATTCTGTGCTACAACTCCGGAGCATCCCTTACCTGCGAAGACTCCGATTCCCTGGAAGATCTGAAATCTTTGGAAGCCGAGGGTGTAAAGATTCTCACCTGCGGTACCTGCCTTGATTTCTATGGTTTAAAAGAAAAACTGGCAGTTGGTGGCATTACTAATATGTACGAAATTGTAGAAATTATGGAAAGCGCAGGAACTATCGTGCGCCCATAATAATTACTGTTTACTCCGTACACAAAATACCTTGCAGAACATTACCAGTGAACAATAAACCTATAACTCTCTAAATAACTTCTAAATAATAAAAATCCACGCTTTAAAATCACTAATTTTCTCAGTAATCAAATTTTTGGCCTTAAGAAAATTTCAAAATTAAAGCGTGGATTTTTACTATTATATGAGACATATCTGAGACATCTTATTTTCAATGGGATACAAATGGGACATATGCTTTTGATTAATTAGAGTTATTTGAGAATTATAAGAAAATATAAAAATGCCGGAAACCCTCATAAATAAAGGATTTCCGGCATTCTATGAAGTGAAGCATCGGGGATTCGAACCCCGGACAACTTGATTAAAAGTCAAGTG
>OGOY01003984.1_pt1 | contig 10594 bp, 4 predicted proteins | sample 1552811 | NCBI WGS metagenome assembly OGOY01 (sample SAMEA2580132, study PRJEB22360) | human gut metagenome | biome: human gut; feature: human-associated habitat; material: faeces | place: Denmark | collected 2008/2010 | reverse complement strand
CCACTCGATCGGGCCCTTGGGCCTGCGAGAGTTCAGGACCGTCGCCTCCGCGGCACCCGAGGCGGCGTCCGCCCCGTCTACGCGCAGCGGCTCGGCGGCGGACACGGAGAGCGTGGGCCTCGCGGCGGCAACCTGCTGGACGTCGAGCCCATCGACCGCGAGGACGAGCTCCCGCGCGCCCGAGAAGCCGACGTAGCCCTCAGGAGCCACGACCTCCTCGACCGTGAGCACGCCGGAGTCCACGCCACCGATCGTCACGCGCCCGTCGGCGCCGGTGGTGATGGTCGCGTCGCCCTCAACCCACGTTCCGTCGGCGGCAAGCCGGCGACCACGGTCATCGGTAATGCGCAGCACGGCGCCCGAAAGCGGCGCCTGATCGTCGCTTGCGCGCTTGGTGAGCGCGAGGTCCCAGGTGTAGGCGGTGGCGTCGTCGCTCGGGGTGCGGGTATAGCCGTCCTCCCCGCCCTGATCGGAGAAGGGCGAGCGCAGATAGCGCAGGTACACCTCGTTGGGGTTGCCCTTCTCGGTGCCACGGTTGGCTCCCGCGCGCAAAGGCGCGTTGTAAACGACGACCACGCGGGCGCCGGCGGCGAACTTCTCCGCGCCGCCGAGCGCGGCGATAAGGTCGCCCGTCCGCACGGTGAAGGTATTGGCTGTGGAGTCGACCGCGACGTGGCATCCGGAGGTGATGTCTGTCCAGCCGTCCGCGGGCTCGCTGCCCGCAGAGCCGCCCGAAACGGTGACCGCGTCGAATCCGCCGCCGGTTCCCGCGGCCACGTAGACGCGCGCGCTCGAGGCGACCCTGGCGGAATCGAGCCCCGCGCTCATGGCGTCGACGAACTCTACCGTGTACGCGTCGTAGCCAAGAAGCCCCGCCGGGATCGTCGCGGCGAGGCGCCAGTAGAGGTCGTCGCCCACGGTGGCGTCGGCAGCCTTCCTCCACGCGCCGCACGAGTCCTCAAGCACGTGCTTGCGGACCTCCGGCGTCGCGGCCTTGGGCGCAACGGTGACCGGGGCACCTCCTACCAGCGCAAATATCGGCGCCGTGCCCGCCTGGGACTCGCCAATGGCGCCGTCATCGGCAACGACGAGCCAGTACCCGACGGCAAGCTCCGCGGCATTGCCCGCAGAGATCGCGACGGGCTCCGCACCGGACGCTCGGATCGCGCGGGCGAGCTCCGTGGCGAGCGCGGGCGTCATGTGCCCGTCGGCGTCGAGCCACTCGGCGGCGTCTTGGGCGACGGCGGCGGTGTCCATGCCGGCCTCGCGCAGCACGGGGAGCACGGCGTCGCGCACGGCATCGCTCGCCCACGTCACATCGGAGGCGGCCGTGTCTCCCGAGCTGCCGTCCGCGACCTCAGCGTCAAAGAGCCGGTACGCCTCGTAGGCGTCCGCGACCGTGCCCGTCACCGTGAGGGTGCCCGTCGCGGCGCTGCGCGCGGGCGCGGAGGAGACGGAGGCCGCTTTCGCGAGCATTGGCACAAGCGTCAGCCCAAGCACGCAAAGAAGGGCGACGAACCCGCGGAAACGGGATGTGAAGCCGCGGTTACTCACGACTCTCCCCTCCCTTCTTTGCGCCGGTGCGATACAGGTGCATCCGGACGGCCGCGATGGCAAGAAGCACGGAGCCGGCCAGGTAGGTCGCCGTCGTCCCCGTGCGGCCGGCGGCAGGCAAGGTGGTCGAGTACTTGTTGGTAAAGGTCGGCGAGGTTGAGGAACCGTTGTCGTAGGTGACGGCGGCTTCGAGCTTCCCCTCGCCATTGGTCACCGTAACCATGACGTCGTGCTCGCTCGTGTCGTAGGTGATGTGGTCCTTAACGTTGTTCTCGGCGTCCTCGGGGACGACCTCGGAGATCGTGTAGTGGTACTCGCCGGCCTTGTTGTACTCGACGTGGAAGGAGACGTTGCCATCGGCGTCGTTGGTCACCGTCTGGAGCACCTTGCCGTCGCCGTCCTTGAGCACGAACGAGAACTGCCCCGCTTTGAACACCCCGCCTTGGAGTTCCTTCTTTGCAAGGATGTCGGCCGAGCCCGTCAGGCGGTCGTCGTAAACCCAGATCTCGTCCTTCTTTGCGTCATCGACGATCTCCGCGTCGCCGACGATGTTCTCTGCCTTGGCAAGCGCTTCTTGGTAAGCATCGTCGCTCGCATTGCCCTTGAGCATGATCCAGGTGGGCTCGGCCGCGGCATAGCCCTCAGGCGCCCCCGTCTCCACGAGCTGATAGAGCACGCAATCGGCCATTGCCCTGTCGCTCGTGCCAAACGAGACCTTGCCGTTGGCATTGGTCTCGGCGGTCTGGAACCACTCCCTGGCACTCTCAACGCCCTCTGCGTCGGCTCGATCCACGTCCACGCTGTAAAGCGTGAACTCGGCGCCCTCGAGCGTCGCGCCGACCTGCTGGGCGTCGTACTTGGTCATCGTAATGCCGTAGCCATTGCCGCCCGCGGTTGCGGAGGCATTCTTCACGGTCCATATTTTCTCATCGGTCGCCAAGCCCTCCGTCACGCCTGTGAGCCTGGCGGTATTGGAAAGAGAAACCTTGTCGCCGGGGTTTCCGCTCGGGATGACCTCGTACTCGACCTTGAGGTACTTATTGTCGGGCACCGTAAGGATCAGGCGCGTGCGCGTGCCCCCGTCGCTTTCGACCTGCTCCATCTTTGACGAGTAGTCGTTCTTGGAAAGCTCCTTCCAAACGGCGTCCCCCTGCTCATAGACCTCGAGCGTAGACGGCACCAGTGTGCACTTGGCATCCATGACGTCGACGAGCTCGAGGAAGTCGCTTGCGGCCATCAGGTCGACGGCCGACTCGTTGACGAGGATGGTGTACTTGATGCGGTTGCTGTTGCCCAGCTGCTCGCTGGTCTTCTGAATCACGTTGTTCTTGATGGTGACGGTGCCGCTGCCGGAGTCGAACTTCTTGTCCCCCGACTCGGCGCTAGCGGAGTTGGTGAACCTCACCTCGTTTGTGGTGGCATCGTGTGCGCCGCGCTTGACCGCCGTCTTGTACGTGAGCTTGGCATAGCCGGCGAAGTTGTCGAGCGCCGTCGTGGGGATAGAGAAAGTGACCGTGTTGCCGGCGCCACTGACGTTACCGGCGGCAAGAGACTGATCATCAACGACCGTCTCGGCCTCGCTTCCGCGACCAAGCCCCGTATGTTTATCGTAGGGGTTCCGCACGAGCGTGTACTTGGCTGATCCCGCAACATAGCTCATGCCGTCCGGGAGGGTGTCGACGATGTTCAGCGGCGCGCCGTTGAGCTTTCCGGCGCCGTAGTACTCGAATTTGCCATTTGCGTCCTTATTGCCCTTCTGGCGGTTTGCGTACACCGTCCAGTCGACGACCCAGGCGCCTTTCTCGTCTGTGCCGTCGACGGCACTCCAGTCGAAGTCCCCATCCCAAGCCACCTTCGACTCCGCCTCCGGCTTCTCGACCGCAGGCGTCGTTTCTTGGTTGACAACGTACATGACGAGATCGGTGTACTGCCGCTGAAGATTCAGGCCCGACGCGCTAACCGATGCGAAGTTCGAGTACCAGCCCGATAGCGCATCTGATGTGGTGGTATAGGTGATAACGGCGTAGTCCTCGTTCTTGAGGGCCGCTTCCACTTTGTCGTTGACATATATATCAAGGTTGAAATTTCTCTTTGTTCCGCCGACCGGCCAGTTTGCCGTCAGTTTCCAGTCGGTATCCCGCACCAGCACGGTTTCGCCGATTTTGATGGCAATGGACCCTTCGTCGACACCGAGATTCTGCGACCACGCCGACTGAAACGTGTCCTTCACCGTCACCGTGCCCGGGTGGACCGCATCGACGATAGCCTTCAGCGCGACCTTCGTCTCCCACGTCGCCCTGCCCGTCGTCGCAGCCTCATCGGAGCTCACAAGCCTCTTGGAAATCGGCGTGCCCACCAGCTGCGGCGTGAATGAGCCTTCGCCAGTGCCGGAAACGGAGCCCTCGCGTTCGATGGCCGCGTCGTTGCGCACGGTGTCGTAGGAGCTCGTGTCGTTCATCTTGGTGTGATAGACGATGCGGTAGGTGGCGTACTTGTCGTCAAGGTTTGTCGGAAATGTATAGCTAAAGGAATCCTTCGAAGATTCGAGCTTGCCCGATGCGAGGACACTCCATCCCGAGGCGCCCTTGTAAACCGTGTACTCCCCCGTATACGTTTGCTTGTCATCCAGATGGTCGGTGAACGTGTAGCCGCTCATGTCGGCCTTGAGCTCACCTCGGTTGAGCGTGACCGTCCACGTGATGTCAGACGGCGTACCCGAGCCATTGGACTTGTTGATCATGTCATAGCGGAAGCTGGTAGGAGCGGCAGTGGCCGAGTTGCTCCTGCGGTCGTCAAGGCCGCCCCACTCCCACGCTGCCGTGTTTTTGGAGGCTTCCTGCTTGTCGATATACTCGCCGTTGCTCGCGGAAACGTCGCCCTTCAGCACCGTTTCATACGTGATCGTGTGCCCCCCCTGGGAAAGGCTGCCCAGATTGTCGAGGGCCGCGGTCTGGCCGTCGATCGTCGGCTGCGGGTCGAGCTTCTTTCCGTCGAGCATGAAGCTGCCATCCACAAAGTCGAAGTTAGCGCCCAGCGTATCGGTGAACTTGACGTTCGTTGCATACGATTCGACGGTAAGCTTGACGGTCCACGTAACCTTGGCCACGCCGTCGGCGTCCTGGGAGAAAGACCCCGCCTTCGTCCCCGTGACGTTACCGTCCTTGGTGGGGATTACGATCGACCCCGCACCGGGGAACTCGACGGACGTGCCGCTGCCTGAACCGGTGCCTGTGTTTTTAAGCTTGAACGAGAAATTCGCCGCGACATAGATGTCCGTGGGGTTCGACGCAAGCCAGTTCTCGTCAAACGTAAAGATGACCTTATTGTCTTCGATCTTCCACGTACCGGCTTTTGCAGCGTCGGCGCCCGGGCCTTCCATAAGGTCGCCGCCGGCGTTATCGTCGACGACAATGGTGTCGGGAAACTGGTAGATGGCGACATTGTTCCCGGGCGAAGGTGCCTTGCCGGTCAAGAAACTCGCCGAGAAGGCCCCATAGAAGTGGGAAGTGGACGTCACGGCACCGTTGAGCTCTTGGGTGTGGTTCTCGTCGGTATAGAGCTTGACCGTGACGGCCGCCGTGTCCTCGTTGACAAGAATCGGAACCGGCGCCCCCGGCGCCTCCTCCGCATGCACGGGAGACGCGACGTTGCGCAGGCAAAACACCGCCGAGACAGCGAGAAGCGCGCACAGGGCGAAGCGTACGGAGCAGCTACGTTTAATCTTCATAGTCGTACCCATCGAAGCAAAGAGACGCGAAACCAATGCAAGCTTCCCCCGGTACACCCGCGGCATCCTGCATATTGCATGAACAATATACTCCGCCATACTTTTTTGGCCTTCGCGTTGTTTGCCGCATATTTCAGGCCAAACGGTAGATTGCAGCTGGCGAACGGCCTGGGACAAAAGGGGCGGGCGACAGCTCAGCGACCCTGTACATTTTGGGACAAAATCCCCCCGTCCCTTTTGTCCCAAGGCAGCGTCCTCGCGGGCGAGGAGCCAGCGCATGAAGCTGCCAAAGCACGCGGCCAGGACCTGCTGGAAGAGCGTTCCCATCATGACGGGGAACATCACCTCTCCGGGAAAGTACTGGGCGGCAAGGACCGCGCCGGCGGAGATGTTGCGCATGCCGGTCTGGTAGGTCATGGTGACCATCGTCTCGCGCGGGCGGCGCCAGAGCTTGGCTATGACGAGGCCCCAGAAGTAGCCCGTGCTGGCAAACAGGCCGATGAAGACGATGACCCCCACGAGCTGCGGCGTCAGGTTTCGCATGTACGGGGAGACGCCCGTGGAGTTGGAGAGAATGACCAGCACGAGCGCCACCTTGGCGGCGGGCGCCAGCACCGGTGAGAGCTCGGCCTTGGCCCGACCGCGGGTGAGGTCGTTGACCACCATGCCGGCGAGGGCGGGCAGCGCGATCTGCACGAGCATGTCGCCCATCATGCCCGCGACGTCCACCTCGACGGTCTGGCCCAGCAGCACGTGGAGCGTGAGCGGGATGGTGACGGGAGAGAGCACCGTGGAGACCAGCAGCGTTGCCAGGCCGAGCGAGACGTCTCCGCCGAACATGCCGATCCACATGGTGGAGACCACCGCCACGGGCACGGAGTACTCGAGGACGATGCCCAGCACCAAGTTGGGGCTGTCGCCAAAGAGGAGCGTGCCCAGCGCAAACGCCACGAGCGGCATGGCCACGGTGGGGACGGCGAGCGCCACCAGCATGGGCGCCGGGTGCGCGAAGGTGCGCCCCAGGTTGGAGAGGTTGTTGCCCAGGGCGCCCTGGAAGGTCATGAACGCAAAGAGGGGCGTCACCCACGGCTTGAGGAAGGCCAGCTGAGACGGGAAGAGCACGCCCAGGGCCACGCAGATGGGGGCAATGAAGGCCAGGTGAGAGCCTATGAACTTGCCAAACGCCTTCCAAGCCTGCATGCTGCCTCCTCGCGAGCGATGCGCCCGCCGCACACGGACGCCAACGCCCGCCATCATAGGAACCGCCCGGCGAGAAGCGCTCACCGGGCGGCCTTGCGGCACCAAGTTGTAACGAGACGCGGCGAGAAGATCTTCTCGACGCGCGTCAGCTTGCGTTTTGCGACATCTATGGCAGTCGAGAAGCGCATAGGTGTCGCGAAGCGTAAGCTCGGGCGGTGCGTTCGCCGGGCGCGCCCTACCGGCGGCGGGAGATGGCCCAGAACGCGAGGGCGATGGCGACGGTGGCCAGGCTCGCGCCGAAGAGGACCGCCTGCACGCCAAAGGCGTCGGCGAGGAAGGGCGCCACCAGCAGCGGCACCACGCCGGCGCCGTTGAGGCCCACGCGCATGGTGGCCATGACGCGGCCCACGTGGCTGGGGTCGCAGCGCTCCTGCGTGAGCGTGGCGCGCACCGGGCCCATGGAGCCAAAGCCGATGCCGCAGACGGCCTGGCCGAAGGCCGCCACCCAGACGTTGCCCGTGCCCACGTAGACGCACGAGCCCACGCCCGTGACCAGCAGCGCCGCAGACAGAAGGCCCATGGAGACGTGCCGCTGCGGCACGCGCATGACCAGAAGCGAGCCCACCGTGCCGCCGATGCCCGCAATGGCGGAGAGCCAGCCCATCCACTGCGTGCCCACCTGCAGGACGTCGCGGTAGAAGAGGCTCTCCAGGCTGTCGAAGGCGCCGTAGGCAAAGAACCCCATGAAGCCCATGAGGAAGATCAGCCGCAGGTCGACGTTGCGCGCCGTCACGCGGACGCCCTCGGAGAGCGTTGCCAGAAGGCCGTCCTTCTTACCAGACGGGGCGCCCGGGGCGACGGCACCCACCGGGCGCGCCTCCTGCGTGGCCAGCACGAGCGCGATGGCCGGCAGCGGCGCCAGCGCAAGCAGCGAGAAGACCGCCTGGTTGGTGAAGGTGCCGGTGATGACGCCTCCCAGGGCCGGGCCCAGGATGACGGCAACGCTGGTGGCGGTGTTGTTGAGGCTGTTCATGCGCAGCAGGCTGCCGGCGTCGTCGGCCAGGAAGCGCGGGTAGGCGTCGATGGCGGTGGTTCCCGTGCCAAAGAGCAGGCCGTTTGCCACGGCCAGCACGTAGAGCTGCGGGTAGCTCACCGGGGCGAGAAGGCCCAGGACGCCGCAGGCCGCCAGCGCCGCAAGCGTGACGGCGAGGGTCTTGCGCGGGCCCACGGCGTCCACTACGGCGCCGGAGCAGAAGTTGCCCACGATGAGCGCCAGGTTGAGGCAGAAGACCAGGGCAGAGACCTCGAAGGCGCCCGCGCCCAGCACGTAGGTGGCGCAGCCTATGACGCCCACGAAGTACGTGGACTGAAATCCAAGCTGCAGAAGAAAGTTGGCGGCAACAACTCGCCGCTCGGGGGTGTTAAGAAGATTCAATTTTGCTCCCAGGGGTCAGGGGTTCGAGGCAGAATTCGGCCACGATGCAAAGGGCGCGCGGCAATCGCAGCCCTATCAGATGGCGCCGCTCTCATACATGTACATGTGCCCGACCTCCCAGACTCGGAGCCAACGTTGCCCAGTATGGCACAACCCCCGCGCCTGCCCCGCACGGCGAGAAGCCCTTCTCGCCTGAGCCCTTCTCGCCCAAGGATAGAAATGCCCCCGCCTGGGTAGGAATTGTCGGGTCGGGGTGTTTTCTGGCGCCGCCGACGGGAATTTCAGCCCTGACCCTTGCGCCAAAATCCCCACAAACTAGTATGAATTAGGCTGCGCCCACAGGGCGCGACCGCGGCGGCCCACCCGGCCGTCGCACGCAACAGCCAGCACGCCAGCGCGCACCCGCGCGCCAACCATAAGGAGAGATACATGGCAAGTGAGCTTCTCAACGTGAGCCAGGTCTTTGCTGGGACCGAAGACAAGCCCATCCTCCACGGGGTCGACCTTTCCGTGGGCGAGGGCGAGTGCCACGTGCTCATGGGCCCCAACGGCGCCGGCAAGTCCACGCTGGGCCACGTCATCATGGGCGACCCCACCTACCGCGTCACCGGCGGCAGCATCAGCTTTAACGGCGCCGACCTCACCGACGCCTCCGCCGACAAGCGCTCCCTGGCCGGTATCTTCCTCTCCTACCAGGCCCCCGTCGAGGTGCCCGGCGTGCCCCTCTACAGCTTCCTGCGCACCATCTGCCAGATGCGCCCCGAGCTCAAGACCACCGCGCGCAAGTTCCGCCAGCGCGTGGGAGAGATCGCCGACCAGCTCGACCTTGACCAGTCCTTCCTCATGCGCGAGCTCAACGTGGGCTTCTCCGGCGGCGAGAAGAAGAAGATCGAGATGCTCCAGCTCCTGCTCCTGCGCCCCAAGCTCGCCATCCTCGACGAGACCGACTCCGGCCTGGACGTGGACGCCCTGGGCGTCGTCAGCCGCGGCATCGAGGCCTACCGCAAGGAGTGCGACGGCGCGCTCATCGTCATCACGCACAACACGCGCATCCTGGAGCGCCTGGAGGTCGACCGCACCCACGTCATGGTGAAGGGCCACATGGTGGCCGAAGGCCCCGCCTCCCTCATCTCCGACATCGATGCCAACGGCTTCGAGCGCTTTGAGCGCGAGGCCGCCGAGAAGGGCATCATCTCCCCCAAGACGGGTGATGCCGAGTGAGCGAGGAGCGCAAGCGCACCCAGGTGGCCGACGTCGACCGCTCCCTCTACGACTTCACCAAGTCCGAGGAGGGCTACGAGCGCTACGCCGACGGCCTGACCCCCGACATCGTCCGCGCCATCAGCGCCAAGAAGGACGAGCCCGAGTGGATGCTCCAGATGCGCCTGGACGCGCTGGACAAGTACCACGCCCGCCCCATGGCGGACAACTGGGGCCCCTCCATCGCCGGCCTTGACCTGGACCACATCTCCACGTACGTCTCGCCCAAGACCAAGCAGGCCAAGAGCTGGGACGACGTGCCCGAGGACATCAAGGACACCTTCGACCGCCTGGGCATCCCGGCGGCCGAGCGCGAGAGTCTGGCCGGCGTTGGTGCCCAGTACGACTCCGAAATCGTCTACCACAACATGCGCGAGGACGTGGCCAAGCAGGGCGTGGTCTACACCACCATCGAGGACGCGCTGCACGACCCCCAGTGGGAGCCCGTCGTGCACAAGTACTTCGGCACGCTCATCCCGCCCACCGACCACAAGTTCGCGGCACTGCACTACGCCGTCTGGAGCGGTGGCTCCTTCGTCTACGTGCCCGCCGGCGTCACCCTGGACTACCCGCTGCAGAGCTACTTCCGACTGAACGCGCAGGGCGCGGGCCAGTTCGAGCACACGCTCATCATTGTGGAGCCCGGCGCCGACCTGCACTTCATTGAGGGCTGCTCCGCCCCCAAGTACTTTGAGGCCAACCTCCACGCCGGTGCCGTGGAGCTCTTCGTGAAGGACGGCGCGCGCCTGCGCTACTCCACCATCGAGAACTGGTCCAAGAACATGTACAACCTCAACACCAAGCGCGCCAAGGTGGGCGCCGACGCCAAGATGGAGCAGCGGGTAAAAGAGGGAGGGGGTCCCCGGCTCCTTTGGCAGCCACGTCTCCTACCTCTACCCCACCACCATCATGGAGGGTGCGCGCTCCAGCTGCGAGTTCACCGGCATCACCTTCGCCGGCGCCACGCAGGACCTGGACACCGGCTGCAAGGTGGTCATGAACGGGCCCGACACCACGGCCACGGTCAACACCAAGTCCATCTCCAAGGACGGCGGCATCAACACCTTCCGCAGCTCCGTGGTGGTGGGCCGCCGCGCCGACCGCGCGCGCTGCAGCGTCTCATGCCAGTCCCTCATGCTGGACGACATCAGCCGCTCCGACACCATCCCCGCCATGGACGTGCGCAACGCCACCGCCCAGGTGGGCCACGAGGCCACCATCGGCCGCATCTCCGACGACACCATTCTCTACCTCATGAGCCGCGGCTGCTCCGAGGCCGAGGCGCGCACCCTGGTGGTCAACGGCTTTGCCAACCCCGTCTCCAAGGAGCTCCCCATGGAGTACGCCGTGGAGATGAACAACCTGATCAAGCTCGAGATGGAAGGGGCCATCGGCTAATGGCTGACGAGAAGAACCAG
>OGOY01003981.1_pt1 | contig 10603 bp, 7 predicted proteins | sample 1552811 | NCBI WGS metagenome assembly OGOY01 (sample SAMEA2580132, study PRJEB22360) | human gut metagenome | biome: human gut; feature: human-associated habitat; material: faeces | place: Denmark | collected 2008/2010 | reverse complement strand
CTTGAAACAACAATTTGAAACATTGACAAAGCACATACATAACTATTTCTATCAATAGCATGAGTAACAGTAAATCTTTTAGCAGGATCAACAGCACTTAAAAAAACAACCTTCCCCATTCTAATACTCTTTTTATATTCTTGTATTTTATTTAGCATATTTTCACAAACAAAGCAAATTATTTGACTATGATGATGCAATCCATAATGAAAGGCTTCTTGATCAATTCCTTTACAATCATTAGAAATCAACCATTTATCTTCATTATTGATCTTATCAACAAGTCGTTTAACATATCCTTTTTCTTTTTTAGAAACTGTTTGCAATCCCGTAATAGAAATACCTTCAAATTTCACCGGTAATGTCCCTGCAATAAATAAGCAAAGAGGTGCACTCTTTTTCATTTTCTTGATTAGATTTTGAGGATACTCTTCATCATATTTAGTAATAATACGAATTCCTTGTTGTTCATATTCATGCAATTTTTTTAAAAAAAACTGTATCGATTTCATTCGTCGCACAATTTTATATGCACTATACTCAGAAATATCTAATATGTCCATTAATTCATCACTATTTAACCCAAAAAGACTGCTTGGACCATTTAACCCATGAACTTTTAAATTTTTTTCGACTTCCAACCACTCGTCATTTGTTAAAGCAGCTTCATCATACGCATATAAATCACATGTACATAACATCGTTGCCAAACTATTTAAATTCAACATTATTTTTTCCATAATACTCACCTTTATAATTATTATAGACCAATCTTAACATAAAAAAAAGCTATGATGATATTTCATCATAGCAATCATTAAAAGACAACAACTAATAACATTTTAAATTGTTCTTTTCCATAGACTGCATGTGGTAACCCAGCAGGCATTACAATTGATTCTCTTTTATCAAAAGAAAAAAGTTACACTTAACGCTTCATTTTGTGCTAATGTTTTACCATATTCCTATTTATTAATCATGAGCTATGCTCTTTTTTATAAATTTAATTACTTCATCAAGCATTTCTTCACAAAAGAACATAGGTCCACCATGATCTGCCCCTTTCATACGATAAAAAATAACTTCTTTATTTTTATCTTTTAAAGCCTTATAAAGTTTAACACTTTGTTTAAACGCAACTAAACGATCCTTTGTTCCATGAGCAATTAAAATAGGTGGAATATCACCATCTAAATATGTCATTGGACTTGTTTGGCGAGCGATATCTAAATGTTCTAAAACATTTTTTCTTCCAATTAAATATCCTTCTGGACTATCGGGTTGTTGATGATTTTCTGTTGTTGGGAAACCATCTTCCATCGTAATATCAACCACACCATAAAAATCAATAATAGCACGTACTTCATTAGAATATTCAGAATATAAATTACCGTTAAATAATGGTAATTTACTTGTAAGTCCACTTACTAAAGCTACATGTCCACCTGATGAATCACCAAATAAAAAAACATTTTGTTCATCAATAAAATATTCTTCATGATGTTTTCTTAAAAAACGAATTGCTGTTTTGGTATCCTCTATTTGTGCTGGAAAAGGCGCTAAATCACTTTCACGATATTGTACAATAGCTACAACAAAACCTTGTTTACATAAATAATTAAGTTGTCCTACATGTTGATAAACATTTTGTTTATGCCAAGCAGACCCTTGAACATAGACAATTAGTGGATATTTTTCATTTTCCATTACCCTTTTACGAGGTACTAATATTTGTAAAATACGACTGATTCCATCAATATTCATATATTCAACATCAGGAATATACATAGTATCCATTTCTTGATCAGACATGATACATGTTTGCATTCCCTCAATAAAAGTTTCATCTTCAATCATTTCTTCATACGTCATTTTATCATCTCCTAATTTTTATTATTTCACTAAAAAAAGAAAACTTCAATAATTGAATTTCACACAAATAAAAAGAGAGTAGTTTTCACTACCCTCCTTATAAACTATTTACCCATTTTTTCTTTAACAGCAGCTTGAGCAGCAGCTAAACGTGCTAATGGTACACGATATGGAGAACATGAAACATAAGTTAAACCTATTCTATGACAGAATTCAACAGTTCTAGGATCTCCACCATGTTCACCACAGATACCTAATTTAATATCTGGACGAACTGGTTTAGCTTTATTAATAGCAATTTGCATTAATTGTCCAACACCATTTTCATCAATGTGAGCAAATGGATCAGATTCAAAGATGTTCTTAGTATAATATTCATTTAAGAATTTAGCAGCATCATCACGAGAGAATCCATAAGTCATTTGAGTTAAGTCATTTGTACCAAATGAGAAGAATTCAGCTTCTTTTGCGATTTCATCTGCAGTTAATGCAGCACGAGGAATTTCAATCATTGTACCAACTTTATATGGTAATTCAACACCTGCTTCTTCGATAATTGCATCAGCAGTTTTACATACGACATCTTTAACATATTTTAATTCTTTAATATCTCCAACTAATGGAATCATAATTTCTGGAACAACGTTTTGTCCTTCTTTATTAACAGCAATTGCAGCTTCAATAACAGCTCTTGTTTGCATTTCAGCAATTTCTGGATAAGTTACTGCTAAACGGCATCCACGATGACCCATCATTGGGTTGAATTCTTTTAATGATTCAACACGTGCTTTTAACGCATCAAATGTCATACCTAAACTTTCAGCTAAAGGTCTGATTTCTTCATCTGTATGTGGTAAGAATTCATGTAAAGGTGGATCCAAGAAACGAATTGTTACTGGATAGATTTCCATTGCCTTAAATAATTCTTTAAAGTCAGATCTTTGATATGGTAAGATTTTTTCTAGCGCTTCTTTTCTTGCTTCTACTGTTTCAGCAGTAATCATACGTCTGAAGTTGAAAATTCTTTCTTCTTCGAAGAACATATGTTCTGTTCTACATAAACCAATACCTTCTGCCCCAAATTTACGAGCTTGTAAAGCATCTCTTGGAGTATCAGCATTTGTTCTAACTTTTAATGTACGTACATCATCAGCCCATGACATAAATGTTTCAAAGTCACCACTGATTTCAGGTTCTACAGTTTTAATTCTTTCACCGTAAACATTACCTGTACTTCCATCTAATGACATATAGTCACCTTCATGATATTTTTTACCATCTGGTGTCATTAATACTTTAGCTTCTTCATCAACTCTTAAGCTTCCGCATCCACATACACAGCAAGTACCCATACCACGAGCAACGACAGCTGCATGTGATGTCATACCACCACGGATAGTTAAGATACCATGAGCAATATTCATACCTTCGATATCTTCTGGTGAAGTTTCAAGACGAACTAATAAGATATCTTGAACACCATTTTTATGAGCTTCAATAACATCTTCTGCAGTGAAATAAATACGTCCTGTTGCAGCACCTGGAGAAGCAGCTAATCCTGTAGCTACAACTTGAGCACATTTCAATGAAGTTTCTTCAAAGTTTGGATGTAATAATTGATCTAATTGTCTTGGTTCTACTTTTAATAATGCTTGTTCTTTAGTAATCATTCCTTCATTTACTAAATCAACCGCAATTTTTAAAGCGGCTTGTGCAGTTCTTTTACCATTACGAGTTTGTAACATGAATAATTTACCATTTTCAATAGTAAATTCCATATCTTGCATATCTCTATAATGTTCTTCTAGAATGTCACATACTTTACAGAATTGTTCATAACATTCTGGCATAACATCATTTAATGTCGCAATTGGTTGTGGTGTACGAATACCAGCAACAACGTCTTCACCTTGTGCATTCATTAAGTATTCACCGAATAATTTCTTTTCACCAGTTGCAGGGTTACGAGTGAAGGCAACACCTGTACCAGAAGTATCTCCTGTATTACCATAAACCATTTGTTGAACGTTTACAGCAGTTCCCCATGAACCAGGAATATCATTTAAACGTCTGTAAGTGATTGCACGATCATTGTTCCATGAACGGAATACAGCTTTGATTGCTTCCATTAATTGAACTTTTGGATCTTGTGGGAATTCAACTCCCGCATGTTTTTTGTATTCTTCTTTATAAATAGCAACAACTTCTTTCAAATCTTCAGCCGTTAAATCTGTATCAAATTCAACCCCTTTTTCTTCTTTGATATCATCAAATTTTCTTTCAAATGAGCTTTTTGGGAATCCCATAACAACATCTGCGAACATTTGAATGAATCTTCTATAACTATCATATACGAATCTTTCATTATTTGTAATTTTAGTAAAACCAGTAGCTACTTCATCATTTAAACCTAAGTTTAAAACAGTATCCATCATACCTGGCATTGATTCTCTTGCTCCAGAACGAACAGATACTAACAATGGATTTGTTGGATCTCCTAATTTTTTTCCAGTTTCAGCTTCTAATTCAGCTAATTTATTATCAATTTGCGCACAAATTTCAGGTGAAATTTGTTTTCCATCTTCATAATAAGCAGTACAAGCTTCTGTTGATACAGTAAATCCTTGTGGAACAGGTAAACCAATGCTTGTCATTTCAGCTAAGTTTGCACCTTTACCTCCAAGGATGACTCTCATATCTTTATTTCCTTCTTTGAATGAGTAAACATATTGTTTCAATCAATCCTCCTAATTAATCAACTAATATAATTATACACATGATAGCCCTTACATTCAAGTATAAATTGATACCGCTTTCATAAAATTTTATTAATTATGTTGATTCTATCGCCTTTAATTTTTTTTAAAAAAATAGAACAAGAAACAGCCTAACGGCTATTTGCTTGCTCTATTTCTACTTTTCGTCCATTTAATTTTTCTTTTTGACAATGTTTCATTACTTTTTTTACAGCTTTATCATTAATATTTACAAACGTAAACTTTCTTTTAATATCAATTCCTTGAATATCACTTTCTCTAATATTTGCCTTTGAGACCAAGAAATGAATAATATCTTTTTTCTTTACTTTATCCATAGATCCTACCGTTAAAAATAAACGTGTATAACCTTCACTTGCACCTTTTTTACGTTTTGATGAAGATTCAAGTTTTTCTTTTGTATAAGGAAAACCAATTTCTTGATTTAAAGATAATTCTATTAAAGCTGCCGTTACATCTTTTAACATATGATTTTCAATTTGATTTACCAAATCTTTCATTGGTTTATGTTCTCCATGTAAAATCATATCTTCTAATTTATACATTAATTCTGTTACTTTATGTTGGTGAATTTGTGTTAATGTTGGTACTTCTAATTTTTCAATATGAGATTTTGTTTTTCTTTCAATCTCTTTTAAATAGCGTTCTTCTTTTCCTACAACAATTGTATAGGCTTTTCCTTCACGATTCGCACGCCCTGTACGTCCAATACGATGTACATAAAGATCTACTTCTTGAGGTAATTCATAGTTGATAACATGACTAATATTTTCTACATCAATTCCTCTAGCGGCAACATCTGTCGCAATTAAATAATGAATTGTTCCCTCTTTGAATTTCTTTAAAGTTCTCATACGATGATCTTGATTTAAATCACCATGCATCGCTTCTACATTATAATTGGCCTTTTGCATTTGTTCCGTTACTTCATCAACGCTTCTTTTAGTACGACAGAAAATAATTCCTGATTGTACAGTTTCACTATCAATAATACGACATAATGTTTCAAAACGGTCTTTTTGTTTAACTTCAAAATAATATTGTTTAACTGTATTAGCTGTCACTGTTTTTTGTTTAACTTGAATATGCTTATAATCTGGTTTCATATAATTTTTCGCAATTTTTTTAATACCTTCTGGCATCGTTGCAGAAAACAACATCGTTGTATGTTCTAGATTTGTCTTAGAAATAATCGTTTCAATATCTTCTACAAATCCCATATTCAACATTTCATCAGCTTCATCTAAAACCACGTAAGAAACTTCATCTAGTTGAAGTACTTTACGTCTCATTAAATCCATCATTCTTCCCGGTGTTCCTACGACAATATCAACACCTTTTTTAATCGATTTAATTTGTTTTTCAATACCACTACCACCATAAACACAAGCAAAACGTAAAGAACTGTATTTTCCAAGTTTTTTTAATTCTTCTTCAAAATTAAACATACTTTGAATTCATATCCTTTCCGCTGCGTATTCTAAAAACAGCAGATTCACACATAAAAATCAGTATAACATAAGATTCAGAAAACAGGTGGCTTTTTTCCTGAAAAAATAAATTGATGAATTGACGATAAATAGGTTGTAGAATATAATGAAACAAGAACTGAAACTAGGGAAAACAGGAGGAGAAGATGGTTTATAGTATAACAGTATCCAAACTCATAGAGAAAATGAATCTGAAGAATTATACACCGGAGATCGATACCGATAAGGTGCTGATCCAGGATCCGGGTATGAACCGCCCGGCGGTACAGTTTGGAGGATTCTTTGAACATTTTGATGCAGGACGTATCCAGATATGCGGAAATGTAGAACATGCCTATATTGCAGCGATGCATACAGAGGAAGAAAATATCAAGATCATAAATGAATTTTTCTCATATAAGCCGCCGTGTCTGATATTCTGCAGAGATCTGGAACCATATGAATTTATTATAGAAGCAGGAAAGAAACACGGAGTGCCTGTCCTCACATCAAGTGCCGTTACATCTGCATTTGTACATGAGGTAGATCGTTGGCTCCATGTAGAACTGGCACCAAGAATATCCGTACATGCTGTACTGGTCGATGTATACGGCGAAGGTGTTCTGATCATGGGTGAGAGTGGTATCGGTAAATCGGAGGCTGCTCTGGAGCTGATCAAGAGAGGCCACCGTCTGGTTGCAGATGATGTGGTTGAGATCAAGAAGGTCAGTGATGCGACGCTGGTTGGACGAGCACCGGATATTACCAGACATTTTATCGAGCTGCGTGGTATTGGAATCATTGACGTAAAATCACTGTTTGGTGTAGAATGTGTAAAGCTGGATCAGAACATCGATCTGGTCATCAATCTGGAAGAGTGGAGCAAGGATACGGAGTATGACCGTCTGGGACTGGAAGACCAGTACACAGAATTTCTTGGAAATAAAGTCGTAAGTCATAATATTCCGATCCGTCCGGGCAGAAATATCGCGATCATTGTTGAATCTGCAGCGGTTAACCACAGACAGAAGAAGATGGGATATAATGCGGCACAGGAATTATATAACAGAGTGACGCAGAATATTATGAAGGGCAATGCAAATAAGGAGGAGCAGTAGAAAAATGGCAAACTATGTATTTGGAGTAGATATCGGAGGAACAACCGTAAAGATCGGTCTGTTTACAACACAGGGTGAGATGGTTGAGAAATGGGAGATCACAACAAGAACAGATGAAGGCGGAAAATATATCTTAAGCGATATCGCAGCATCTGTTGAAGATAAACTGGCAGAGAAAAGGATCGAGAAGTCTGATGTAGCAGGTGTTGGAATGGGTGTTCCGGGTCCTGTAAAGGCAGACGGCACGGTTATCAAATGTGTAAATCTTGGATGGGGAATCTTCAATGTAGAAGAAGAACTCAGCAAATTATTAGCCCTTCCTGTAAAAGCCGGAAATGATGCAAACATGGCAGCGCTCGGTGAGACGTGGCAGGGCGGCGGAAAAGGCCATAAGGATATCGTAATGGTAACACTTGGAACCGGTGTCGGCGGCGGTATTATTTTAGATGGAAAGATGCTCGCGGGAACCAACGGTGCAGGCGGTGAGATCGGACATATTTGCGTAAATGACGACGAGACAGAAGTATGCGGATGTGGTAACAAGGGCTGTCTGGAACAGTATACATCAGCAACCGGTATCGTTCGTATGGCAAAGATCATTTTAAATACAACAGACAAGCCATCCAAGCTTCGTCAGATCCAGTACATTTCAGCAAAAGAGATCTTTGATGCAGCAAAAGAAGGTGATGAGCTTGCAGCAACACTGGTAGAAAATCATGGAAAGGTTCTTGGAAAAGCACTTGCCCAGATCGCATGTGTAGTAGATCCTGAAATCTTCGTAATCGGTGGTGGCGTATCCAGAGCAGGAGATATCCTGATCGATACAACTGCAAAATATTTTGCACAATATGCATTTCATGCATGCAGACAGACCAAGTTTGCACTTGCTACACTTGGTAATGATGCGGGTATGTATGGTGGTGCGTGCAGTATACTGAATCAGTAAAAAGTATTAAGTAAACTATGTGTAAATTACATAAATCGGGTTGAAACGCCCTGAAAATTCTATACATTTTTAATATTGAATTCTAAAAGCCTTTAATGTATGATATTGTGTGGTAGTGTTTGAGATTTTGAGAAATCAACTGGAACAGCATGCAAAACCTTATGTTAAAGGCTTTGTTTTGTCTATCAGGTTTATAAGATCCTTGAGAATCCGGAATAAAAACAGGTCAGGAGTTTAAAATTATATGACATCGTTTTATGAGAGCGCAGCAGCGATCACAGGAGAAAACAGAATAAAAACAAAAGAACCTTTGAACCGATATACAACCTTCCGGATCGGTGGAAAAGCAGATTTTATTGCTGAGCCGGAGAAACCGGAGCAGATCGCAGAGCTTGCAGACCTCTGTAAAAAGGAAAAAGTTCCGTTTTTTATTATGGGAAATGGAAGCAACTTACTGGTATCAGATGATGGCTATCGTGGAATGATCATTCATATAGCAGATGGAATGTCTAGGATCACGGTGGAAGGAACAAGGATCACTGCGCAGGCAGGTGCATCCCTGATCAAAACTGCGGTAACAGCAAAACAGCACGGACTGACCGGAATGGAATTTGCATCTGGTATACCGGGTAGCGTTGGTGGTGCTGTTTATATGAATGCAGGAGCATATGGCGGAGAGATGAAGCATATTATCACATCTGTAAAGGTGCTGGATCAGGATGGACAGATCTATGAGATTGCGGGTGCAGATATGGAATTCGGCTACCGCCACAGTAAGGCAGAACAGGATGGTCTGGTTGTGCTGGAAGCTGTAATTGAACTTCAGACCGGAGATATGGATAAGATAGATGAAGAGATGAAACGGCTGGCAGAAGCGAGAATCTCAAAGCAGCCCCTGGAATATCCGTCGGCAGGATCGACTTTTAAACGACCGGAGGGATATTTTGCAGGAAAACTGATTATGGATGCGGGACTTCGCGGTTATACTGTAGGAGGAGCTCAGGTATCAGAGAAGCATTGTGGTTTTGTGGTGAACAAAGGCGGCGCAACGGCGGCTGATGTCATGCAGTTGGTAGACGATGTAAAGAAAAAAGTAAAAGACAGTTCCGGTGTGGATCTGGAGCTTGAGATAAAGACACTGGGGGCATTCTAGGATGAGATTTGTAATTGTGACAGGAATGAGCGGCGCAGGAAAGACAACAGCGATGAAAACGCTGGAGGATGCAGGATACTTCTGTGTGGATAATCTCCCAATCCAGCTTATTAAGCGTTTTGCGGAAATTGCATATGATGAACAGATTCAAGTTGATAACGTGGCGATCAGTGTCGATATCCGGAGTGGAAGAGCGTTAAGCCAGTTGAATGCCTGCTTAAATGACATGAAAGAAAATGGATACCAGTATGAGATCCTGTTTATGGAATGTTCAGATGAGAAGCTGGTAAAACGGTTCAAGGAAACAAGAAGGAATCATCCATTATCTGCAAAGAACGGAAGGATCATAGATGGTATCAAAAAAGAAAGAGAACTGATCGGCTTTATCAAGGATGAAGCCGATTATATCATAGATACAACGAATTTGTTGGTTCGGGAGTTTAAATCTGAACTGGATAAGATCTTTGTGCAGAATATGGAATATGGGAATTTTATCATTACCATTATGTCATTTGGCTTCAAATATGGAATCCCAAGAGATTCGGATATTGTGCAGGATGTAAGATTTCTGCCAAATCCTTATTATGATGAAGAATTGAGACCACTGACCGGAAATGATAAGGTGATTCAGGATTATGTCATGAACTGTAAGGAAGGACCGGAATTTCTGGATAAATTTATAGATCTGGTACAGTTCCTGATTCCGAATTATATTAAAGAAGGCAAAAACCAGCTTGTTATCTCGATCGGCTGTACCGGTGGCAAACACCGTTCTGTAACGATCGCGAATGAAGTATATAATCGTCTGCAGAAATCCACATACACTGTGAGAATATATCACCGTGATATCGGAAAAGATGCGATTACGAAGGCAAAATAGGTGAGTATCATGTCGTTTTCGGGGAAAATAAAAGAAGAACTCGCAGAGCATGTCGCGAAAGCACGGCATTGTAATCTGGCAGAACTGACTGCGATTTTACATATGTGCGGGGAATTTGAAGAAGATAAAAATGGTATATGTACGATTAGATTCCGATCAGAAAATTATCTGGTAGCGAGAAAGTGCTTTACATTAATGTCAAAAACATTTAATATAGAAGCTGACATCGTAGTCCGAAAGAATATGATGAATGGAAGCACAAGTTATTTTATGCGTTGGGCAGGGGAGGAACTGTTGGCGGTAAAGAATGCACTTGTGCAGGCTGTATGCTGTAAGCGTGCTTATATCAGGGGGGCATTCATTGCAGCAGGATCGATGAGTGATCCGA
>OGOY01003980.1_pt1 | contig 10605 bp, 8 predicted proteins | sample 1552811 | NCBI WGS metagenome assembly OGOY01 (sample SAMEA2580132, study PRJEB22360) | human gut metagenome | biome: human gut; feature: human-associated habitat; material: faeces | place: Denmark | collected 2008/2010 | reverse complement strand
CCTCGGCAACCTCGGGAATGGCGTTTGCCACGGCAACGGAGTTGGGCACGGCGCCAAAGAGCTCCAGGTCATTGGCCGCGTCTCCAAAGACCAGCACCTCGTCGGGCGTGATGTCCAGCTCGTCCAGGAGGATGGGCAGGCTCGCGGCCTTGGACATACCCTTGGGCATGACGTCAAACCAGTCCGGGATGGGGGAGACTATGCGCAGCTCGGGCACGGCCTCGGCTACGATTCTCTGGCAGCGGGCCATGCGCTCCGGACCGCCCGTGCAGGCGATGGTGGCCGCCACAAACGGAATGTCGGGCACCTCGTCCACCACGCCGCCGTTGAAGACGGTGCGGGCCTCAAAGACGGCAAGCTCAGCGCTGCTGACGCCCACGCCGTAGGCGGGGTTCATGAGGTTGGTCTCTTCTGGGAAGCAGACCAAGAACATGCCCTTCTCGCCGCGAATTGCCTGGTCGATGCGGACGAGCTGGTCATGCGGGATGAGCGTGGTAGAGACGTAGCGCCCGTCCAGCCGCACGCGCTTGCCGTTGGAGAAGATGCCCGTCATGAAGCACTCCTCGTGCATGCGGAAGAGGCGGCTGAGCTCCACGTAGTCACGCCCCGTGGCCGGGCCAAAGCGAACGCCAGCATCAAGAACTGCATGGATTGCCTCGACGGTGCGCGGACTCACGCGCTGGCCAAGGGGTATGAGCGTGTTGTCCATGTCCGACAGAACGAGCTTTATCACGCGTGCTCCTTTCTTGATGCGGCCCCGGCGGCCCCGACGGCCGCGCTGGCGAGAAGCCCGCGCCGCCGTGGCCCTTCTCGGCTAGACCAGCGTGCCGTCCGGGCCGTACTCGATGGCGTCGAAGCGGTCCAGGTGAAGCATGATCTGCTCGATGTCCATGATCCCGAGCAGGGTTGCCACGTGGGCGCCGCCCACGCCCACGTGGAGGTTGCGGTAGCCCGTGCCGTGGCGCACGCCCGTCCACGAGAGGCGGTCGACGTCGGAGTAGCGCACCAGCACCCGGCGCCCCATCAGCGGGGTCACCACCATGTGGTCCTCAAAGAGCGCCACCTGGTGGCGGCAGAGCGCCAGCCACGCCACAAAGAGGCAGATGACAAAGGCGTCAAAGAAGGCCAGCACGAAGACGTAGCGCTGCCAGAAGACGCCCGTAAGGCACAGCACGCCGAGCACGACGCCCACACCGCCCATGACAACCATGGCCTTGACCAGCGAGTTTGTGAGCTCGGGGGGAACGGTGTAGGTGTCGTGGTGGCGGTGGTGGCGCTCGGCGATGAGCACCTTGGCGCCGCGCTCGACGTAGGCCGCGCCCAGCGGAAGCAGGATGCCCACCATGGCCAGGGCTAGGAACATGGGCTACTCCCCGTCTGCGGCGCCAGCCGTCGGGGTGGCCACGGTGCCGTCCGCGCGCACGGCGGCGAACTTGGCCACCAGACGCTCCAGCAGGTCGACCGTGAGCTCAAGGCTGCGCACGGGAACGAACTCGCGCACCGAGTGGGCGTTGTAGCCGCCGGTGGCGATGTTGGGGCAGGGCAGGCCGCGGAAGGTCAGCTGCGCGCCGTCGGTGCCGCCGCGGGCCGGGACGAGCACGGGCTCGATGCCCACCTCGCGGTTGGCCTCCACGGCATAGTCAATAAGCAGCTGGTCAGCGGGACCGAACTTCTCGGCCATGTTGCGGTACTGCTGGCGCACCTCGACGGTGACCGTGCCCTCGCCGTAGCGGGCGTTCTGGAAGGCGGCGATGCGGCGCAGCGTGGCCTCGCGCTCGTCGAAGTCGGCGGCGTCAAAGTCGCGCAGGATGTAGCAGAGCTTGACCTCGTCCGGGGTGCCGGAGATGTCCGCGGGGTGGTAGTAGCCCTCGCGGCCCTCGGTGTGCTCCGGGCGCTCGGCGGCGGGAACCATCTGCTGGAACTCGGAGGCCAGCGTGATGGCGTTGACCATAATGTTCTTGGCGCTGCCGGGGTGGACCACCACGCCCTTGAAGGTGACCGTGGCCTCGCTCGCGCTGAAGCACTCGTAGTTGAACTCGCCCAGGGCCTCGCCGTCCACGGTGTAGCCCCACTTGGCACCCAGCGCGTCGAGGTCCAGGAGCTCCGCGCCGTGGCCAATCTCCTCGTCGGGGACAAACGCCACCTTGATGGTGGGGTGGGCCAGCTCGGGATTGGCGACCAGACGCGCCAGGAGCGCGCAAATCTCTGCCACGCCGGCCTTGTCGTCAGCCGAGAGGAGCGTCGAGCCGTCGGAGCACACGATGTCCTGGCCTTGGAACTTGGCCAGGTCGGGCACCTGGTCCGGCGTGGTCTGGACGGGCTGGCCGTCGACGATGCCGGCCACCAGCGGGCCGCCCTCGTAGTGGACGATGTGGGGCTTGACGCCGGAGGCCGGGGCGTCCTTGGCGGTGTCGATGTGGGCGCAGAGCATGAGCGCGGGGGCATCCTCGGCGCCCTTGGAGGCGGGCAGGGTGCCGGTCACGTAGGCATGCTCATCAACCTTCACATCAATGCAGCCAATGGAGCGCAGCTCTTCTCCCATGACCTCGGCCATCTTGTGCTGAGTGGGCGTTGAGGGTGTCTGCGCCTCGTTGTCCGGGTCGGACTGGGAATCTACCTGCACGTAGCGCATGAAGCGCTCGACGACATCACTCATGGTGCCTCCTGGCGTTGCGCGCACGGACGAGCGGCGCGGCCGCCGGCGCCGGGCGCTGGTCTTGTCTGGGTGAGATTCTACTCCAGGTGTGCACGGCCGCGGCAAACGGCGCGTAAGGTGAGGGCCGCAAACGGCCCTCACCACGTTTTGGGTTCGCGGATTTGGCGGCGAGACAAGCAGCACTTGATGAGCGGCTCTTCTACCTGCGCTTTTGCTACGCCATTCTGGGAAGGCGCCGCGATCGCCCGGTAGGCCGAACCCAGATCGGATATTGATTTGGGTTCGCCGCTCGGCCGGTCCCGAGGCGGCAAAAAGACCCGCAGGCCTCCGACCTGCGGGTCTTGTTTCTCGTCTCTGCGACGGCGCCCGAACCGCGAACCCAAAACGTGTTTTGGCCGCGTCTGAAGCCGCCTTGGGGGCGTCCTAGAGCCTGGCCACGCCGCTCTTGCGGGCCGCATCGGCCACCGCGGCGGCGACGGCGGGGGCGACGCGCTGGTCAAAGGCGCCGGGAATGACGTACTCGGCGCTGCGGTGCTCGTCGTCCACCAGGCCGGCGATGGCGTAGGCGGCGGCCTCCATCATGTCGTCGTTGATGTCGGAGGCGCGCACGTCCAGGGCGCCACGGAAGATGCCCGGGAAGGCCAGGACGTTGTTGATCTGGTTGGGGAAGTCCGAGCGGCCCGTGGCGGCGACGGCAGCGCCGGCGGCGAGGGCCTCGTCGGGCATGATCTCAGGCACGGGGTTGGCGCAGGCAAAGACGATGGCGTCCTTGGCCATGGAGCGCACCATGTCCTGCGTGAGCGCGCCGGGGGCAGAGACGCCCACAAAGACGTCGGCATCCCTGACGGCGTCGGCCAGCGTGCCAGCCACGTGCTCTCGGTTGGTCCAGGAGGCAACCTCCTCCTTCACCGGATTCAGGCCCTCCCGGCCCTCGTAGATGGTGCCCCTGCGGTCGCAGATGACGATGTCGCGGACGCCCATGCGGCGCATCAGGCGCGCGATGGAGATACCCGCCGCGCCGGCGCCGCTGAAGATGGCCTTGACGCTGCCCAGCTCGCGGCCGGTGAGCTTGCACGCGTTGATAAGCGCGGCGCAGGTCACGACGGCGGTTCCGTGCTGGTCGTCGTGGAAGACGGGGATGTCGCAGACCTCCTTGAGGCGACGCTCAATCTCAAAGCAGCGCGGCGCGGAGATGTCCTCGAGGTTGACGCCGCCAAAGCTGCCGGCCAGGAGCTCCACCGTGCGGACAATCTCGTCCACGTCATGCGAGCGAATGCACAGCGGGAAGGCGTCCACGTCGGCAAAGGTCTTGAACAGGGCGCACTTGCCCTCCATGACGGGCATGCCGGCCTCCGGGCCAATGTCTCCCAGGCCCAGGACCGCGCTGCCGTCGGTCACCACGGCCACCAGGTTGCCGCGACGGGTGTAGGTGTAGGAGTCCTCGACGTCCTTCTGGATCTCAAGGCAGGGCTGAGCGACACCGGGCGTGTACGCCACGGCCAGCTCCTCCGGCGTGCTGATGGAAGCGCGGCTCACGACCTCGATCTTGCCGTGCCACTCCTTGTGCTTGTCCAGGGCATACTGCTTGGCGTCATCGGCCATGGCGTCTCCTATCTGCCGGGCCGCCCGCAGGCGGCGAGCTGCTCACATATGTGGGTAGCGTACCCTGCGGCCGGGCAACCCGCACGCACTTCTCGGCAAGCGCGCCCCTTCGCACTCATGAGTGCGAAGCAGAGGTGTGAAGGTTGCGCCTCGCGCTCATGGCGGCGCTGGCGAGAAAACCGCAGGTCGCGCTTCTCGCCGGCAATTCAGTGCGAAGGTTGGCAGCCCCGGCCTTCGCACTCATGAGTGCGAAGCGGGCCCTCCCGCCGCTCGCAACGCCCCTCCGACGGACAAGGCGTCAATTCTTGTCCGGCTCGTCCATATACTCATTCCATAGTCGAGAGAAATGGAGGGACAACCATGGACGCAAACAGGCCTTACCTGGTCCTTGGTCTGGATCCGGGAATCGCAAGCTGCGGTTTCTGTCTGCTGGACATGACAAACCACAAGATTCTTGAGATGGGCTCGCACCTCTTCAAGGCCCCGCAGGAAGACAAGACCAAGGTCAGCCTCGCTGTCACGCGCCGCAACGCGCGAAGCATCCGGCGCAACACGGCCAGGACCGCCGCGCGCCTCAAGCACTGCCTTTCGCTTCTTGTCGAGGCGGATCTTGTCCCGCCCGATGCGGACAGAGCCTGGTTCCAGACAAAGAAGGGCGATAAGCCCGTCCTGAAGCTAAGGGCCACCGGCCTCGACCGCCTTCTCACAGACCGTGAGTTTGCCCAAGCGCTGTATTCCCTCTGCGGGCGCCGAGGCTACATTCCCCGCGGCGAGGGCCGACTGGGAGAGGCAGATGACAACGACAACGAGGGCAAGCGCGTCCTCGACGCCATCAAGAAGAACCAGGAGGCCATGGAGGCAGGCGCCTACCGCACGGTTGGCGAGATGCTCAACGCCCAGGGAAGGTCGAGGAACCGCGGCGGAGACTACAGCCTCTGCGTCTACAACTCCCAAGTTCAGGATGAAGTTAAGACCCTGTTTAAGGAGCAGCGAGCACTGGGCAACGCCAAGGCAACCAAAAAGCTCGAGCAAGCCTATATCGACTGCCTGACCTGGGAGAAGAAATCTCTCGACCACGACGCGCGCGTTTACGAGCTCGTTGGCGAGTGCGTCTACTTCCCCGAGGAGAAGCGCGCCGCAAGTGCTGACATCTCGTCGGAGCTCTGCCGCGCCTACGAGCGCCTTGGCCATCTCGCCATCGTTCGCGAGGACGGCAGCGATCAGGCGCTTTCAGCCGAGCAGATTGCGCATTACCTGGGCATTCTCTTCTCGACGGCCCCAATCAAGGGGAACAAAGACTGCAAAGTCACATACGGGACCATTCGCAAGGACCTAGATATCAGCGGCAAAGACGTCTTCAAAGGCGTGGCGCAAGACAAGGAGAAGGACGAGGTCTTCGCCCCCAAGGCGTGGCGCTGCCTGCGCAGAACTTTGCCCCAGGGCCTGCTCGAGCGGATGTTCGACGACCGTAAGCTTGGCGATGCCGTCTGCGAAGCCCTGACCTTTGCCAGCAGCGAGGCAAGTCTCGTCGAGCGTCTCTCCGGCCTTGAGCTCTCAGACGACGAAGCCGAAGCCATCCTCGAAGTTCCCTTCACTGGCAAGCTGTTCAAGGGCTACGGAAGCAGAAGCCTCAAGACCCTCGGGTTGCTTCTCGGCGCCTTTGAGGAGCCGGAAATCCGTATCCTCACCGATGCGGAGAAGGCCACGGGCCTTCTGGACCTTCGCCTGAGTGACCGCGGCGTCCGCGGAGGGCTGCTGCCGCCCTACGATGAGTATGACCGCACCTGCAGAAACCCCGTGGTCCTGAGGGCAATGGGCCGCATGCGGCACATCGTGAACGCAATCATCAGGATTCACGGAGTCCCCGACGAGATCCACATCGAGCTCGGCCGCGACCTCAAGATGTCCAACAAGGAGAAGGATCTCGTCGACAAGCGCAACCGCGAGAACGAGGCCGCCAAGAAGAAGTGGGCGAAAACCGCCGCCGACATCCTCGGCATCGAACCCGAGGAGGTGCCCGGTCGCATTGTCCGTAAGCTCATCATGCGTGAGGAGCAGGACAATTGGGACCTCTATACCGGAGACGCCATTGACTTGGAGCGCCTTGTCCGCGACGACCGCTACTGCGAGATTGACCACATCCTCCCCTACTCGCGCACCTGCGACGACAGCCGAGCCAACAAGGTCCTCGTGCTGTCCAAGAGCAACCAAGACAAGCGCGAGCGCACGCCCTATGAGTGGATGACTTCTGGCGAAGCGGGTGCACCCAGCTGGGACGAGTATCGTGCCCGCGTCATGGCGCTGGTCAAGAATCCGCACAAGCGCGCCAACCACCTCAACACCGATCTTGGCGAGGAGGCGCAGGCAAAGTTCCTTGCCCGCAACCTCAACGACGACCGCTACATGTCCGTTGCGGTCAAGAACTATCTTGAGGATTGTCTGCTCTTTCCCGAAGACGGGCGCAAGCGCCACGTCACGGCCGTTGCCGGTGGCGCCACAGGCAACCTCAGGTGGGTCTGGGGCCTCAACTTCGGAAGCGGCAACGTCAAGGACCGCGATGACGATAGACACCACGCCGTTGACGCCGCCATCATCGCCGCGTGTTCCGAGGGCACCGTCCAGAAGGTCGCCAAGGCGAGCTCGAAGGGCCGAGAGGCCTTCAAGCACCTCCGTGAGTCTCGTCTCGCAGACACCCAGCCCTGGCCGACTTTTGCCGACGAGGTCATTGCCCGTCGCGAGTTTGTGGTCCCCACGCGCATGGTCGACCATGGAGTGACGGGACGGGTGTTTGAGGACACTCTCTATCACCTCGAAGGCATTACCGAAGACAAGGGAAAATACCCCCTCGTTCGAGCTGGCGAGAAAGTCGCCAAACAGGGCAACGTGCACGTCAACCCCGACGGGTCAGTCAAGCTCATTGACGGCATGGCTTTCCTGCGCTTGTGGCTTGATCCCACAGCTCGTCCCAACGGCAAGGTCAAGGGCAAGTGGTATGCCGAGCCGGTGTATTACGCAGATATTCCAGCAATTAAGGCGGGGACTTACGTGCCGAGGGCGTGCACGATTCACGTTGCGAGAGTGAACTGGAAACCCGTGCCAGAGGCGGCCGCGCAGCAAAAGCCCGTCGTCTTGTATCCCGGAGACGTTCTTCAAGTCGGTTCCCATGTCGGGCGTTATCGTAGTTTTGATATTTCCAATTGCGGCCTGAGCGTCAATAGCCTCGTTAATAAGGATGTCATTGCTCCCGGCTTCCCTAAAACTCTCGGAGGCTGGGGCAAGGACACCCAAGTCCGCGTCCTCCAAGAGGACTGCCTCGGCAACTGCTACGACCACATAGCCATTAACCCCGACGATTCCACATTCCGTCAGCGTTAACCTCGCGGGGCCGCATCGATTCGCTCGATGCGGCCCCATATTCACATGCCCTTGGGCATCTTCTTGTAGACACCTTGCCGATGGCCCACCCTGACGACATCAATCACAAGCTCGTCTTCCTTGATCGTCGTCAGGATTCGATACGTTCCGACCCTATAGCGCCAGCCAGCTCTTGTCCCCTGCAACGGCTTTGAGCCAAGAACCGCCTTGGGGTTCTCGCAGCCTTCAAGATTCTCCTGGACCCACTTCAGAACCATCAAACGTTGTTTTTTCTCAATGGCGAGAAGGTCCTTCGTCGCCGCACGCGACCACTCGACGCGAAAGCTCATTCGGCCTCCATCGCCATGCGCATGACCTCATCGGTGGAATAGCGGACGCCGTCATCGGCAGCAATCGCGTCCTCGTACGCCTGGCGGTCGGCAGCAGCCTCGACCATCTCCAGCGCTGCCTCGCGAACAACGTCAGAGAATGTCCTGCCCACAAAGTCGGCGTAAGCCTGAATCCAGGACTTCTCCTCCGGCTCGAAGCGAATCGTCGTTGCTTCCATTGCCATGTCAGGCATCCCCTTTCAGTCGTATTCTCTCGTAATACGATTATACCCACTTGGACCTTTCCTCGATTAGAACATCAGAGTTAGTTGCGGTCCCGGATCGACTTTGGCTCCCGGACTCGGCCTGCTATCGACAAGTACTTCTCGCCCCTCGTATTGCTTCTCCGTCAACGTGAGCACCGTGACCGCGCCGGCAACGGGCAGGTTTGCCTTGAGCCTCTTCAGGTGCGCATCGGCGCTGTCGCGTGAAAGCAGGACGCGGGAATAGACGCTGAACTGCTCCATGTGATAGCCGTCCTTGATGAGGAACTTTCGAAAGTCTGCGTAGGACCGGCGCTCCTTCTTGCTGCCCGTCGGCAAGTCAAACATCACAAGCATCCTCATGATTCTCATCATCGCTCCCTATTCCATCCCCGCCTTTTGAAGCGGGATTACGACAGGCAGTTCGAGGAGGGCGGAGTCCGATGCTTTGACGGCTGCCTTGAGAGTCTCGAGCTCATTCTCAATGGCAACTTGCACCGGAACCTCGCCGAGGGGGATTCTGACTAAGTACTCAAAGATAGACGCGAGTTCACGCTTGGTTTCTGACGTCAGCTCCCCGCCCAAGCCACTTTGAATGACGAGAAGGTCGACTATGGGTCGAAATGGTTCGATGAGGTCATCGACCAGGTTGAAGGCGTTGAGATTGTTGCTGTGGTGGATGCCTCGCGAAACGAGCCAACCACCGCTCACCGCCGTTCGCCCAATTCCAGCACGCAGCACGGTATAGCCGTAGTCCAATGCAGCGGTAAAGGGGCCGTTCCTGCGGTTGCCTTCCGGGAGGACCTTCTTGAAGTAGGCGCTAGCCGCCACTGACTCGCGGTTCGAGGTGTCTCCGGACAAGACTTCCTTGACCATTGCTCTGACGGTCGAGCCGTCCAAACCAAGCAAGTCCATGACCATTGCTTGGTTTGAAATCTTCGCCTGAACGATGCTCTGCCAAAGACGTTTTTGAAGCGGCTTGGAGATTGCGAGCTGGTCATCGACTATTGCGGCATGTCTGGAGTGCGCTCCCAGTGGAAGGAGAAGCCCGTTGGGCATGTGGTCATCGCCGCACAGCATGACGCCTATACCAGCATCCACGAGCCGCGAGAGAGCCGCCGTCGTTATCTGCGCCTGGTGAGTTTCTATTATCAGAACCCAGATATCCTCAAGCGGAACTAGTCCCCTCAACTCCCCGTGCTGGCTTACCGCCAAAGCGTCATTTTTGATTGAGAGCGACGCGGCGTTCTGAATGCAGATAGTCCTCTTTGGCACGGCAGTCGCCCTCCCCGCTGAGGTATAATTGCCTTGTCTAGCGTGGTTTGTATCAACTGGGGAGTTGGAAGGAATTACGGCTAGACAAGGGAATCGCTTATGCGATTACCCGCAAGGTAAGCCCGTCGACACCTCACGTGTTGGCGGGCGATCCTTTTTTCTGCGAACGGTTTTCAGAAAAAGGCGCACGGAGGGGCATTTGGAGCACCCGCATTCTCATTTTTATTTCAGCCCAAACCAGAACACCCCCTGCTCGCAGGGGGTGTTCTGGTTTGGGCATTGTACCAACTGGGGAATTGGAAGGCCGGCAAGACGGGCAATGCATGCGACCTCACCTGCCCCTAATTGTACCAACTGGGGAATTGGAAGGCCGGCAAGACATACGGCACTTTGTAAATCGCGCGTTGGTGATTGTACCAACTGGGGAATTGGAAGGCCGGCAAGACTGTCGTTCTCGGAGGATGACGAAGGGACCAATTGTACCAACTGGGGAATTGGAAGGCCGGCAAGACTTGGGTACCTCCCTCAATATCGCCCGTCTGATTGTACCAACTGGGGAATTGGAAGGCCGGCAAGACCTAGAAACGAGCGCAAGCGGATTGAGTCAAATTGTACCAACTGGGGAATTGGAAGGCCGGCAAGACTAGCTGTACTTGTCCTCCTCGCTGGAGCCAATTGTACCAACTGGGGAATTGGAAGGCCGGCAAGACTCGCAAACATGCATACTGTCGTGTTTGACGATTGTACCAACTGGGGAATTGGAAGGCCGGCAAGACTCAAACTGGGCATCGGTCAGGCCCTTCACCATTGTACCAACTGGGGAATTGGAAGGCCGGCAAGACAGTGCGGGCCTTGGTTTCAGTGGCAAGCTTATTGTACCAACTGGGGAATTGGAAGGCCGGCAAGACTCCTCCCTAAAAAGGATTAACGAAGCCGTCAATTGTACCAACTGGGGAATTGGAAGGCCGGCAAGACACCTTGGCCGCAGTACCCCAAGAGCCGCGGATTGTACCAACTGGGGAATTGGAAGGCCGGCAAGACACCTTGGCCGCAGTACCCCAAGAGCCGCGGATTGTACCAACTGGGGAATTGGAAGGCCGGCAAGACACCTTGGCCGCAGTACCCC
>OGOY01003977.1_pt1 | contig 10619 bp, 11 predicted proteins | sample 1552811 | NCBI WGS metagenome assembly OGOY01 (sample SAMEA2580132, study PRJEB22360) | human gut metagenome | biome: human gut; feature: human-associated habitat; material: faeces | place: Denmark | collected 2008/2010 | reverse complement strand
TGGTAGATGGGCACGGCGCGGGAATCGGTTGCGGGATCGGCCTGCTCCTGGCCAATGTGAAGCTGCAGGGTCTCAAATTTATAGTTAGACATAGTAATTAACCTCTCTATCTGTACTTAAAGTATAATTCTGACGCATAAAAATCCCGGTCACTGACACCATTTCAGTGCACCGGGCAAAATTCGGGTTTAGCGCTTTGGCAGCTTTGCCATCACATTCGCACACACATTCGGTCTGCGGAGGGCAATGCACAGCGCTCGGTCCCATATTCTGCCCGGGTGGTGTACATTCGCCCACAACGGAAGTTCGCGTGGAGCAGGTTTTTCCAGATCAGCGTCATTTTGGTGCCCTCCTTTCAACGATTTTCCCAATCCTCTACGACCCCGGGGAACTTGGCTTCAATTTCCCACTAGGTTTGTGGATTTGTTGTCTGGATTATATCCCCATTTACCCAGATTGTCAATAGGTTTATTGCAAAAAAGTTGAAAATTTTCCGCAGGGGTCTATTTTGCGAGGTTTTGAAGATCCCGCCCACCATAAACAATACGAACGAGAGTTACGGTACGGGTGCTTTGATCGATCAGGTAGAACAGCAGAAAATTCTCCACGGTAAACCTGTGCATCCCCATGCTCTGCCACGGTTCCCAGTCCACAACAGGGTACCGCCCGGGCAGGGCATCCAGTGAGCGAGCAGCCTTGCGGATGCGGTTGACCAGTTTTTGGGCGGTAGCTGGCTCTTTGAGCGAAAATGCGACATAGGAGTAGAGATCCCGCAGGTCGTCCAACGCCTGCGGTGCGTAGCGGACGGTATAAACACTGCTCATATTCCAAACTCCTGATACAATGCGGCATCGACTTCATCGGCAGAAAAACTTTTGCTATTTTGCAGAGAGTCGACTCCCTTTTGCAGCTCGGTATCCAACTCAGTACGGCTCATGCCACCCACAGCAGTGGGGGTGGCAGGGGGAAGATGTAGATCGAGCGGGAGCCCCCGGGTCAGGACGATCTGGCGGTAAAGCATCTGGATGGCGCTGGATGGGGTAATGCCCAGTTGAGCAAGGATATCCTCGGCGCTTTCCTTCAGGTTGGTATCAATGCGGGCATAGACGGCGGCGGTGTTAGCCATAACGATCACACTCCTTTTTTACAGTATAACGCAGATTGCTTGCAAATGCAATCGGCTGCAAGCAAAAATAAATGCGGTGTTTTGCGTTGACGGGAAAACGGGGATGCTGTATACTAAGTCTATTCTTTATTCTTGTAAAGGAGGGCGGGCAGATGAGCATTGGGCCAAGTATGCCGCTGCGGCTGGAAAAGCCGGAGAGCATTGATCTTGCACAGGCGGCGCGGTACTTCGGGGCCCGGGGCGGCGCGGACGCGGCCACCCAGGCACTGCTGGAAAAATGCGCCGTGCCGCTGCTGGCGGCGGCCACGCCCCGGGCAGTCTGGCTGGAGGCCGACCCCGACAGTCTGACAGCGGCGGGCATTCTGGCGGGGGAAGATGTGGCAAAGCATCTGGAAGGCTGCACCGCCGCCCTGCTGCTGGCCGTGACGCTTGGCCCCGGTGTGGATGCCCAGATCCGCCGGGCCGGTGTGGGCGATATCGCCGCCGGTGTGGCATCGGATGCGCTGGGCTCTGCGCTGGCCGAACAGGCTGCGGAGGCCGCTGAGGCTGAGCTGCGCCAGTGGGCCGCCCGGCAGGGCAAGTATCTGACGGGGCGCTATTCCCCGGGCTACGGGGACTGGCCCCTTGCCGTGCAGCCGCTGTTGGCGGCAGCGCTGGACACCGCCCGCCGCGCCGGGCTCTGTGTCACGGAAAACAACCTGATGACCCCCCGCAAGAGCATCACGGCCATTCTGGGGGTCAGCGATCACCCGGTCCGGAGTCATCTGGCGGGGTGCGGGCACTGCGTGCTCCGCACCCGGTGCGAATATAGAAAGAGGGGGATCACCTGTGCAAGCGAATGAACTGTTTGACCGGCCCAATACCATCCTGCTGGATGGCGGCATGGGCACCATGCTGCAGGCAGCGGGCCTGAAACTGGGGGCCCGCCCCGAGGAGCTGAACATCACCGACCCGGCGCTCATCGAGAGCATCCATGCCCGGTACGCCGCCGCAGGCAGCCGCATCATCAATGCCAATACCTTTGGCGCTTCCGCCCACAAGCTGGCGGGCAGCGAGTACACGCTGGAGGAGATCGTTACAGCGGGCATTGCCAACTGCAAGCGGGCCTGTGCCCCTTACGGTGCATTGGCTGCGCTGGATGTGGGCCCGCTGGGGGAGCTGCTGGAACCCAACGGCACCCTTGCGTTTGAGGATGCCGTGGCAGAGTATGGACGCATCGTCCGGGCAGGCGTGGCCGCCGGGGCTGACCTCGTGTTCCTTGAGACCTTTACCGATCTGTATGAGCTGAAGGCCGCCCTGCTGGCCGTCAAGGAGAACAGCAGCCTGCCCGTGCTGGCCAGCATGAGCTTTGAAGCGGGCGGCCGCACCTTTACCGGCTGCACGGTCGAGAGCTTTGCCGCCACCGCCCGGGGCTTGGGGGCCGATGCCGTGGGCATCAACTGCTCTCTTGGCCCCAAGGAGATCTTCCCCATGGCAAAGCGGCTGACCGAGGCCCTGCCCGGCAGCTTCCCGGTGTTCGTCAAGCCCAACGCGGGCCTGCCCCGCGCCGATGGCTCGGGCTACGATATCACCCCGCAGCTCTACGCCATGCAGATGAAGCCCTACCGGGAACTGGGCCTGTTTGCTGCAGGCGGCTGCTGCGGCACCACCCCGGAGTTCATCCAGCTGCTGAACGGCGTGTTTGCCGATTGCAGGCCGGGCCGCCCTGACCACCCCATGAAGTCGGTGGTGTGCAGCCCCATGGACTGCGTGAATGTGGACGGCATCACGGTGGTGGGGGAGCGCATCAATCCCACCGGCAAAAAGCGGTTCCAGCAGGCCCTGCGGGAAGGGGATATGAACTATGTGCTGGAACAGGCCGTGAGCCAGACCGAGGCCGGGGCCCAGATCCTGGATGTGAACGTGGGTGCGCCCGGCGTGGATGAGCCTGCCCTGATGGAGCAGGTGGTCAAGGCCCTGCAGAGCGTGGTCAGCCTGCCGTTGCAGCTGGATTCCTCCCATGCCGAGGCGCTGGAACGGGGCCTGCGGGTCTACAACGGCAAGCCCATCGTCAACTCGGTGAACGGCGAGGCGGAAAAGCTGAACACCATTCTGCCCCTGTGCAAAAAGTATGGCGCGGCGGTGGTCGGCCTTGCCATTGACGAGCGGGGCATCCTGCCCAAAGCCGAGGACCGCGTGGCCATTGCCCGCCGCATCCGGGACGCGGCACTGGCGGCAGGCATCCCGCAGGAGGATATCTACATCGACTGCCTGACCCTGACGGCCAGTGCCCAGCAGGAGGATGTGCTTGCCACGGTGCAGGCCCTTCACGCCTGCAAGGAGGAGCTGGGGGTGCGCACCATTCTGGGCGTGTCCAACATCAGCTTTGGTCTGCCCTGCCGCTCCTACCTGAACACCACCTTCCTCACCATGGCCATGTATGCTGGGCTTGACCTTGCCATTATGAACCCCTCCAGCGAGGAGATGATGGCGGCGGTCTACGCTTATAACGTTCTGACCAACCGGGACAAGCAGAGCACGAAGTACATTGAGCGGTATGCCAACCGGGTGCCCGCCTCCGCCGCACTGGCGCAGGCCGTGCAGAATGCCCAGACCACCCCGGCAGCAGGCGAAACGCCGGAGGCCGCCGGCCCCTACGCTCCCCTGATGAAGGCGGTGGAAAAGGGTCTGAAGGGCGAGGCAGCTGCCCGCACCCGGGCGCTGCTGGAGGAAAAGGAGCCGCTGGAGCTGGTGGACGAAGCCCTCATTCCGGCGCTGGATATCGTGGGCGCAAAGTATGAAAAGGGCACCCTCTTCCTGCCGCAGCTGCTGCAGGCGGCCACCGCCGCGCAGGGAGCCTTTGAGGAGATCAAGATCGCCATTGCCCAAAAGGGCGAGGGCAGCGCCAGCAAGGGACGCATCGTCATTGCCACCGTCAAGGGCGATGTCCACGACATCGGCAAGAACATCGTCCGGGTCATCTTGGAGAATTATGGCTTTGAGGTCATCGACCTGGGCCGTGACGTGCCGGTGGAAACGGTCGTGAATACCGTTCGGGAGAAGGATGTGCATCTGGTGGGGCTTTCCGCCCTGATGACCACCACCCTCAAAAGCATGGAGGAGACCATCCGAGCCCTGCACGATGCCAAACTGGACTGTAAGATCATGGTGGGCGGCGCTGTGCTGACCCCCGAATATGCAAAAAAGATTGGTGCCGACTGGTACGCCAAGGATGCCAAGCAGAGTGCCGATATTGCCAAGGAGTTCTTTGGCGTATAAGTTGGAATATTAAGAGAAAACGACCCTCTCCGCATTGCATTGCAATTCCAGGAGAGGGTCGTTTTTTGGTTTACTTTTTGATCCAGTTGTCCACTGCGCTCACCAGAGCCCTGCCCCGGCGGCCCAGGAGCTTTGGCAGGAGCATCCGGGCCATGGCCCAGACACCTGCAAAGTTGAACAGGATGATGGCGGCGGTCAGGAGGCCTGTCCACAGGCCGTAGAGCGGAGGCTCGGCCAGCAGGAGCAGGGCCTCGCCCGCCAGCACGCCGAAGTTCAGCGCCACCCGGCCCGGGTGGATGGACATACCGATCATGTTGTGGGCATCCAGCGCGCGCAGCACGAACACGATGCCCAGACCGAAGAAGGAAGCCACCGTTGCGCCGATGGGCCCCCACCACTTGATGAAGAAGTAGTTCATAATGCAGTTGCTCACGGCACCGGCCAGCATGGTCCACAGGCTGTGGGTGGACTTTTTGTTGACAACGTATGCGCTGTTGAGGAACTGGTTGAAGCAGCTGCAGGTGGAAGCCAGCGTCAGGAAGGGCACAAAGTGCCAGGCGTAGTAGTAGTTGGACTTCATCACGTGCATGACCGGGCGGCAGAGCCAGATGATGCCTGCCGCACAGCAGAACAGCACCGAGGAATAGGTGCGGAAGATCTTGGTAAAGAACCGGGCGCGGCCCTCCTCCTCAGTCACAGCGGAGAGCTGCCAGGCATCGTAGAAGATCAGGCCCAGCGTGGTCAGGATGGTGGGCAGGAAGTAGCCGGTGGAAAGCAGGCCGCTCCAAGCGTCACCGCTGTGGCCGTCCAGCCCGCCGCACATCTCGCGCACGAAGAACAGGTCCGATGCGTTGATGACCCAGAAGCTGATCTGGGCCGGGATCATGGGCAGGGAAAAGCGGAGCATCTGCTGCCAGAGATCCCGGTTCAGGCCCTTGAGCTCCACATAGTTCCACAGCCTGCCGGTGATGCAGAGGAAGAGCACGCTGACCAGGTCACCGCTGATGATGGCCAGCAGATAACCGTTGGCCCCCCAGTGGAAGCCTACAAGGTAGAGCACATAGAACATCAGGGTGGCAAAGGTGCACAGGATGCCGTCCACGGCCACCAGCTTGTTCCACTGGCGGCTGCGCACGAACTGGGTGCAGAGGGTGCGCAGGCAGCTCATCAGGACGTAGATGTAGATGAGGAAGCCGTACTGCGCCATATCGGGCAGGAACTGCGCCACAGGCCAGCAGAGGATCAGGATGCCGAAGCCCCCCAGAATGGTCAGCAGGCCGTTGGTGAACACCTGCTTTTCGCTGTTGCCCTTGTCCAGGCCAAAGCGGATGATGGCGTTGGACATGCCCATCGAGACAAAGGGGATGAGCAGGTTTGCGTACTGACTCAGGATCTTCGCCAGGCCCAGATCGGCGATCTCGGCCATGGCGTAGGTCAGGAACGGCTGCACCAAAAGGGTCAGCAGCTTAGATGAAAAGCTCGAAATGGCAAAGATAATGGTGTTTCCGGCCAGCTTTGAATATTTATCGCCGCCGGAGGTCTTTTTTTCACTTTCCACGAAAGGTACACACTCCTAATAGTTTCTATATACTTTAGGGCAAAACCTCTCAGCTTCGCTTTGCAGCTCTCCTGATAGGAGAGCCAAGAAAACAGTGGTGCCTGACTTGCCTCCCCTACCAGGGGAGGTGCCGCCATAGGCGGCGGAGAGGTTATTTCAATAAAGCCCGTCGTTCTTTCCAGTCCGGCAGCAGCTTTTCCACCTCGGCCCAAAAGGCCGGGCTGTGGTTGGGCTGCAGGAAGTGGCAGTACTCGTGCACCACCACATAGATCTGTGCGGCGGGCGGCATGTTGTAGAGCTGCAATGCAAAGGTGATCTGCCGCCGTTTCATGTAGCACACGCCCCACCTGCTGGTCATGTCCCGCACCTTGATGGTGGGCTTCTGCCCGCCCAGAACCCCGGCAAAGGCAGGGTAGACCTTATCGCTCATGGCGGTAAAGCAGGCCAGTGCCTCCGCCTGGGAGGGCAGGGGCTGGTCATTCCGGGCGTTCCGCCGCAGCTGGCGGGAGACCGCCTCCCGGATCCACTGAGCCTGCTCTGTCACAAAGGCATCGGCAAAGCCCACCGTGTAGGACCACGGGATGCTCACGGCTACGGTGCCGTCCCGCCGGATGTGCAGGTTGAGCCGCTTGACCTTTTTGCGGGTCAGCTCATAGGGAATGCCTGCGGCGGTGCGCCGGGTCACTTCCGGCTTGCGCTGCGGCATTTCAGCCAGTCCTCCACGGGCAGCTGGGCCAGAACCACCGCTGCAAAGATGAGGGTACAGCCAAAGACCTCCCGCATGGAAAGGCTCTGGTGGAGCAGCAGCCAGCCGCCCAGCGCGCTGAACACGCTTTCCAGACACATGATAAGGCTTGCAATGGCGGGGTTTACGTCCCGCTGGCCCAGGATCTGCAGGGTATAGGCCACGCCGCTGGACATTACGCCACAGTAGGCCAGCGGGAGCCAGTTGGCCCCGAACTCGGCCAGGGTGGGGTTCTCGAACAGGAGGGCGGCAGCGGTGCTCTCTACGGCCACCACAAAGAACTGCAGCAGGCTCAGGCGGACACCGTCCACCTGCGGGGCAAAGTGGTCCACCGTCATAATCTGAAAGCTGAACAGCACAGCGCAGGAAAGCAGGATCCAATCGCTGGTCTCAATGCCGCCAAAGCCGTTTTTCATGCAGAGCAGGTAGAGCCCGCCCACGGCGATGACCATACTCAGCCAGAGCCGGGCACTGCCCCGCCGCCCCAGAAACAGCCCGAATACCGGCACCAGCACCACATACATGGCGGTCAGAAAACCAGCCTTGGCCGTAGAAGGGTTGAGCGTGATGCCGATCTGCTGGGCAGCGGAGGCCGCAAACAGCAAAGTGCCGCAGCAAAGCCCCGCCGTCAGCAGATGTCTGCGGTCGGCAGGGGCTTTGGGCCAGCCATAGGCTGCGCCGTGCCTGCGGTGGAGAGCATCGAAGGCGCGGACGGTAGGCAGCAGCACCAGCACCGCCAGCCAGCTGCGCCCGGCCAGAAAGGAATAAGCCCCCATGCCGGAGCCTGCGCTCTGGGCCACGAACGCCGTGCCCCAGATAAAGGCGCAGAGCATCAGCATGAGAGAGTGTTTTGTTTGTGTGTTCATCTTAGCCGATGCCCTCCACTTTCATCAGACCGTAGAGGTAGTAACGGCTGGAATCGTAGGAAATGGTAACGCGGTAGCTTGCGTTGGGGTCAAGGTTGCCGATGTCGCAGTGGTAGTTCTGGCCGTCGGCGGTGAAATAGAAGGTGGTGTTGTCCACATACTGCGCGCCGCCGTCCACCTTTTTCCAGAGGGAGACCTTGAACTTCTGGGCACCGCCGTCGGTGGTGCCGCAGCCGTAAATGCTCAGCAGGCCGCTGGGCACGGTGAAGTATTCGGTCTTGCGGCTCCAGATGCCGTTGAACACGATGTTCAGCGCCCCGTTGGCCCGGGCTGTGGCGTATTTGGCCGTGGTATCGGCAATGCCATCGAGCATCAGCGGGTCAGAGCTGAGCACGGCCCACTGGGTGGTGTCATCCTCCTGCACCTCGCTGGAAGATCCGAACACCTTTTGGACAATGCTCTTGCAGCCGGTCAGGACGACAACGGCCAGCACAGCTGCCAGCGCAAAGGCAAGGATTCGTTTTGTTTTACTCATGTTTTTCTATCCTCAAAAACAGCAGGTGAAAAATGCGATATTTTTGCATGATACCATAGTATACCGCATTTTTTTCCTGCTTACAAGGGATTTTCTGTGTCTTAGCCGTCCAATGCCGTCAGAGCGGCACGTTCGGCGGCGGCAAGGCCGCTTTCGTCGGAGCGGAACAGGGAACCATAGCGGTAGAGCGCCCAGCCCCCGGCCCCGGCGCTGCGCAGGTCGGTCACCTGCCGGGCCAGCGCGCTGCCGGTGCACCACTGGCTGACGCTGTCGGCGTTGGCTCCGCCGTCTCCCACACCGACCCGGTAGGCTCCCAGTCCGAAATAGAGGGCCGTGCTCTCTGCCCGGGGCAGGGCCAGCCACTCGGCGGTGATATTCTCAAAGGCAAAGCGGGTGCTGCCGGAGGAGAGGGTATAGCCGTAGCCCCAGTAGATCTGGGGGCAGAGGTAATCCACAACGGCATCCGCACCGGAGGCCGTCAGCCAGACGGAGAGATCGGTGTACTGCTCGTTCCGGTCGTTGTCCGGGTTGCCCTGGGGACTGACCCCGAACCGCAGGGTCGGGTCGGCGGCCTTGACGGCATCGTGGACAGCTTTGACCAGCCGGGTCACGTTGGCCCGCCGCCATGCAGTCAGGTCGGTTTCTCCGCTGGCTGCAAACTGCGCCGCGTCAATGGAAGGATCGGTGGTGGGGTAGAAGTAGTCGTCAAAGTGGATGCCGTCCACGGCGTAGTTCTGTACCAGCTCTGCCACGCCCTGTACCACATAGTCGGCAGCCTCCGGAATGGCGGGGTTCAGGTAGGCCCCCTCGTTCACGGTGCAGACCCACTCCGGGTGGGTATTCAGCAGGCTGTTCTCTGCAAGGACGGGGGGCATGGAAGCCGAGCTCCTGAGCCGGTAGGGGTTGACCCAAGCCTCCAGCGAAAGCCCCCGGGCGTGGGCCTCGGTCAGCAGCACGTCCAGCGGGTCGAATCCCGGGTCCTGCCCCTGCACGCCGGTGCACAGGTGGCTCCACGGGAAGAGGCTGCTCCGGTAAAGCGCATCCCCGAAGGGACGCACCTGCGCAATGACGGTGTTCAGCCCAAGGGACAGGCAGTTGTCCATCAGCGCAGCGGCATCGGCCCGGAACGCGCTTTCTGAGGAAAAGTCCATCTCTGCAAATTCGAGATAGCTCACCCACACCGCCCGCCACTCGCCGCTGGGCAGGGCGGGGTTGGGGGCAGCCTGTGGCGATGGCGCAGGCTCCGCGTTGTTTCCTGCCGGGATAGAACGCAGCAGATAATACGTCAGGGCGGCAGATACAGACCCGCCCAGTCCGATCAGGAAGGATCGACGGCCAACCCGGCGCTTGCGGTGCCGGTTCCGCCGCCGCTGGGTCATGCGTCGTCCTCCTGCATCTTGTACAGACTCAGTGCCGCCCAGCCCCGGGCGCAGGCCAGCAGCACCCAGAGCAGGTTGGCCCAGAAGCTCAGGCCTGCCATGCCGCCGTAGACCGTGAGCAGAACAAAGAGCAGGTGGAACGCCTCAGCGGCACCCACCAGCTGCAGCTGGCGCTGGATGGGCCTGCCCTTCTGGTACTCCAGTGCCAGCAGCGCGGGCCAGACTAGGGCCGAGCAGATGTACGCGGCCCAGCCGTTGATGACATAACTGAGCATCAGCACCACGAATACGCCAAAGTAGTTGAGCTTATTCTTGGGGTCGGAGCCCTTTTCAGCGGCCAGAAACAGGATGGTGATGCCGGTGATGCAGAACGCCACCATCTCCAAAAACGAAAAATCCATGCCGCCCAGCACGGCAAAGCCGTTGAGCATGGATGCCGCTGCCGCGCACAGCAGGAAGAAATACCAGGTCTTATGGGTGAATTTGAGCTTCATAGGGGAAGTCCTCCAGCAAAAATTTGGATTCTTTCAAATATTATAACACAATTTTCCGCAGGTTGTGTTACAATAAGGAAAACATGATTCAAAATCTGCGGAGGGACCCATGAACGTTGTATTCTCACTCATCCTGCTGGCGGCCGCCCTGGGCTGCATCGTTTTTCTGCTCACCCGGCGGGAAAACGCCCGCCGCAGCCAGTATGGCCCCAGCGGCCTTTCCGAATTCCGCACTGACCTGCCGCTGGACGACTGCTTCGACCGGCTGGACCAGCACAGCCCGGACGATGAGTTCGCCTACGAGTGCCGCCGTGAGAACGATGGCGGTTTCCTGCTCCATCTGACCCTGCACCAGCCAACCCAGCAGCCGCTGGACACCCTGTATACCCTCCGGCTTGACCCCGGGCGGCAGACCATCGCCACCCTGATCTTCATCCGGGAGGCCTTTGGCTACAAGGAGCCACTTTTTCCGCAGGAAATGCTGGACAAGTTCATGCAGCAGAAGCTGGAAGCCCACCGCACAAAATAATTTTGCCCGAAACGCTTTTCATTTCGCGCGTTTTTTGTTATACTTACTCGTGCGCCCGGTAAACCGGGCAATGGGGGCTAGTAGCTCAGTTGGTCAGAGCTGGCGGCTCATAACCGCTTGGTCCCGGGT
>OGOY01003964.1_pt1 | contig 10645 bp, 7 predicted proteins | sample 1552811 | NCBI WGS metagenome assembly OGOY01 (sample SAMEA2580132, study PRJEB22360) | human gut metagenome | biome: human gut; feature: human-associated habitat; material: faeces | place: Denmark | collected 2008/2010 | reverse complement strand
GGAACGGACTAAGACCCCTATGCGGGAGAGAAATTTTGGCATAGAACCGGAGGATACCTTGTTGAAATCAAGTGTTGTTGCGTCTGTGTCGGTGAATACTATATTTTCTTCCCTGACCGGAGAAGTGGTGGATGTTAAAAAAAGACCGTAAAGATGAAATCTGATAGTGAATTGATGAATGAGTTAGCTCATAAAACGAATTATTTACATGAGATGACATCTTCGGAGTCTTCTGCCATGAAGCGAGCTTTGTTGGATATATACAGGGATGTAGCGAAATTATGTGAAAAAGAAGGCTTGACATTAATGCTCAGTGGTGGAAGTTGTTTGGGAGCAGTCCGACATAAAGGTTTTATACCTTGGGATGATGATTTAGACGTAATGATGAGACGTGATGATTATGAAAGATTGATTCGATTGTGTAAGGAGGGGAGGTTAGGTGATAAATATGAGTTTGACTATCCTAATAAGGATGCTGATGCGAAAACAGTATTCTTGAAGATATATAGAAAGAACTCCTTTAATATAGAACTTTTCAATGAAAACTCTCCCTTCCCTAAAGGTTTATATATTGATGTATTTGCTTTAGATTCAGTACCTCAGTCTAAGTTCATGCAAGCCATGAAAGGTTTTGTTGCCAATGTAATCCAGTTTATATCCATTATGGTTTTGTATGCGCAGTATCCTAGTAAGTCTTTGTCTGAATTTGTATCTCTAGATTCATCGTTAAAGAGAAGATATCAGATTAAGAAAATCATGGGATCTTTCTTCGGAATTATTCCACATGCAAAATGGGTTTATTGGTTTGATCGTTTTGTGGCTTCTTCAAAGAATGGTAACCCTCTAGGTATTCCTACTGGTAGAAAATATTATAATGGAGAAATATTTGATGCTTCTGTATATTTTCCTCCAAAAGAGGCTTTGTTTGAAGGAGAAATCGTTTATATACCTGCTGACTATGATCGGTATTTGACAAATCTTTATCATGATTATATGCAATTGCCTCCAGTAGAAAAAAGAGAGAGGCATTTTATTTTGAAGTTTCAATTGCCTAATGATTGAAGCATAGAAAATTTTTGTATTCTATTATTTAGAATGAAAAACAAGCTATTTAGCGTACTTATTTCTGTTTATAAGAACGATAACCCTGATGATTTTAGAACAGCTATCGAGAGTGTGACCATTAAGCAGACGGTACAACCGGATGAAGTGTTCGTCTATGTGGATGGACCTGTACCTAATGCTCTGGCGAGTACTATCAAACAACTTGAAATGGAGATTCCGGCTGTTTATGTACATTGGGAGGTTGAGAATAAAGGTCTCGGCAGGGCTTTGCAATATGGTATGGAACATGTGAAGCATGAGTTGGTCGCACGAATGGATGCAGATGATATATCTGTTCCGGACAGATTTGAATGTCAACTTTGTCAGTTTGAGAAAGATCTAGAGTTGAGTGTTGCAAGTGGGCACATTGTTGATTTTATTGGTACTCCTGAAAATGTTATCGGTAAACGTACAGTTCCCATAGGTAGTGAGACATGTATGCAATATATCAAGAAACGCGATGTAGTTAATCATCCTGCGGTGATGTTCCGAAAGTCGGAAGTGTTGCGAGCTGGTAACTATCAGGATTGGTATTTAAACGAAGATTCTTATTTGTGGTTGAGAATGTATCTAGTGGGATGCAAATTCAATAATTTAGATAGAGTACTTGTATATATGCGTTCGGGCGAAGGACAGTATGCTAGACGTGGTGGTTGGAAATACTTCAGGAGTGAAGCTGGTTTACAGAAGTTGCGTTATAAACATAGAATCATCAGTTTTCCTCGATACTTATTTAATATGACAGTCCATTTCACAGTGAAAGTGTTGATGCCAAACAGTGTAAGAGGGTGGGTATTTCAGAAGTTGTTAAGAGAATAAAATTATATCTAACAAAAGGTTTAGGTACTATTTGTGTTATTTTATAGTGTTGTTGTATTTTATGAAGAAGATACCTTTTTCGCCTCCCGATATGTCAGAGGCAGAGATCAATGAAGTTGCAGAGGCTCTTCGTTCCGGTTGGATCACTACGGGGCCTAAGACAAAAGAATTTGAGAGATTAATTGCCTTGTGTTGTCAGACGGAGCAAGCTGTATGCTTGAATTCGGCTACGGCTTGTATGGAGTTGATATTGCGTGTTTTGGGCGTTGGACAAGGAGACGAGGTGATTACTCCCGCTTATACGTATACCGCTACCGCAAGTGTAACTTGTCATGTGGGGGCAAAGGTTGTCATGGTGGATACCGCTCCTGATTCGTTTGAGATGGATTATGATAAGTTGGCAGATGCGATCACGGAGAGGACAAAGGTGGTTCTGCCTGTTGATCTTGCCGGTGTGGTTTGTGATTATGATAAGATATTCGCTGCCGTAGAGAGCAAGAAACATTTGTTTTCGCCAGCGAACGATATCCAGAAGGCATACGGTCGGGTTATCGTACTTGCGGATGCCGCTCATGCTTTTGGTGCCAAATGGCATGGAAAGATGTGTGGCGAGATCGCTGATTTTACTTCGTTTTCCTTCCATGCCGTGAAAAACCTTACGACCGCAGAGGGAGGTGCGTTGACTTGGAGAAATCATGATGGGGTTGACAACGAGTCTCTTTATAAACAGTTTCAATTGCTTTCCCTTCATGGGCAGAACAAGGATGCGTTTGCTAAAACGAGGTTGGGGGCATGGGAGTATGATATTGTGGCTCCGTATTATAAGTGTAATATGACGGATGTGATGGCGGGTATTGGCCTTGCGCAGTTGAAGCGTTATCCGGAAATGCTGTATCGTCGTCGTCAGATTATTGAGAGGTATAATGAAGGACTGAAGGGGTGTGATGTGCAGGTCTTGGATCATTTTGGTGATGACCATTCTTCGAGTGGGCATTTGTATCTTGTACGTTTGCTTGGTGAGGATGTGGAATATCGAAATGTTGTGATAGAACAAATGGCTGAACGTGGGATCGCTTGTAACGTACATTATAAGCCTTTACCTATAATGACGGCCTATAAAAATTTAGGCTTTGATATCGCAAATTATCCGAATGCTTATAACCAATACCATAATGAGATTACTTTACCTTTACACACCAGTCTTACGGATGAGGATGTGGAGTATGTGATTTCCAATTTTGTTGACATTATTTCCCAATAAAATAACCCAAACGATTTGAAACGTATATTTGATATTGTTGCGAGCGGGATAGGGCTTATCTTGCTTAGTCCTCTATTTATCATTTTGACAATTTGGATTAAGTGTGATTCTATCGGTCCAGTCTTTTATAAGCAAGTTCGTGTGGGGCGTAATAATATGGATTTTCAGCTATTTAAATTCCGTAGCATGCGTGTGGGTTCAGATAAGAAAGGACTTATTACTGTAGGTGGACATGATCCTCGGATTACTCGGTCCGGCTATTATATCCGTAAATACAAATTGGATGAATTTCCTCAATTGATTAATGTGTTTAAAGGGGATATGAGTTTGGTTGGTCCTCGTCCAGAAGTTCGTAAGTATGTTGATATGTATACGGAAGAACAAATGCATGTGTTGGATGTTAGGCCGGGCATTACTGATTTGGCTTCTATTCGGTATCGAAATGAGAATGAACTTCTTGAACGGGTTAATGATCCAGATAAGTATTATGTTGAAGTAATAATGCCAGATAAATTGCGTATTAATCTGGAATATGTTGCCAGACATTCCTTTACTTTCGATATAAGATTGATATTTCAAACATTTAGAGCTATTGTATCGGAATAGCCCAAAAGAGCTTTTATTCTATAGATTATTCGTGTAACTATATAAACAAGAATTGATATGAGGGATCCTTTTTCTCGACTATCTACCTGGTACTTTTCCAAGAAGTCCTTACCCTATTGGGGTATTATCTTGCTGGATTGCTGCTTGATCTTATTTTCCGGCTTGTTGGTGTATACCTTGAATAATGGCGTATTATCAACCTTGGATATCTTGGGGCACCTGCTGGTCACGCTATTGGTATGCCTGATTCCTTATCTGGTAGGCTTTCGCCTGTTCCATACCTATTCGGGGATTATACGTTATTCCTCTTTCGTGGACTTGCAAAAGGTGGGATTCGCCGTCTTGTTTGGCTTGATTTGCGTGGTCGTGTTTCAGGCGTTGACGGACTTTTCTCCTTATTTGGTGTATATCCGTAAACGGGATCTGATCCTCTCTGCGTTGTTGGCTATGAGCTTGATGTGGATGATGCGTGTGTTCGTGAAATATTTTTATGTAAGTACTTTTCGTGTGGCTAAGGCGGAACGAGCCTTTATCTATGGCGTGAAGCAAGGTGGGGTGAGTTTGGCGAAGAGTATCCAGAATCAGGATCCGGCCCGGTTTGTGCTGGCTGGATTTATCTCGGACATGGCTGAGATTGGGAATCGGTATTTAATGGGAGTCAAGGTTTATCCGAATAACGAGGATTTGATTGGTGTGATGAGAAGGCTGCAAGCCGATGTCTTGCTGGTGTCTCCATTGAAAGTTGAGGCGATCCGGAATAATCAGGAGATGGTGGACAGGCTGATCAAGGCGAATATAAAGATCTATATGACTCCTGCCGCCCAAGAGTGGGACGGGAAGAGCGACTTGAGCCATACCCAGCTGAGGGAGGTGAATATAGAGGATTTACTGCCCCGTGATAAGATCGAGATAGACTTGGAGGCTGTGAGGAAGCAGCTTACCGGTAAGCGGATTCTGATAACAGGAGCCGCCGGGAGTATCGGTAGCGAGATCGTGCGGCAGGTAGCCCAGTTCGCCCCGGAACGTATGGTCCTGATAGATCAGGCGGAGACTCCCTTGCACGATGTCCGCTTGATGATGGCTCGTGGGTGGCCGGATATAGAATCCTATACGGTTGTGAGCGATATTTGTGTGCGTGAACGCATGGAGGAGTTGTTCGAGGAGCATCGTCCGGATTATGTGTTTCATGCCGCGGCTTACAAGCATGTACCTATGATGGAGGATAATCCGGAGGAGAGTGTCCGCAACAACGTGGACGGTACCCGGGTGATCGCAGACTTGGCGGTGAAATACGGCACGAGGAAGTTCGTTATGGTATCGACTGACAAGGCGGTGAATCCCACGAACGTGATGGGCTGCTCGAAACGTATTTGCGAGATCTACGTGCAGAGTTTGGATCAGGCTATCAAGGATGGGAAGGTGAGCGGTCGCACGCAATTTGTGACGACTCGTTTCGGCAATGTGCTGGGATCGAACGGCTCCGTGATCCCGTTATTCAAGGAGCAGATCAAGCGGGGCGGTCCTGTTACGGTGACGCACAAGGATATCATTCGTTTCTTCATGTTGATACCGGAGGCTTGTAAGCTGGTCCTAGAGGCCGGTACGATGGGTAATGGGGGAGAGATCTTCGTGTTCGATATGGGTAAACCTGTACGGATCGTGGATCTGGCTGAGCGTATGATCCGTCTGAGCGGGGTGAAGGGAATCGAGATCCGGTTCACGGGATTGCGAGACGGGGAGAAGTTGTATGAGGAGGTACTCAATGAGGAGGAAACCTCCAAGCCTACTTTTCATCCGAAGATCAAGATCGCCCAAGTCCGTGCGTATGACTATGCTGACGCCAATTTGCGGATTGATGCCTTGGTACGTGCTTGTGCCGTGGAGGGGGATATGCAGATCGTGAAGCGGATGAAGGAGATCGTTCCCGAGTTCAAGAGCCAGCATTCTAAATATGAGGTTCTGGATAAATGAATTGTAGAAAAATAAATAAGATGTAGAAAGAAGGTCTCTCATTGCGGGGGGCCTTTTTTTATGAGATAAGCGTTGTCTTTGGGATAGTATTTCGTATTTTTGCTCATACAATTTAATTAGTGTTGTTTGTGATAAGATGAAGGAATGAGTATGGTACGAATAAGAAAGATATTGCTGGTTGTTGTGTCTGTGTTGGTCGGGATCTTTTTCATACTTCCCTTGATCGGGGTTGGTATACTGAAATGGGCGGTCTTACCTCCGGAGAAGCTGACACCGCTGGTCGTAGAAAAAACAAACGAATTCATAGAGGCGCACTTGGAATGTGAGCGGGTGGAGTTGACTTATTTTGAGACGTATCCTTATCTGGGAGTGAAGTTGACGAATGGGCGTTTGATCTCAAATCTGGCTGAGGATTCTATAGGCTATCAGGAGGATTTGATGATTCCTTCGGATTCCTTGTTGTCTTTCAAAAAAGCGATCGTCGTATTTAACCCTACGGATTATCTGTTTAGCGGGAAAGTGACGATTCCTCGGGTTATCATGGATAGTATCCGTTTTTATGGTTATGTGAATGAGGAGGGAAAGGCGAATTGGGAGATTTATCAAAGTGAGATGGATTCGGTAGACGAATCATCGTCATCTCCATTGCCTAAAATAGATTTGCAGCAAGTGCATATTACGAATGGGCACTTTGTCTATGATGACCGCCAGCAGGATTTATATACGGCGATCGATGGTTTCTTTTTACATATAGATGGCCTTTTGACCCAACGAGGAAATAAGTTGGATGTGGAGACCGGTTCTTCCTCGATCGTATTCCGTAGCCCGTCTTATTCTTTGGCGAATAAGTTAGCGTTACGCTTCAAGGGACGTTTGTTGTTGGCTGACGGACTTCGCCGGATTGGGTTGAGGGACGCGGAGTTGCTGGTGAATAACCTGCCTTTTACGGCGGATGGCTTTATGGTGCCGGCTACCGAGGATAATCCGTCACGGATCGATATGACTTTCGGGTTGAAGGTTTCCGATATGAATGATCTCTTACATTTTATTCCGGATGAATATTTTAAGGATCGGGATAAAACACTTGCTGAGGGACGTATTATTTTGGAAGGGGATATCCGTGGAGAATTAGGGGATAGTATTGTTCCGACCGTGAACTTATGCTGCAAGATAGAGGATGGTTCTTATCATGTAAAAGGTATTGAACAGGGGATCGATACCTTGCGCATGGACATGGATTTACATTTGAATGGCGCTTACCCGGATTCTTCTTATGTCTCTTTGGAGGAGCTGACATTGATCGGGTTGAATACCTCGCTGACCATGAGTGGCGAGGTTAGGGATATCTGGAGGAATCCCGCGATTCGGGCGGAGATGAAAGGGCAGGTCGATTTTACCCGTTTGGCTAAAGAGTTCTTGAATCCCGACACACTGCTGCTGGAGGGTACCATGATGGCTGATTTATCTACGGTGTTTAAGGTGGATGATATCGTGAATAGCCGCTTCGCCAAGGTCAAATCATCCGGCAATTTGACGGTTGATCGCTTCAAGGCGTTTAGTAAGCCGTTAGGCGTGGATATGTATATCGCTGGGGCGAATCTGTTTGTAGGATCTACGGAAAATGAAAGTAAATATCTGAATGCGAAAGGATTGTTGAGCGCTAATCTATCGGTGGATACCTTGAATATAAAGTATAAGGATGAGATCAGTACGAATATCGGTGGATTGAAGATGGTAGCCAATACGACGCCGGTTATTGATACAACGGCTGTTATCCCTATGACCGCAGGGTTGGAATTTGATCATTTACGCACCAAGTTGCCGGATTCTACCTGGATGGTGGCCGGTAAGACCGTGTTGAAAGGGGGCATCAAGGCTTCTTCTACAGATAAGCGGATCCCTATGGCGGGGGCTACGATCTCGGTGGACACCTTAAAATATATTCTTATCCCTTTACGGACGGGTATGGTTCTGACGGAAAGCCAGTTCTCTTTGGAAGCATTACCTTATCGGCAAGCGATTCGTCAACAACGTGAACGCCGTATTGCCGCCGGTGATACCTTGCGCAGGCGCACGCAGACCACCCGAAGGGCGAATAGACAGCGGTCGCAAGTGGATTCGGTCGCTTCCTCAAACAGTGTCTTACGCCAATGGGAGGCTCGGGGACAAGTGAGGTTTAAGCAATTGAGGGGCTTTAGCCGCTTATTCCCCATTCCGATGTATATTGATGAGACAAGCGTGAAATTCAATACTAACAATATGACGTTGAGTGGTGCCCGCCTGCATTTAGGAAAGAGCGATTTTACTTTGAGCGGAGAGCTTAGCGACATCCGGCGGGCCATGCTACGGGGAGGAAAGTTGAAAGCGAATTTCGAGTTGGAATCCGATCTGATCGATTGTAACCAGTTGATGCTAGCTATAGGTAAAGGTTTGCAGTTTTCTGATCAATTGGCATCCAATTCAGTTGGGGCCTTCTCGGAAGACAGTATCTCCGTACTGGAGACGGATCATCTATTAGCGAATACCGTGGATAGTGTCGCTACGGATTCGATCTCTCAACTATTTGTCGTTCCGAAATTCTTGGATCTGACGCTTCATACAAATGCTAAAAAAATAGATTTTAAGGATCTGAAGTTGGAGGATGTGAAAGGTGAGGTTGTAATCCGGGATCAAAGTATCAATCTGAGCGATTTATGTATGAGCTCGAATATCGGTTCTGGAGATCTGACGATGGTTTATACGACCAAAACAGATCAAGAGGCGACTATGGGATTTGAGTTGTCCTTAAATGATATTTTAGTGGAACGGTTAATCAGTTTATTCCCGGATATTGATACATTGGTCCCTATGCTTCGTTCGTTCGAAGGCATGGTAGATTGCCAGATGACGGCGACTTGCAAGGCGGATTCTACGATGTCCGTGTTGCTGCCGTCTGTAAATGCCTCTTGCTACCTGAGCGGAAAGAATATGGTGCTGCTGGATGGTGAGACATTTACCGAGATATCGAAGACGCTGATGTTCAAGAATAAAAAACGGAATATGATTGATAGTATAGCGGTAGATTTAGCGATCCATGATAACAAGATCGAGGTATTCCCATTCTTGGTGGAGATGGACCGGTATAAAGTAGCCGTAGGAGGAACGCATAATTTGGATATGACGTTCGATTACCATCTCTCGGTTTTAAAATCGCCGGTGCCGTTTAAGCTGGGTATCGATATAAAAGGGAATCTGGATGATTTCAAGTTCAAGATAGTGAAATGTAAATATAAAGATTTCTTGAAACCTACCAAGCAAGCGGAACTGGATAGTACCCGCAGGAATGTGCGTGAGGAGATACGCGAGACGATCCGGAAACAAATAAGAGAGGCCGCTCCCGAATTAGGAAACAGCCTCTCTGAGATTCATCCACATACACACGGTCACGTTGAGGAATCAACGTGATCCATACATTTGCTCGTAATATTTCATGTAATCTCCACCGGTGATATCCTCCACCCATTTCTGGTTCTCAAGATACCAACGGATGGTTTTTACGATACCAACCTCGAAGCAGGTCTCTGGTGTCCAGCCTAATTCGTTGGTGATCTTCGTCGGGTCGATTGCGTATCGTTGATCATGGCCCAGACGGTCTTTTACGAATGTAATCAAGCTGTCGTTGATCCAGTCGATAGAGATTTCTCCATCGGCACCGATCTCTTTTTTCTTTAATACTTGGCGATATTCCGGTTGTTCGGTCATTAGTTGATGGATCGTCCGGATCGTGAGTTTTACGATCTCGATGTTCTGCTTCTCGTTATGACCGCCTACGTTGTAAACCTCTCCCACACGTCCGTGGTGGATGACGGCGTCGATCGCCTTGCAATGATCCTCTACATATAACCAGTCGCGTACGTTTGTGCCGTCACCATATACAGGTAGGGATTTACCTTCCAATATGTTCTTTATAATTAAAGGAATCAATTTTTCCGGGAAATGGTAAGGTCCGTAGTTGTTGGAACAACGGGTAATAGATACCGGCATCTTATACGTCTCGTGGTAAGCCTTTACGAATAAGTCCGCGCTTGTCTTGGAGGCGCTGTATGGGCTTCGGGGATCTAAAGGCGTGGTCTCGTGGAAATACCCTTCGGCACCTAGGCTTCCATAGACCTCATCGGTAGAGACTTGATGGAAACGTACACCTTCACGCCATACCGGATAACCAGTCTCGGCCTTACCGGTAACCCATGCTTTTCGTGCGGCGTCCAATAGGTTTTGTGTACCAAGGATGTTGGTTTGCAGGAATAGCTGGGGATTTTCGATGCTTCGGTCTACATGACTTTCAGCGGCGAAGTTCACGACATAATCGAAGTTGTATTTCTCGAATAGCTGGTCGGCCAAGGCACGGTCGCAAATATCGCCTTTCACGAACTCGCAACGTACTCCATCGATATCCTCGGCGATGGTGCCTAAATTACCTGCGTAAGTCAGCAAGTCTAGGACAACGATCTTGATATCGTCATATTTCGCCAGCATATGTTTGATGAAATTGGCACCGATAAAACCGGCGGCACCGGTAACTAGGTAAGTTTTCATATCTGTACAGTGTTTAGTATTTGAAATTAAGCTCAGCGTCTTTCAGCAATGGAGCCTTGGTGTCTTTCTCGGATAGGTTGATCGATTCCGGATCTGTGATGCTCCAATCTACATGGACCGTGGGATCGTCATAGCGGATTCCCCGTTCATGCGTCGGAGTATATGGATTATCTACTTTATAGGTAAAGATAGCCTCGTCACTTAATACATGGAATCCGTGGGCGAATCCCTGTGGAATAAATAACTGGCGTTTATTCTCGTCCGATAACTCTACAGCTACATATTTGCCGAATGTGGGCGAGCCTTCAC
>OGOY01003963.1_pt1 | contig 10647 bp, 8 predicted proteins | sample 1552811 | NCBI WGS metagenome assembly OGOY01 (sample SAMEA2580132, study PRJEB22360) | human gut metagenome | biome: human gut; feature: human-associated habitat; material: faeces | place: Denmark | collected 2008/2010 | reverse complement strand
GCGGGAGAGCTGAGCGTGACCCCGCACCCCGGCGAGATGGCCCGGCTCACCGGGCTTTCGGTGGCGCAGATCAATGCGGATCGTGAAAATACTGCCTGCCAGTATGCAGAAAAATGGAACGCTGTGGTGGTACTCAAGGGCTGCCGTACCGTGGTGGCTGCACCAGATGGCCGCGTGTGCACAAACCCTACCGGCAACCCAGGCCTTGCCCGGGGCGGCAGCGGGGATGTACTGGCCGGCCCTGCTGGCCTGCGGCCTGCCTGCATACGAAGCTGCGGCCTGCGCGGTGTATCTGCACGGTGCCGCTGCCGACCGTGCCGCTGCTGCGCTTGGCGAGTACGGAATGCTGCCGCATGACATCCTGTCCCAGCTGGGCCGGATATTTGCGGAAAACCACAGATAAAAAGAAAAGGGGTGTCTCTCTGTCTGCCGGAGAGACACCCCTTTTAACATTACATCACATCGCCAGCACTTCGGCCCACTTTTCCTCGGCTACCGGGATGCCAAGCTCCATGTTCTCCTTGCGGCTGCGGTGCTCGCCCATGCCGGGGCAGCGCACCTCACGGCCCGGCTCTGCAGGTTCACTGGATGCCACATCGGCGGCAATGCGCAATCGGCATCAGGGCAGTGCAGGCGGTGAAAGGAGTACACGAGCACACACCGACAGCTATGTGAAAAAACAAATGAATATACGAACTTCATAATTTTTTAAGAGTTATTTTGTGAAAAAGTCATATTGAAAAACGAAAAGATGATTGATATACTAATACCACAATATCCAGTTGGACATGTTACTGGTAATGCAGGCAGGATCTGATGGAATGACGAATACCTTTTCTTTTGGGTGAATTGTAGCCAGATACTATGATTCCGGGAGAAATTGTACACGGGGTCATTCTGTTGGGTCTTTTTTCTTTTGTCCGCTTCGGACGGGCGGCAGGGAAATGCCACCACACACAAGATAAAGGAGAACAAAATGAAGAACTACAAGCAGACTGCCTCCGACGTGCTGCGTCTGGTTGGCGGCGAGAAGAACGTTGTGCAGGTCGAGCACTGCTCCACCCGCCTGCGCTTCACTCTGGCAGACGCCTCCAAGGTGGATGCTGCAGCCCTGAAAAAGACTGCCGGTGTTATGGGCGTTATTTCCAGCGGCCCGCAGTGTCAGGTGGTCATCGGCAACGATGTCATCGAAGTGTACGATGAGCTGCTCAAGCTGGGCACCTTCAATGCAGGTCAGGCTGCAGCTCCCGCTGCCCCCAAGGGCAAAAAAGAGATCGGCGGCATTATTCTGGACTACATGGTCGGCATCTTCCAGCCGCTGGTCCCCGCCATTGCAGGTGCAGGCGTTCTGAAGGCTCTGATGGTGCTGCTGAGCACTCTGGGCCTGATGAGCAGCGGCGATATCGCCTATAAGGTGTTTGTCGGCGTGGCAGATGCAGCTCTGTACTACCTGCCCGTCATGGTCGCCTTCACCACTGCAACCAAGTTCAACTGCAACAAGCTGGTGTCGGTGGCTCTGGCTGCTGCCATGATCCACCCCAGCGTTTCCGCTCTGCTGGCTACCGAGGGCGGTGCTTACTTCCTCGGCATCAAGCTGCAGAATATCGCTTATGGCGGACAGGTATTCCCGGCCATTCTGACCGTCATTTTCATGTCCTTTATTGAAAAGTGGGCCAACAAGTGGTGCCCCAAGGCCATCCGCGTGTTCTTTGTGCCCATGCTGTGCTTCGGCATCGGCTTCCCTGTGGCACTGGTCGTCCTCGGACCTCTGGGCTACAACATCGGTGCTCTGCTGACCACCGTGATCCTGGCTCTGTACAACACGCTGGGCTGGCTGGCCGTTGCTCTGCTGGCTGCCGTGCTGCCCTTCATGATCTCCATGGGCATGCATAAGGCTCTGGTCCCCTACGCAGTTGCTTCTATTTCTGACCCTGGTTTTGAAATGCTGTACATGCCTGCTTCTCTGGCACACAACATCTCTGAGGGCGGTGCCTGCCTGGGTGTTGCTCTGAAAACTAAGGACGAGAACCTGCGCGCTACCGCGATCTCCGCTGGCATCTCCGGCCTGTTCGGCATCACCGAGCCTGCTCTGTACGGTGTTACCCTGCAGCACAAGAAGGTCATGATGTCCGTTGTGGCCTCCAGCTTCATCGGCGGTCTGTTCGTTGGCCTGATGAAGGTCAAGGCATTCGTTGCCATGGGCCCCGGTCTGGCTGGCATGGCCATGTTCGTTGACCCGGATAACGGCAAGAACATCCTGTGGGCTGCAGTTGGTCTGGTGATCTCCGTTGTTGTTTCCTTCGCACTGTCCTTCTTCCTGTATAAGGACGAGACCCCCGCAGAGGATGAGACCGCTGCACCCGCTCCCGAGACTGCTGCAGACGCAGCAGCTGCGGATTCCACCATCAGCAGCCCCCTGCAGGGCAAGGCCATTGCTCTGGAAGAGGTCAAGGATGAAGTTTTCTCCCAGAAGATCCTGGGCGACGGCATTGCCGTGGTGCCCGAGAAGGGTGAGCTGTACGCTCCCGCTGACGGCGTGATCGAGTCCGTGTTCGGCACCAAGCACGCCATCTCCATGAAGACCAATGCCGGTGCTGAACTGCTCATGCACATCGGCATGGACACCGTCAAGCGCGATGGCAAGGGCTTTGACCCGCAGGTCAAGGACGGCGAGACTGTCAAGAAGGGCCAGCTGCTGATGAAGTTTGACCTTGACGGAATCAAAGCAGACGGTTATGATGTAACTACCCCCATCGTCGTGACCAACGCCGATGAGTTCACCATCAAGACTGTGGCCGAGGGCGCTGTGGTGCCCGGTGCCGCACTGCTGAAACTGGAGGCAAATAAATGAGTTTCCCCAAAGGATTTTTCTGGGGCGGCGCTGTTGCCGCGAACCAGGTAGAGGGCGCATGGAACGTGGATGGCAAAGGCCCTAGCGTGGCCGATGTTGCCACCTACAAGCCCAACACCGACGTGAAGGATTACAAGTCCCATGTTGCCATGGACGACGCACACATTGCTGCCGCCATGGCCGACCCGGATGATACCTATTATCCCAAGCGCCGCGGCATCGATTTCTACCATCATTACAAAGAAGACCTGAAGCTGTTTGCCGAGATGGGCTTTACCATGCTGCGCGTTTCCATTGCATGGACCCGCATCTTCCCCACCGGCGAGGAAGCAGAGCCGAACGAAAAGGGCCTGCAGTTCTACAGCGACCTGTTCGCTGAGATGCACAAGAACGGCATCGAGCCGCTGGTCACGCTGAGCCACTACGAAATGCCGCTGGCACTGGCCACCAAGTACAATGGCTGGGTGGATCGCCGCGTGATCGACTGCTTTGCAAAGTTCTGCCATGCGTGCTTTGAGCGCTACAAGGATCAGGTCAAGTACTGGCTCACCTTCAACGAGCTGGACAGCGTGATCCGTCACCCCTTCACCACCGCCGGCATCATCCCCAGCCGCGTGCCCGAGGATAAGATGCTGGAGACCTGCTATCAGGCCCTGCACCACCAGCTGGTGGCCAGCGCTATGGTAGTAAAGGACTGCCACGAGATCATCCCCGGCAGCAAGGTGGGCTGCATGCTGACCAAGCTCACCACCTATGCCCGCACCTGCGCACCCGATGATGAGCTGGCTACTCAGGCAAAGAATCTGGAAAACCTGTTCTATGCCGATGTGCATGTCTGGGGCGAGTACCCCCGCCTGATCCTCAAGATGTTCGAGCGCAAGGGCATCCACGTGGAAATGCTGCCCGAGGATGCCGCCACCCTGAAGGCAGGCTGTGTGGACTTTGTTTCCTGCAGCTACTATATGACCATGACCGAGTCTGTGGACCCGAACGCAGAGCGTACCCCCGGCAACACCGTGCTGGGTGTCAAGAACCCGTATCTGCCCTCCACCGACTGGGGCTGGCAGATCGACCCCAAGGGCCTGCGCTACAGCCTGATCGAGCTGTACGACCGTTACCGCAAGCCGCTGATGGTGGTGGAGAACGGCATGGGTGCCAAGGATGTGGTGGAGGCCGACGGCTCCATCCACGACCCCTACCGTGTAGAGTACTTCCGCCAGCACATCAGCGAAATGGGCAAGGCCATCGATGAGGGTGTTGAGATGTGGGGCTACACCACATGGGCACCCATCGACCTGATCTCTGCATCCACCAACCAGATGTCCAAACGCTATGGCTTTATCTATGTGGATCAGGATGATCTGGGCAACGGTACTCTGGCCCGCAGCCGTAAGGACAGCTTCTACTGGTACAAGAAGGTCATTGCTTCCAACGGCGAAGATCTGGACTAAGCGGCAGTCTTAAGGTTTCAACGGAAGGAGGAGGGACCGATGCACATTCAGAAGGTGCTGAACAGCAGTGTTGTGCTGGTGCAGGATGACAGCGGCGAGGAATCCATCCTGCTGGGCAAGGGCATCGGCTATGGCCGCAAGGCGGGCGAGCCCATTGAACGGCAGCCCTCAGACCGCGTGTTCCTTCCATTGTCCAACCCGGACGCACAGCCTATGCTGGAGCTGTTTTCCAGCATTCCGGCATCCTATCTGGAACTGACGCAGGACATTGTGGACGACGCAGAGCAGTCGCTGGGAGTCAAGCTTTCGGCGCACATCTATCTGCTGCTGACCGACCACCTGCATTTTGCAGTGGAGCGCCAGCAAAAGGGTCTTGTGGTGACCAACCGCATCTTCTGGGAAATCAAGCATTTTTATCCCAAGGAGTATGCGGTGGGCCAGCGCGGCCTGCAGAAGGTAAAGGCAAAGCTTGGCATCGAGCTGCCGGACGAAGAGGCAGGCAACATCGCCTTCCATATCGTCAACGCCCGGCAGGACCCGCAGGCCGGCTACGATGCCATGCGGGCAGCGCAGCTGATCGGTGAGCTGTCCAACATTGTCACCTACAGTATGCACTGCCCGGTGAGCACCGAGAGCATCCACTATGCGCGGTTCGTGAGCCATCTGCAGTATTTTGCCGAGCGGTTCTTCTCCGGCAAACTGATGGACAGCGAAGACGACTTTTTGTTCCAGCAGATGCAGCAGAATTATCCGGCAGCGGTGACCTGCGCGGAAAAAATACGCACCTTTGTGCTGCGCAAGTACGGCGTGTTTTTGCCCAACGAGGAAACCGCCTATCTGGCGCTGCATGTGGCGCGGCTGACGAGCGGCAAATAAAATCAGAAAAAGGGGAGAGCTGCCTTGCGGAAGGCGGCTCTCCCTTTGGGTTTTGAAAAAGGGAAGGGGAAAGGAAAAAACAATGGAGATAAGTCTGTTATTGATGCAGCAGATCGCACAGCTGTTCCTCATTCTGATCATGGGCTATGCTGTGGTCAAGGTAGGGCTGCTGAAGGCCAGCGACAGCCGGGTGCTCTCGGTGGTCATGGTGTATCTGGTCACGCCCTGCGTGATCATCAACGCATTCCAGATCGACGATACGCCGGAGATCCGCAAGGGACTTTTGTACTCCATGGCTATTGCGGCGGCTATCCATGTAGTGCTGCTGGTGCTCAGCGCCCTGCTGAGCCGCCCGCTCAAGCTGGATGCCGTGGAACAGGTGAATGTGATCTACAGCAACGCCGCTGCACTGGTGATCCCGTTGGTCAAGGCTCTGATGGGCGATGCGTATGTCATTTACTCCTGCGCATTCATCATTGTGCAGCTGGTGCTGCTGTGGACCCACGCCAGTTCCCTTTTGCAGGGCAGCAGTGCGCTGGACTGGAAAAAGGTTCTCACCAATATCAACATGATCGCCATTGCAGCCGGTGCACTGCTGTACTGGTTCCGTGTGGTGCTGCCTGCACCGCTGCAGAATACCATGAGCACAGTGGGCAACATGATGGGACCGATGGGCATGCTGCTGGCCGGTATGGCCATTGCAGAAAAGCCGCTGCGGGGGGTGTTCTGAACCCGCCGCAACTATCTGCCCACAGTGCTGCGTCTGGTGGTATGCCCGCTGGTGGTTCTGGTGCTGCTGTGGGTCTGCCATGCATCCAGCTGGGTGGCCGACGGCAAGAACATCCTGATGACGGTCTACCTTGCCGCCATCACCCCTGCCTGTGCTACTGTTACCTCCATGGCTCAGCTCTATGACCGCGATGCGGCGCATTCCAGCGCGCTGTATGTGCTGACCACTCTGCTTTCCATTGTGTCTATGCCGGTAATGATCGGCCTGTTCGATCTGCTGCTGTGATGAGCTGCGCTTATTCCCTCTGCCAAAATACAATAGAAAGGAACCAACCTCAATGAATCAACCCAGAGACAAGGGCCTGAACGGCAACGAAAAGATCGAGCAGGCGGTAGCCGCCCTGCAGCAGGAGCCAACACAGGAACAGCTGGCCCACACCCTTACCGTGATCCGGCGGCGCATAAAGGAGCATGGCCAGCTTGTCGTGGCGGTGGAGCCCAATCTGGGCAGTGAACAGATGCAGCTGCGGGCCATCCGGACGGCCGATGGCGCAAGCTGGTGGTATGCATTCACCAGCTTTGACGAGGAAATGAAGGGAGCCGAGCCGGTGCAGTCCACCTTTCTTGTGGATATGGAAAAGCTGTTTGATGCAGCGCTTTCCGTGCCGGAGATCAGCGGCATCATCCTGAACCCGTGGAACCGCACCATCCAGCTGGATAAGACCCTCATCCGCATTATCAAGGGTGCATGAGTGCGCACCGCAAACCTGCGATACATGGAGGAAACAAAAATGTTCAGACCCATGAGAAGAGCCAGCCGCGCCATCCCGGAAGAAGCTGCAAAGCACCTGCTGCAGCAGTCCCGGCGGGGCGTGCTGGCAGTGAACGGCGACAACGGCTATCCCTTTGCGATCCCGGTAAATTATTACTACGATCAGGAGCACGACAAAATCTACTTCCACGGTGCAAAGTCCGGCCAGAAGGTGGACGCGCTGAAACAGAATGATAAGGTATGCTTTACCGTTTACGGCAACGAACACTTTGAGCCGGGCGACTGGGCACCTTATGTGCAGAGCACCGTGGTGTTTGGCCGCTGCCATCTGATCGACGATGCCGCTGCTACCGAGGCCCGCGTGCGGGAGCTTGGCATGAAGTATTACCCCGGCAAGGAAGAGGTGGAAAAGGAAATTGCGCTGGACATCAAGGCCGTGCAGCTTTACGAGATCACCATTGAGCACCTCACCGGCAAACAGATCCAGGAAAAGTAAAAATAAAACAGGGGACTGTTGCAAAATAAAAATGCGATAGCAACTTGCACAAAGAAATAGCACAAAATCAAAAACCCGGAGCCTTTTTTAAGCCGTTTTGGCTGTGAAAAGGTTCCGGGTTTTGTGTATTGTTTTTTCAGAGAGCTATTTTGCAACAGTCCCGTATAGATCAGTTTGCAGGGAAAGGCCCGGCGGTTATCTGTATTCCGGGCGTTTGGGGGCCGCCTTGGTCAGCATCTGCTGGAACTTGCGGGCTGCCGTGTTCAGCGGGCGGTGATGGTCGTACACAAGGCAGATAGAGCGCTGAGGGATGATCTCCTGCAGATGCAGCTGCACGATCTCACCGCGGGCCAGTGCATCCTGTGCCATGGGCTGGGGCAGGAACGCAATGCCCAGCTCACTTTTGACAAGGGTCAGCATCTGGTCGGTGGTGGCAGCCTCGGTATCCGGCTTCAGCACCGCACCGTGATCCAGAAAGAACTGCCGGTAAAAGGCGCGGGTCATGCTTTCGTCGCTCAGGGAGATCAGCGGATAATTGTTCAGCTCCTTCAGCGAAAGGTTCTGGCTGGCAAGGGCAGTAAAGGTCCTGCCGCCCACAAGCACCTCATAAAAGGGCTTCAGCTCCACCATTTTCAGGCCACTTTCCACCTCGGCAGGGGTGGTGATGACGGCAAAATCCACCTCGCCGTTTTTCACGGCCTGCAAAGCCTGCGGCGTGGAGTGGTTGGAGATGCGCAGGCGGATGCCGGGATAGTCCGTGTGGAAGGCACGCAGCTTTTCTGCAAGGTAGATGTTCAGCGCAGTTTCGGTAGCGCTGATGCTGATCGCACCGTGTTCCAGCGTGGCGCTGGCGCTCAGCTCTTCTTCTGCATCCTGGATCTGCACCGCCGCAGATGCAATGCGGGAGTAAAGCAGTTCACCCTCCGGGGTAAGGGTAACGCCGCGGTTGGAGCGGATGAACAGTACACAATTCAGCTGGCTTTCCAGCCGGTTCATCGAGTGGGTGATGTTGGGCTGGTTGTTGCCCAGCACCCGCGCGGCTTTGGTGAAATTCTGATATTTCGCGACATAATAAAAGATTTTGTAATATTCCCAGTCCACATACATGGCGGCATGCCCTCTTTCATGTCAATTTCGTATCGTGATCATGTGCAGGATACTTTTTACACATTCTCTGCTTGCTAGTATAATAACACCGCAATCAAAAATTGCAAGAGGGAATTCAAAAGTATAAAGTGGTTTGAACGGAGGCGGTTCTTATGTCTGAGATCAAAAAGGTCGTGCTGGCCTATTCCGGCGGTCTGGATACTTCCATTATCATCCCATGGCTGAAAGAGCATTACAACAACTGCGAGGTCATTGCAGTGTGCGGCAATGTGGGCCAGAAGGGCGAGCTGGAAGGTCTGGAAGAGCGCGCCAAGGCAAGCGGTGCTTCCAAGCTGTACGTAGAAGATCTGACCGATGAATTTGTGGAGGATTACGTCATCCCCACCATGCAGGCCGGGGCCGATTACGAGGGCTATCTGCTGGGCACCAGCTTTGCACGACCCATTCTGGCAAAGCGTGTGGTGGAGATCGCCCGTGCCGAGGGTGCAGATGCCGTGTGCCACGGCAGCACTGGCAAGGGCAACGATCAGGTGCGCTTTGAACTGGCCATCATGCACTTTGCACCGGACCTGAAGATCATCACTCCGTGGCGTGAGTGGGATATCCAGAGCCGTGACGAAGAGATCGACTATGCCGAGGCACATCACATCCCGCTGAAGATCAACCGCGAGACCAACTACTCCAAGGATAAGAACCTGTGGCACCTGAGCCATGAGGGCCTTGACCTTGAGGACCCGGGCAACGAGCCGCAGTACGATAAGCCGGGCTTTTTGGAGCTGGGTGTCAGCCCCAAGACCGCACCGGACAAGTCCGAGTTCGTGGAGCTGGCATTTGAAAAGGGCGTGCCGGTGAGCCTGAACGGCGAAAAGATGAAGCCCGCCGTCCTCATTGCCAAGCTGAATGAGATCGGCGGCCGCAATGGCATCGGCCTGTACGATGTGGTGGAGAACCGTCTGGTGGGCATGAAGAGCCGCGGTGTGTACGAGACGCCCGGCGGTACCATCCTCTATAAGGCTCATGAGGTGCTGGAAACTCTGACTCTGGATAAGCTCACTGCCCACAAAAAGCGCGAGCTGGCCATCACATTTGGTGAGCTGGTCTATGACGGCCAGTGGTTCAGCCCCCTGCGCAAAGCTCTGAGCGCCTTCGTCACCTCCACGCAGGAAAACGTTACCGGTAAGGTGCGTCTGGAGTTGTACAAGGGTAACATGATCAATGCCGGTGTCTGGTCTCCGTATTCCCTCTACCGTGAGGACATTGCAACTTTTGCCGCCGGCGGCGACTACAAGCAGAGTGATGCTACCGGTTTTATCAGCATCTATGGTCTGCCCACCAAGGTACAGGCTATTGTAAATAACGAAAAAGAAGGTAAATAAGAAGTTATGCTTACCGCAGTTACTGGTATCAATTGGGGCGATGAGGGCAAGGGCCGCGTCATCGATCTGTTAGCCGAACATGCCGATGTTGTTGCCCGCTATCAGGGCGGCAACAATGCCGGCCACACCGTTGTAACGGAGCAGGGCAAGTTCATCCTGAACCTGCTGCCCTCCGGCATCCTGCACCCGGACGTTGTCTGTGTACTGGGTGCGGGCATGGTGATCGACCTCGACCATCTGGCCGGAGAAATGGATGCCATTGAGGAGCGCGGCGTAAAGGTAGGCTCAGAAAACCTGAAACTTTCAGATAAGGCCACCATCTCCATGCCGTGGCACAAGGTGCAGGACGGCTTGGAAGAGGACCGCCTTGCCCAGAAGGGTGCGGCCTTTGGTTCTACCCGCCGCGGCATTGCCTACGCCTACAGCGACAAATACCGCAAAAAGACCCTGCGTCTGGGCGATCTGCTGCATCTGGACGAAAAGCGCGTGCAGGACCGCCTGCACATGATTCTGGAATCCAAGAATCTGGAGCTGGGTGGCTGCTATCATCAGGAACCCATGAGCTACGATGCTCTGCTGGAATGGTGCCGGATGCAGGCCGGACAGTTTGCACCGTATATCTGTGATGTGGGTGCATTTTTGAAGCAGGCTCACGACAGCGGCAAGCGCATCGTGCTGGAAGCACAGCTGGGTGCCATGCGCGATATCGATTATGGTATCTTCCCGTTCACTTCCAGCTCCAACACGCTGGCAGCCTATGCGCCGCTGGGCGCAGGCATTCCGAACTGCCGTCTTGACCATGTGGTGGGCGTGCTGAAAGCCTACTCCACCTGCGTGGGTGCAGGCCCCTTTGCCGCCGAGAACGCCATGAGCGAGGACTGGAATGAACAGCTGCGCAAGGCAGGCGGCGAGTATGGTGCGGCCACCGGCCGTCCGCGCCGTGTCGGCCCCTTCGACTGTGTGGCCAGCCGCCACGGGCTGGCCTCTTT
>OGOY01003960.1_pt1 | contig 10656 bp, 9 predicted proteins | sample 1552811 | NCBI WGS metagenome assembly OGOY01 (sample SAMEA2580132, study PRJEB22360) | human gut metagenome | biome: human gut; feature: human-associated habitat; material: faeces | place: Denmark | collected 2008/2010 | reverse complement strand
GGCAGGTGTAATGTTCAGTCATCGTTTTCATTCTCCTTTGTAAAATAGTCGATCGCTGCACAGAGCAGCGCGGCGGCAGCGGCCAGTAAAATTTCAATGATGTTGTTGGTATTCAAGTTCTGATTATCCTTGGTTATCTTCTCCCTTTCTGTCCCTTGCGTCCATCACGATAACACGGTCTTTCGCAGCAGAACGCCGACGATCTCCGCTAAAACCGTGCGGATGAGACGCAGTAAGTGGTGCAGCATAGTCATAGTCTCCTTTCGCATTTTTCTTGTGTTTTCCGCTGATTTGCAGCTTGCAGAGCAGAAAATCCATCATTTTCTCTGCAAAATCGAAAAAGAGCCAGAGCCCGTGATCGTCGAGGATCTTTGGGTTCTGGCTCTTTCTCTTACTAATAATATACGGTTGAGATGTGAGAAATAACACTAAATGGGACGAAAGGGGACAACAAGGATATAAGGCATTATGCCAATTACAACATAGGAGGTTTTTACGATGACAAGATATGATGACCGCTACGATGATTTCGGCTATGAGCGTGAGGATTATGACGGCACACTGGAACTCAACGAGTATTTGACGCCCCGAGAGGTGATGGAGCTGCTGGCGATCGGGAAGAACACCTTCTACAAGATGGTCCAGTCCGGCGAGCTGCCGGCGTTTAGGATTGGGAAGCAGTGGAGGGTAAAGAGAGATAGCGTAGATAAGCTGTAAGGCGAAGACAATGACAGATGACAGTGTGACAAATGAAAACTTTTTCAAACTAACCTCTGTAGAGTTAGGTGCTTGTGCAAAAGGTAATTTCTATCAGTCATACTGTCATCTGTCATTTATAACGCAGGTTAGAGCCAAATAAAGCGGGTTTCATCACCTGGGGATAATTGAGGGTGGGGAATTGGAGCTTTTCTGATTTCCCCTTTGGAGAGATCAGATATTAAATTTTGCTGCTTTTTTACATAGTTACAATACGGGTCACAATCCATAGCAGTACCCTTTGGTGCATCGATAGGCAGATTGATACACATGCCCAACAATGCGATCCCATCTGAGTCAAAGTTAAATCGATCGCGTACGCTATAATCTCGCAACGCGGCTTTAATATTACTTGTGGGCATATTTTCAAATGCGGAAGATAAGTAAGCGTGCTGGGCTATCCAAAGATCGGAGAGCCATACAAATTGAGTTACTTGATCGAAAGTAATCAAATTTAGTGAGTAATTAGGAACGATTTCACTGGCGGTTGACTTGTCATCATGAGCCACACAGATTCGGCATTTTCGTGTAGTTTGATCAAATACATCCAAACACTTTATGCGGTATTTTCCAAAGAACTCATCCCAATTCTTATCTAAAATTTGCTTATCCCCATACAAGCTTTCCTCTATAGAAGAATCCCAAGATAACCCGATTTGGTTATACTTGCCGAGTTTTTTTGAGTTTTCGTTCATAAACTGCAATTTTTTGAACTCGGCTTTTTGCAGATTATTTACATAGGTGGTACAGCCAGGATCTCGCTTGCTCAAAATTTTGTAGTGATATTTTTGAGACAACTCATTGAGGAGAAAGTCGGTCCACTTGTTATCGATGCCGTATATATCCTCTGAGTTCTCACCGCAAATATAGTCCATGATAGCATTAAATTTTGGCGTGCAAGTGCCAGATGAATCAGGACGTTCATTTTTTGCGAGGTATGTAGCAAGAAAAAATTTTAGGGGGGTTAGCTGTAAATCTCTTTGAAAAATATAGCGACCTTTGGAGTCCAAATTGTAATAAAAAGAGGATTGTGTTTCAAGCTGATGCGCGACTCCTTCACAAATCTTATCCATAGTCTCAAAGGACAATTCTTGCATACTTCCTGCGCGTTCCTTTGAAGTCATGATTCCGCTGCGCTTATAGTCCAATAATGCTTGATACCATTTCGCTGAATCCGGACCAGTGATTTTTATATTGTCAAAAGAGTATAGACAATGCCGTGTACTATCGCAAATGATTTTGAACCCATGCTGATAAAATATGCGATCCTGCATCAAAGAATTTTGAAGGCAAGATAAAACCTCGGAAATCAAGGCCTGCGTTTCTGATGTAAGTATATCGCATAGAGGTTGTTTATCTATATTAGATTTCCTCTTAAAAAAATCGAATTTTGATATGCCATCAAGGACAAATAATAGTAGAAAACGTTCTACCAATTCTTCGGTTGAAAGAGAAGCCAAAGATGGCGGTTTCAGGCAACCTCTACCATCGGGGGGGATTTTGCATTTGAGACACTGCATTACGTCCATATACTGCTTTTGAATATCCCCGTATTTTAAAGAGAGAACATCGGGGGGCCAGTTAAAATCTGTCATAAGTAAACTCCTTTTCATTCCACGGGCAAAAACGCGCGTTTTTTCGAGGGGGAATGCGGAGGTTTCGTCGTTTTTCCCGTAGTACACTATAAATACGCAAGAGAGCTGAAGCAATCTTGCCAATAAGAGGACTGCGGTCCGAATTTATGGAGGATTTATTTATGAACGATTATGCTGCACGAAGAGAAGGCCTTCTTAATTATCTGCTTGCTAATTTTAGAGATGGCCTGCGAAACACCTGCCTTTGGCGCCGCTGGCTGGATGGCACAGAAGATTTTACGATTCAGGGACAGACTTTCCGAGTCGTACTTTGCTCTATCTCCATTCACGATAATCGCACAGGAAAAACCTTTGCGCTCCCGGTTCAAAAGGAGGAAACATCCATGCTGCAGAAACAGAACGCCGATGAATTAGATGCGGAGATTCCGGAGTTCATTGTAATGGATCTTGATGGCCCGACCAATGAAAACCCGCTCCGGTTCTGTTTCCGTTCGGAAAAGAACGATATGTTTTTAACCAGCTTGGATAACTGTGACCTGAACATTGATCTTGTTTTAGCCACACCTTATAAAAAGCATTTAGCGGTGGCAGCTATCAGCCACAGTATAAATGAAGACACCAAAGTTTCCGGAATGGTGAGAGGTGTCGAAAAAGAATTTGTTAGATATATTTGTGCAAAGGCAGGTGTAAATTATGAACTCGAAGATTGATCCTGAAATTTGGAAGCAGCTTGGAGAAGAACTTGATGAAGAAGCAGAACGCGACATGCGCTCTGCCCTCCCTGAATGCGACTGGCAGGATACTGTTTGCGCTACATATCAATGCGCTGAAGATATTCCGGAGGATTTGGACTATGTGTGGGAAGGATTCCCGGATACACCCGTTACTTCTGATAGTGCGACTCCACACACGGATGCTTCGGATTGGGAAAAGAGTGTTCTATCAAGATTCCCACAAGCAAAGGCCCTGCCGGACAATCTGCTGAATTATCATTTGGCGACTGATGAGCTTTTCCTCGAAGATGATGCTGCGTTTGAAAGTGGCCGTTTGATGAGTGAAAAGTTGACATCAGCCCTATCAGACGTAGAAATTTTGACGAAGGAAGTCGTTACTGCGCGATACGAACAAGCGGCGAAACTTCCAGAGGATTTGTGCCGATTTGACTTGACTTTGAGTGATGATGTGAATGACCGCAACGCAGCCTTAAAATCGCTTCTGAACAAGAAACTGCCTCGCTCCAAGGCGGACCTTCTTGACAGTGCATCCAGGGCCGCAGAAGGACAGGAGCGCTATACCGCTTTAAGTGACCTGGCCGAAATTGCAGCTCATGAGCTCCCACTCATGGTATTTGAACATGGACTCTACTTGCGACTTCGTACCGTGTGGCAACCTATCGATGTATCACAGCTGGTGTATGAGCTGAGTAATCGCGGTTATCAGGAGTTAGTTGCGGCTTTGAGCAAGAAAAATCGCGATGAACTATTCCAACGTGTTCTTTTAATTCCAAAGCTTCAACGCTCTGTAGAAGAATTAAGGAACTTGCCCACATTACTTCCGTGTAAGGATGGAGTTTTTGATATGCAGACTATGCGTCCGAGACCTATTGCTGATAGAGACTGCTTTTTCTCTTGCCTTGATATTTCTGCTTACGAAATCGGTGGGAATGTGGGCGATGTTTTCGAATCATTTGTGGATAATCTGTCTAATGGTGATATGAGTGCCCGGCAGCGCTTGCTGGAAATCATCGGAGTGATTTTAAGTGGGTACATGCCGAAGTCGTTCTTTGTATTTATTGGACCGCATGATACAGGGAAATCACAGGTGGCAAACCTACTGCGCAGATTAGTGGGAGATAAATGCGTCGGAAGTATTTCAGATCCCAATATACTATCTGGAGATTTTGGGTTTAGTATGCTTCCGGGCAAGAAGCTCTGCTATTGTCCGGATGCAGCTGAAATTCCGTTCTCAAAAAATACGGTCGCTGCTGTCAAGCAAATAACTGGCGGCGATTTGCTTTATCTAAACAGGAAATATCGAGAACCCGAGACATTTCTGAATGAGGCAAAGCTTCTATTCCTTTCAAACCATCCGTTAAAAGGCCAGTTTGATGAGGCCATGAAGCGCAGAGCTGTTATTATGCCGTTTCAGAACACAGTTCCACCCTCAAAGCAGATTCCGGATCTTGCAGATAAGCTTTACGGAGAACGGGGCTATATTGTCTATCAGGCCATTTCTGCCTTGCGAGAGCTAACAGAGCGGGACTTCGAATATACACCTGTTGAGGGCACAGATTCGGGGTTCTACACTTCCGCTGCAGAACTCATGGACAATGAAGCGTTAAATGTTCGGTATTTTGTCGAAAACTGCTGCGTTTTTCGTTCGGATGCAAAGTCCGCGGTGAGTTCGCTGTATAAGGCCTACCAAGCTTTTTGCAAAAGAAACGGACGTGAGCCCTGCAACAGTATTACCATGTTTTCAAAGGTTTTTCGCCAGTGCTATCCACATATCGAAGACTTCCGAACTTCATCTGCAAGAGGCTTCATTGGAATTGCGCTCTGCGAAACACCTGTGTGACTGCCTTTGCGTAAAATACCGATATTTAATGAAATATTATTCATATAGTAGAAAGGTCGCAATAACGATAAGAACAGGAGGATCCAACTATGTTTAACTCGATTATATCAGATACGTCGGCGGCAATCAAGCTGATTGCGGCATTGTACGAAGCGGGGGTTATTGACACCCGGACGTATCACAGTGTCTTGACCAAATACGCTCCAGCATCCTGAGCTTATCAGGTAATTTGTAATTGAAGGGAGGTGAGCGTCTGTGGGCAATATTTTGAACAGATCCCGTCGGGTAGCAGTTTATGGCCGTGTTTCCACTGAACACGAAGCACAGGTCAATGCTATGGAGAACCAGAAGGCATGGTATGAAGATGTTGCGAAGCAGCATCCAGAGTGGGTCATCGTAGGCCATTATTTTGATGAGGGCATTACAGGCACGGCAACTAAGAAGCGCCCGGCTTTTATGAATATGCTTGCGGACGCTCGCCTTCATAAGTTTGACCTGATTATCACCCGTGAAGTCTGTCGTTTTGCCCGAAACGTAGTTGATGCCCTGACCACCACTCGCGATCTGGAACAGATTGGAGTCGAGGTTTATTTCATTCAGGACAATATTTGGACATTTGACAAAAAAGACGGTGAACTGCGGCTTTCGCTCATGGCAACGTTGGCTCAGGAAGAGAGCCGCAAAATTTCAGAGCGCGTGCGAGCTGGGCAGAAAATCAGCCGGGAAAAGGGCGTCTTATATGGTACGGGCAATATTCTCGGCTATGAGCGTGTCAATGGGACCTACGTTATTGATCCGGAACAAGCATATACCGTTCATAAAATCTTTGAGCTATATGCCGCTGGCTATGGCTATAAGAAGATTTGTAGTGAACTGATGCGGCTTGGCTGTAAAAATGCCCATGGTAAGGTGGAATGGAAGATGGACAGAATTGGGAAGATGCTTCGAAACGCCACCTACAAGGGGTACATTGGCTACAACAAATCGCATAGTGATGGGTTTTTAACGCAGAAGCGGATTAACCACAGCGATGATGATTTTGAGTACATAAAGGGCGATTTTGAACCGATCGTTTCAGAAGAATTGTGGGACCGATGCGCGGAGATCCGTCAAAGGCGAAGTGTTCAACGGCTGGGTGAAAATGGCGCCAAGCAGAAGTTTGGCCGAAAAGAACCTGCTTCAGTATGGACATCCAAGCTGAGATGCAGTTGTGGTTCTTCGTTTCGGCGGTTTCTTTGGCACAGCAATCAGAATGGGCAGAAGTCCTACGGATACGAATGCTACCGTCAGAAACGCAGTGTGAGCCGGAGCTATTTGGCCGCCCATGGCCTTGATACCTCACAAGTCTGTGAAACACACAGCATTCCCTATTGGCACATCGATCTGATGGCCCAGAAGGTCTTCCAAGCCGTCTGGCAGGAACGGAGAGATGCTGTCCTGCTGGCCTGCAAGATGATTGAAGAATGCGCTACACAGCAGCAGGAACAATCCTCTGCCATACAGGATGGGCTACAGGCCCAGATCAACAAACTGCAAAAACGGCTGGAACGGCTGCGAGATACCTATGCAGATGGAGATATTACCCGTGAGGAATTTCTGAATGACAAGCAGCGGTATACAGAGCAGTTCGAAAAGCTGAAACAGCAGATTCAGGATCTGGAGACTTCCGGCAAGGATGATGCATCTGGTATTGACATCAAACGCATAGAAGCGACGTTGAATCAATGGATCGATCTTTCGGCTCCTGTGATCCCGGAAGCGGTTATCGACCAGTTTATTTTGCAGGTGGTCGTGGTGGATAACGACACGTTTAACTGGACGCTGGACTTTTCCTCTAATATGCCGGACTCTGCAAAGCACCTTCGTCCGAGTGAAATTGCATGGCAAACCTACCATGCACATAAGACGGATACCCCCATTGACACAGCGTTGAACCGTCATATTTCTGATCCGCAGACGCTCCTGACATTGACCGTTACAGAGCAGGAGGCACGGGAATACTGCCACTCTATCGGTATGAAGTTCTTTGCGAAGAAGTGGCATGATAAAACGGTCATCATCAGCATCTGAAGCAGCGGCTTGCTTCAGATGCTGATTTTTTTGCAAATTTCGATTGATTTAGCTAAATCAATATGATATTCTTAGCTTACCGAATGGGGGGTGTTTGCTATTTTATCAAACGACTTGATGGATTTAGCTAAATCTGTTTGCGAACAGCGGGCAGAGACACAAACGCTTGAATGCAAGGCGGCTCATATTGATTGTCCTAAGCGGCTGTATGACACGCTGTCCAGTTTCTCAAATCAGGACAGCGGCGGTATACTGCTGTTCGGCATCGATGAAAAGGCGGGCTTTCGGGTAGTCGGTGTTTACGATGTGCAGGACCTCCAGAAAAAAGTGACAGAGCAATGCAACCAAATGGAACCGCCAGTGCGGGCAGTTTTTACGATTGCGGAACTGGATGGCCGATGGATTTGCTCGGCTGAGATTCCCGCCACCGATCTGTCTGAGCGCCCTTGCTATTATCGGGGAGCTGGGCACAGTAAGGGTTCTTATATTCGGGTGGGCGATGCTGATTTGCCCATGACAGATTATGAGCTGTACAGCTATGAGGCTTTTCGCCGCCACTTGCACGATGATGAACGTCCGGTGAAGCGGGCTACGCTTTCCATGCTGGATGCGGACAAGTTGGAGCGGTATATCCTACAGCGCCGTACAGACCGCCCTGGCTTTGCGCAGCTTTCCAGAGAACAGACGCTGGAAATGCTGAACATTACCCATGACGGAGAAGTTACGTTGGCCGCCGTCATGAATTTTTGCCTTTACCCGCAGGGATATTTTCCGCAGCTTGGCATTACTGCTATCGTCGTTCCGGGAACGCAGATCGGTGACACAGACACGGATTCTGCCCGGTTTACCGATAATAAGCGCATTGAAGGCACCATTGATACCATGGTGGAGGAGGCTGTGGCATTCTGCCGCCGGAATATGAAGGTCCGCACGATCATTGATTCGGTGACTGGCGCACGGAATGACCGGACGGAGTATCCGATCGAGGCCATCCGCGAAGCCGTTTTGAATGCGGTCATCCACCGGGATTACAGCATCTATACAGAGGGGACGCCTGTGCAGATCGACTTTTTTACCGACCGATTGGAGATCCACAGCCCCGGCAGCCTGTATGGCCGTATGACCGTGGAGCAGCTGGGCGTTGCCAGACCGGACCTTCGCAATCCCGCCCTTGCCGTCATGGCGGAAGAACTGACCAGCGCGGAAAACCGCTATTCCGGGATTCCTACCATTCGCCGGGCCATGGCAGAGTACGGATTGCCAGAGCCTGTTTTTGAAAACCGCCGGAATGAGTTCGTTGTAATACTATACAACCACAACCAGCCCACCACTGCGTCGAAAATTATCGTTCAGCGGAGTGAAAAACCCGCTAAACCGGACCTGCTGGTCTTCTGCAAAACACCCCGCTCCCGGCAGGAGATCGCAAACTATCTCGGTGTCAAAACGGTATTCTACGCAATGAATCATTACGTTCAGCCGCTGCTGCAATCCGGACGGCTGGCAATGACAATTCCGGAATCCCCCAAAAGCCGAAACCAGAAGTTCTATACCGTCTGATTTCCTCGCAATATATACCGCCGCTCAGGCTGCGATAAAGGACATGCAGTAAGCAATCTGCTTTCGGCATAGAGTTATATTGAATCAAACAAGCGCCCAGCCATTCGGCTGGGCGCTTGTACTTTGTAAAAAGATGTGGTAGGATGTGGACCAATCAGATGTTGGATGGGAAAGGGGAGAGTGCATGGAGATCAGGCCCTTGGACAGAGAGATATATGCGGGCAAAACATTTACGGCTTGCTACCGCACGAATGGCTATTATGAGATCCGCTTGTCCGAGACGGGCTTTCAGATGGACTATGTGCCCTTTGCGGAGCCGACTGAGAGATCGTTCGACGATGTATTCTTCGGCGAATGGCTCGAAGACCCGATCGCCTTCGGCGCGTTCGAGGGCGAAAAACTGATCGGATATGTCGAAGGCTCGATAGAGGGCTGGAACAACCGTTTTCGGCTCAGCAACATCTGTGTGCTGGACTTTTCCGAGCGCAGCAGGGGCGTCGGCACGGCGCTGATGAAGACCATAGAGCAAACGGCGGAGAATACCGGGGCGCGCATGCTGATTTTAGAGACGCAGTCGTGCAATGAAAACGCCATCGCGTTTTATAAAAAGAACGGTTTCGAAATCGTCGGCTTCGACCTGTACGCCTACTCCAACGACGATCCTGAGCGGCACGAGGTGCGGATCGAAATGGGAAAGAAGCTGCACTGAGCGCCGGTTTTGCATCTTAAAAGCATTTTTCAAAGGAGAACACAGCCATGCTGTTACTGCTTCAGATCATTTTATGTTGTCTTCTCTATCTCGCGCTGGTCAAATGCGCGGTGCGAGACAGCGGGCGCAACTGCCTCTATTTTTACCCGGACGCGTATCTCGACGAGGCGCAGAAGTGCGGCATCGCCGACAAGACTGAGGAGCTGCGCAAGGGCAAGCGCTTTATGACGTTCTTCTGCCTTGTGATCTTCGTCGTGCTGATCGCGGTCATCGCCGGATGGAACGGCGTGAAGGACTTTAAGACCGCGAGTTTTGAAACCTACCTCTTCCTTGTGGTCGTGAACTGGTTCGACGGCTTTGTCATCGACCTGCTGTGGGTCGGCCACAGCAAGATCTGGCGTATCGAGGGCATGGAGGGCGTCCCCTATGTAAAGCTGTGGCGGACGGCCTACACCAAGCGCAGTGCGGCCACAGCGCTGTACCTTCTTGTCGCGGCCGCGGTCGACGGGATCGTTGTGCTGATCGGCAAAATTTGACAGCGGAAGAAAAAAGGTTCCCAAGCCAATGGCTTGGGAACCTTTTTCGCATCGCCGCGCGATGCAGAGGATCAAAGGAGAGGTTCATAAAGAAGTTTGGAAGAGATCGTTTCAGATACGGCTGCGGATCTCCGCACCCATGGCCTTGCAGCCGACGAGTTGGCAGTTTTCCTGCATGATGTCGCCGCAGCGGAAGCCCGAGCGCAGCGTTTCATCCACCGCGCGCTCGATGGCGTCGGCCTCGGCGGCCATGTCGAAGCTGTAGCGCAGCATCATTGCGGCGGCCAGGATCGTGCCGATGGGGTTCGCCTTGTCCTGTCCCGCAATGTCCGGCGCGGAGCCGTGGATGGGCTCGTAGAGTCCGTTCGTGCTGTCGCCCATGCTGGAGGACGGGATCATGCCGATCGAGCCCGTGATCTGGCTCGCCTCGTCGGAGAGGATGTCGCCAAAGAGATTTTCGGTCACGATGACATCGAACTGGCTCGGGTCACGCACGAGCTGCATCGCCGCGTTGTCGACATACATGTGGCGAAGCTCGACATCGGGGTAGTCCTTCGCGACCTCTGTGACCGTCTTGCGCCAGAGACGCGAGGTGTCGAGCACGTTGGCCTTGTCGATGGAGGTGACGCGCTTGCGGCGCTTGCGCGCGGTCTCGAACGCGACGCGCGCGACACGCTTGATCTCGTGCTCGGAGTAGGCCATGATGTCGGTGGCCTTCTGCTCGCCGTTCGCCTCTTCCGTGCGGTGCTCGCCGAAGTACACGCCGCCGATGAGCTCGCGCACGACGACGAAGTCGATGCCGCCTTCCGCGATGTCAGCGCGCAGCGGGCAGGCGGCGGAGAGCTCGGAGAACATCTTG
>OGOY01003952.1_pt1 | contig 10668 bp, 8 predicted proteins | sample 1552811 | NCBI WGS metagenome assembly OGOY01 (sample SAMEA2580132, study PRJEB22360) | human gut metagenome | biome: human gut; feature: human-associated habitat; material: faeces | place: Denmark | collected 2008/2010 | reverse complement strand
CAACTTACAGGTCTACCATATTGAAACAGATACAATGCGCATATACGAACTGGCTGCTTTGGATGTGGAAAATACAGGACTTTTCTACTGGAGGAATACGCTTTACATAGTGGGTGGGTGTAATCGTCAAGGGATATATGTAGCTCCTCATCGAGATGTAATTGCCATTGACGTAAGTCAGATTAATCCTTAACGGGTCAAGGGTATTGGGCCGCTCTGTTTTCTTTTCATTCCCCCTCTTATTAATATATTGATTACGGTAAATAGTGTTAAAATAAGAGTACACATCAATAATAAAACAAAATAGAAGGCTCGGAAACAATATTACTTTAACCATCGCATATTTAACTGATTATATTTGTATTTTAAACCTATAAAAGAACAGACAAAATGAAGATTGTGGCGTTTAATGGAAGCCCTCGTAAGGGTGGCAACACAGAGCTTTTAATTAAAGAAGTTTTTAAACCGATACAGGAAGCCGGTATAGAGACCGAATTAGTACAGTTGGGTGGGAAACTATTGCGCGGTTGTGCCTCATGTTATACCTGTTTCAAGACAAAGGACGGGAAATGTGCGATTAAGACCGATCCAATGAATGAGTTCATCCAAAAGGCCCAGGAAGCAGACGGTATTATTCTGGCTTCGCCTACTTATTACGGCAGTGTGAGTGCCGAAATGAAGGCATTTATGGATCGGTTGGGACTGACCACGATCGGTCAGGGACGTACACTGACACGTAAGGTGGGGGCGGCTGTAATTAGTGTCCGTAGGGGCGGTGCTGTAACGGTGTATGATGAACTGAACCGTTTTATGCTCGGAAGCGGAATGATTGTTCCCGGATCTACCTACTGGAATTTCGGTATTGGTGAAATGCCGGGAGAGGTTTTTGATGACGCAGAAGGGTTGAGAAACATGAAAGACCTGGGAGTGCAGTTGGCATGGCTTCTGAAGGCGATACATAATTAACGCGAATGAAAGGTTTGAGGATGTGTCGAAACTCGTATTCACGACAGATTACATAGATTTACACAGACGAATATGATTAGTTATCAATAGATTAAGTTCACTCTGTGATAATCTGTGTAATCTGTGGTGAATTATGCCTACCTCCTTCGGTGCGTTTCCCTGCTCAGTTTTGAAATGCAGTTGGTGGATGTCTGTCAATCACATATCCATCCGTCCGTCATTAAAATACCTCTCTGATATGTTTGAAATTCGAATTAATCGTATCGATAACTTCTTGTGACCGACCATTGATCAGCAGTTTATACATAGACTGGGCAAAGCCTACCATCTGCCCCAATTCGATTTTCGGAGGCATAGCCAAAGCATTCGGATCAGTCATGACATGCACTCCTTCAACTGCATCGCACCCCACTTGCGAGATGCGCCCCTCGTCTTACGCGCCACATTGTGCGTTACAGACAACTGTACTCCTCGTGGCGAGCCTTAAGTACCCCAGGAAATTTGGCTTCCAAAAACACAAAAGCCTGAAACCGGCTATTGCCTCAGCAATATTCAGTCGGTTTCAGGCTAAATCGTTAATCCTCTGGCGAAACGACGATCTACTTCTTCAGCAGCGGTGCGACTTGCTCCTCGTAAGCGGTCAGGGCGGTGTCGATCACGTTGTGCATGTCGTAGTACTTGTAGGTGCCCAGGCGCCCGCCGAACACGACGTTCGGCTCGGCGGCTGCCCTGGCTGCGTACCGCTCATAGAGCGCCTTGTCGGCGTCCGTGTTGATCGGGTAGTACGGCTCGTCGCCACGCTCGGCGAAGCGGGAGTATTCCTCCCACACCACTGTCCTGTTGTGGTTCTGCGCGTCACGCCTCTCCGGGTTGAAGTTCTTGAACTCGATGGCGCGGGTGTAGGGCACGTCCGCGTCGGAGAAGTTCATCACCGGGCAGCCGAAGTGGTCGTCCTCGTCGTAGCGCACTTCCTTGAAGTCCACCGTGCGCCATTTCAGGTCGCCGAGTTCATAGCCGAAATACCGGTCAATCGGCCCGGTGTAGACCACGGGCGTGCCGGCGGCGCGCAGCGCCTTCTTGTTGAGCGGCTGGCTCTCGTCGAAGAAGTCGGTGCCGAGCGTCACATGGATGCGCGGGTCGTCGATCATGCGCTCCATCCACGCGGTGTAGCCGTCGCGCGGCAGTCCCTCCCATGTGTCTTTGAAGTAGCGGTTGTCGTAGTTGAACCGCACGGGCAGCCGCTTGATGATGCTCGCCGGCAGTTCGGCCGGATCGGTCTGCCATTGCTTGGCGGTGTAGTTCTTGATGAACGCCTCATACAGCGGCCGTCCGATCAGCTGGATGCCCTTGTCGTTGAGGTTTGTCGGGTCGGTGCCGGCCAGTTCACCGGCCTGTTCGGCGATGAGCTGCCTCGCCTCGGCGGGCGTGTAGGCCGCCCGGAAGAACTGGTTGATGGTGCCGAGATTGATTGGCAGCGGGTAGACCTCGCCGTCGTGCGTGGCGTACACGCGATGCACGTAGTCGGTGAATGCGGTGAAGCGGTTGACGTAATCCCAGACGCGTTTGGTGGAAGTATGGAACAGGTGGGCACCGTATTGGTGGATTTCGGCACCGGTCTCCTCGTCGATATAGCTGTACACGTTGCCGCCGATGTGGCTGCGCACATCGATGATCTCGACCCTGGCGCCCGCGCGCTCCGCCGCCTGCTGTGCGATGGTCAGGCCGAACAGGCCCGCGCCGACGATCACCAAATCCGCGTTCATAGCTTCCTTCCGTTGCGGCCCGCGCCGGCGGTGCCGGTTGCGCCGCGACCCTTCCATTTGATGATTCGCGCTGTTCCCCGCGTCGAATATGAACGGCCGTCATGTGCGTTTCGTTCTCAGCTCGACCAAGGATACCGCACATTATCGACCGCGCAACCATTCCTGTGAACGATTTGATGAACGTTCGGTGACGGCATGTCCGGCGTCTTTTACAGCGCGCACACGACCAGATATATGGCCACCACGTGGCAGGTGTACCCGATGACCGTGCCCATGTGAAACACCTCATGAAACTCGAACCAGCCCGGAATCGGATTGGGTTTGCGAATCGCGAAGCATGTGGCGCCCGCAATGTAGGCGGCCCCGCCGCACGCAATCAGCACGGTCGCCGCCGGACCCACCGCGGGCGCGGTCCACAGCGCCGGAAGCAGTGTGACCAGCCCCAGCACCACGTACACGACGGTGAACACCCAGTTCGGCGCTCGCAGCCATACGATATGCATCACCGTGCCGACGAGCGCCGCCGCCCATATCACCGTCAGGTACGGCCATCGGATCGAAGGGCTGAGCGCGAACAGCACCGGCGTATTGGTGCCGGCGATGATCAGGAAGATGTTGGAGTAGTCGATGCCGCACAGCACGCGCGTCACCTTGGCGCTGCGCCACGGTACGACGTGCAGCAGGGCGCTGTTGGCGAACAGCAGTATCGCCGACGTGCCGTAAATCGCGCACGCGGCCTTGACCGGTCCGGCCGGCGCGATGCAGATCAGCACGATGGATGCGGCGATGCACAACGGCAGGGTGATGAGGTGCTGCCATCCACGCAGCCGAGGCTTGCGGTTGCCGAATGCATCGACCGGCGTGACCTGGCGTTCGGCGGCTTTCAGTGTGGCCTTGGCTTGGCGATAGCGTGCGCGCGCGGCGCGATACTGCTCGAGGGCGCGGTTCATCGCGGTGGCCGAGGCACCGGTCTGCGTCGCGGCCATGCCGGCAGCGGTTGCGGTCTGCGCTGTGGCGGCTGCCCGCATCCCGCCGCCCGCGGTCTGTCGCCGCGCTGTTTTTCGCTGTGCCGCGGACTTGCGTATGGATGGTGCACTGATTGACGCGCTCATCATCATCACCTCGCTGCGGCCGGAATGCCCGGCCTACACTAACTTACGCTACCGTAACTTAGTGTAGGTCGCTGATGGTTCGCTGACAATGCTTCTCTGGTGGTGAATCGAATGCCGTCCGGGCCGCCGAAGGCAGCATGGCGGTTCGTGTGTATCATATATTGACCGTCAGCTGAAGATTTTCATAGTTTTTTCTTATAGCCGGGCATAAGCGGATTGTGGATGCGCCGGGATCCGGAAGTACGTGCTCGACTGCCGTAATGGATACCGGTCGAATACGCTGTGGCCGCATGGGAGGGGGCTGAAAAGCGCGGTCTGATGGAGGTCTGCCTGTCTGACGATGGCGTGCGTCATGCGTGGGACGTGAGAGTCGGCGTATATGGCATTGTGAGGTGAGTGTTAACAATATGTTTCTGAGACGTTGCGCGATGCGACAAAACGTAACGATATCGGACGAGCGCCAGGTCTAGTTTCTTTCACAGTGTCGTCGTGAGTGACGCACGCAAAGAGAGGAAAACAATAATGGCCAATAAGCAATGGCCTCGCTGGGTTGCCGCTGTAGCGGCCCTGGCGATGGCAGGCAGCCTGCCCGGTACCGCGCTCGCGGCTCCGGCACAAGGTGACGCGGCGTCCACGACGCCGACTCTGTCGACCGGCAATCTGAAGAGCAAGGTCTCATCCCAGCTTCAGCAGGCGAAGGGCGAGGTCACCGCATTCATCCAGACCACCAGCCCCTCCGCGCTGGAACGCAAGAACAGTGTGCTCAAGAACTTCAGCAGGCAGCGTTCCGCGCTGCCCACGCTGAAGCAGCGCGCGCAGTCGGCCCAGGCGGCCACGCAGAGCGCGAAGACCGCCGAGAAGACCTCGGTGAACGTGTTCTCGCAGCTGCAGTCGCTGGACTCCAGCGCCAAGAAGATCTACTCCACCTCGTATGCGCTGTCCGGCGTAGCCGTTCGCGCCGACGCGGCGTCGCTGCGCAAGCTCGCCGAGCAGTCCGGCTCGGTGGCGCACATCACGATCCTGACGCCCAAGAAGGCGCTCGACACGACCAACGGCAGTGGCGAAGCCCCCGCGAACAAGAACAACGACCAACTGGTCAACGCCGTCAAGACTTGGGAACAGACCGGCAAGACCGGCAAGGGCGTGAACATCGCAGTCGTCGACACCGGCCTCGACTACACGCACGCCGACTTCGGCGGCGCAGGCACCACCGAGGCCTACCAGACCGCGCTGAACTCCACCGCCGACCCGCTGACCGACCCGAAGGTCAGCAAGCTGCTCGACAAGACGAAGTTCAAGGGCGGTTACGATTACGCCGGCGCCACGTATAACCCGAACGCCGGCAACAACAATCCCACCCCGGACGCCAACCCGATCGACGGTCAGGGCGGCCACCACGGCACGCACGTCGCCGGCACCGCGCTGGGCTATGGCGTCAAGGCCGACGGCACCTCGGGCAAGACCGATACCGCAGGCTACCAGAAGCTGACCGCCGGCGACATCGCCAGCTGGAAGATTGGCCCCGGCGCCGCTCCCGAGGCCGGCATCTACTCGTACAAGGTGTTCGGCGACAACGGCGGCACCACCGACCTGGTGCTCGAAGCGCTTGACGGCATCGCCAAGCACAACACCGAGGCGGAAGTCAACGGCGACGAGTCCAGCCGCATCAGCATCGTCTCCATGTCGCTCGGCGGCAGTTTCGGCGCCTCCGACGACCCGGAGAACGTGGCCGTGGATAACCTCACCGCAGACAACGTGCTGTCCGTGATCGCGGCCGGCAACGACGGCGACATCACCGACATCATGGGTGCCCCCGGCACCGCCAAGAGCGCGCTGACCGTGGCCGCGAGCCAGTCCGGCAAGGCGCTGCAGGACGCCGTCGAAGTGACCGACGGCCCGGCCTCGCTCAAGGGCCAGACCCTCGCCGGCCAGTACTCCGTGAACTACGCGAAGCTCGACGACTTCTCCCTGACCGGCAAGGTCGTGCGCGTCAAGGACAAAGACAACCTGGAAGGCTGCAAGGCATACTCCGCCGATGACGCCGCTGCCGTCAAGGGCAACATCGCCTACGTCGAATGGAACGACGCCGCTGTGAACTGCGGCTCCAAGACCCGCTTCGACAACGCCGAGAAGGCCGGCGCGACCGGCATCCTGTTCGGCTCGCAGGCGAACATCCCCGAGTCCGGCATCGGCGGCAACGCCGACATCCCCGGCTTCCAGCTGGTCAAGAACGCCGCCGAGAACAAGGACCTGCAGAGCGCCATCGATGACGGCACGCTGACGGTGACCCTGTCCACCAAGCTGCGTATGAGCAAGGACGCCGACTACTCCAGCGAGAGCGAAGACACCATCGCGTCCTTCACCTCCCGTGGCATCCACGGCTCCTATGACGGCACCGCCAAGCCCGATGTCTCCGCCCCCGGCGTGGGCATCGTGTCCGCTTCGGCCGGCACCGGCAACAGCGACGAGATCATGAGCGGTACGTCCATGGCCACCCCGTTGACCTCCGGCGTCGCCGCGCTGGTCCGTCAGGCCCGGCCCGAATACCTGGCCAACGTGGTCAAGGCCCAGCTGATGAACACCGCCAACCACGACGTGCTCACCGCGGATCGCAAGACCGCGTACGGCCCGCTGCGTGTGGGCTCCGGTCGTATCGATGCGCTCGCCGCAGTGAACAACAACGTGCAGCTTGCCGGAGAGGATAACGAGGCCATCACCGCGCAGTTCGGCGTCATCCCGGTCGGCAAGGACGGCTACACCGACAAGCAGACCATGCGGCTCGTGAACAACACCGATCATGACATTACGTACAAGCTCACATACTCGGCCCGCACCCCGGTGCCGGGCGTCACGTACTCGGTGAGCGGCGACAACGGTGGGGACACCGTGGTCGCCAAGTCCGGGACCAGCACCAGCTTCCGCGTGAAGATCAGCATCGACCAGTCCAAGCTGACCCGCACCCGTGACGCCACGCAGTCCGCGCAGGTCGCAGGCAAGGACCGCCAGTACGTGACCGACGCCAGCGGCATCATCACCGCGACTCCGGTCACCCAGGAGGATGACGCCACCACGCTGCGTGTGCCCGTCACTTCGGTGCCGAAGGCAATCTCCGAAACCACCACGGAACTGAGCGGCTTCAACAACAAGAAGGGCACGCTGTCCGTGTCCGGCCATGGCCTTGACCAGGGCGACACCGCCACCGGCTACCACTCCGAGCTCGTCCCGTTCGTGTACGGTGCCGAGGATCCGGCCGACGGCTACACCGGCAACGGTGACGCCGCTCGCAGCCTTGCTGCAGGTGACATCCGCGCGATCGGTTATTCCAGCACCGCACCTCAGCTCTCCGATCCGTCGCAGGGCCTGCTGAGCTTCGGCATCATCACCGACAAGACGTGGTCCCACCTGGGCAACAATTTCATTCCGGACGTGATCTTCGACGTGGACGGCGACATGAAGGCCGACTACATGATCTCGGTGAGCACCACCGAAGGCAACACGCAGTACGACACCGCATGGGCCACGACGACTTCCGCGACAACCGGCAAGGTCGTTGACGAGGAGCCCATCGACCCCGCATATGTCTCCGACTCCAACCAGGTCGTGCTCTCCGTGAAGCTGTCCGCCCTTGGATTCACCAAGGACACCAAGGTCGCCCCGATCGCCTACATGGCACAGATCGAGTCGATTTACGCTGCCGGCGCGAAGGATCAGTACATCGTCGACACTGCGGGCGGTTCCAAGGACGACTCGTTCGACGCGTACCACCCTGCCCTGTGGTTCGGCGACTCCGCCACCGAAGGCAACGGCACGGTCAGCTTCCCCGACGAGAACGGCACGAAGGTCGCCGTCCACACCGCGGATGATTCGTCCGAGACCGCTCCGAAGGTGCTGGCGCTGCACAAGAACGGCTTCTTCCCGAACATCGAGACCGATGAGCCCGTCATCGACGCGCACACCGTGAAGAACATCGACAAGGCGCTGCTGGAGACTCTGGTCTTTGCCGCTAGCAAGTACCAGGAATCCAACTACACGGCGGATTCGTGGGCCGCATTCAAGAAGGCCTTCGACGCGGCGAAGAAGGTGCTCGACTCCGACACGGCCACGCAGCAGCAGGTCAACGACGCCTACACGGCGTTGCGAACCGCCATCAACCGGCTCGTCAACGCGACCGCCAAGCCGTCTAAGGACAAGCTGAAGGCGGCGGTGGATGCTGCGGCCAAGCTGAAGGAATCCGACTACACGGCGGATTCGTGGGCTGCGTTCGTCAAGGCGCTTGATGCCGCCAAGGCGGTGCTCGCCAACGACAACGCGACTCAGGAAGAGATCAACAACGCGACCGGCGCTCTGTTCAAGGCCGAAGAGGCTTTGGTGAAGAAGGCCGGCACGCCGACGAAGCCCGGCAAGCCGAGCCAGCCTGGCGCCCCGGCGAAGCCCGGTGCGTCGGGCGCCAACAGTGGCCAGAACGGCAGCAATGCCGGCGTCGCCAAGACGGGTGCCGCTGTCACTGGCATCTCGGGCGCAGTCATGCTGCTGCTCGCCGCCGGTGCCACGCTGGTGATCATTCGCCGGCGTGACGCGGTGCGTCGCTAGTCTCCCATAGCCGATAATGCCCTTTCCCGCGAGCGTGGGGAGGGGCATTACTGTCGTTGCGCACCCGATATCCGGGGGTGATGTATACTAGTACAGCCTTCACGTGGCGTTATGTCACCCAATCCCCCCAGGGCAGGAATGCAGCAAGGGTAAGTGGCCTCTGTCGGGTACGTGAAGGTTTTCTTTTTCTTTTCTTGGCCCTTCACCCTGACCGTCGCGGCGCCGTGAGACTTAAATTACAGGTTGGAATCGCCGTTCTTGGCAATTCCCCGTGCGAAATCGCCGTTTTTGGACCTTGAAACGGCGATTTCACACGGGGAATAGTAGATTTCGGCGATTTCAACCCGTATTTTGGACGGATCCGGCCTATAGGCCACGAATCCGCCGGCTGAATGCGCCGAGAAACAAAAAAGCCCTCGCTTCCGCGAGAGCTTCATTCGCTGGGATGCCTGGACTCGAACCAAGAATGGCTGAACCAGAATCAGCTGTGTTGCCAATTACACCACATCCCAATTTGGCAGGCGTGGCAACTTCGAAAAGTTGTCCGTCGTACCCCCGACCGGATTTGAACCGGTGTTGGCGCCGTGAGAGGGCGTAGTCCTAGACCGCTAGACGATGGGGGCTTGAGTTATCCGCTGTGCGGCGTGCCGCGCAACAGATGAAAACTATACGGCAATATCCAGCCCACCGCAACTCACGGCGTGTCGCGAGGATTTCCAACGGTTTGGGGACGGGCTCTTGACCACCGACGAAATCCGATAGACTCCAAAATATCCCAACCAATCTAGTCAACAAAAGCGTTATGCGGTAACATCGGACGAGACGGCACGATGCAGATACGTTAGGCTGCATCTCCACCGACCATCATCGAGGATGGCGAAACGGCTCACGTCAATCGTGCCACAAAGACTGTCAAAAAAACTTATATTGCAACGATATAAGACATGCACTGACGGATTATCATGAATCCTATTGATGAATTATCAGACACTGTATTGATGAAATTGCAAATGAGGCAATGATGATACCAAGGACCATCGCGCAAGAGCTCACCCCGATGCTGTCATGGTTCCCGGTCGTCTCAGTGACAGGGCCACATCAAAGCGGCAAATCCACGCTCATCAAAAACATGCTGCCCGATTACGAATACGTCAATCTTGAAGACGAAACCACTCGCATCAGCGCCATCGATGACCCGGTCGGGTTCATTCGATCACACGGCGCGAAACTCATCATCGACGAGGCGCAACATGCTCCGGGACTGTTCTCGCAGATCCAGGTCGCGGCCGGCGAACGAGGCGGCATGGGGCAATACGTGCTGTCCGGCTCGCAAAACTTCCTCCTAGAGAAGCGCATTGGGCCAATCTCTGGCGGGGCGCATGGGCATGCTTCAACTGCCGCCCCTCTCGCATGAGGAGGCGATTCAGCCGGAACCCGACCTCACCGCGGACGAATTCATGTTCCGCGGCGGCTATCCTCACCTCTATGACGCGTCAACGCCGAACGACATCTATTTCCACGACAATGGCCTGCTCAACTATCTTCTCGGGATTCATTCTGCGGAAGAGCTGCTCAACGACCCCAAGCGCGGTGATGTGTTCGAGAATCTCATCATTTCGCAAACCGTGAAGCGATACCTCAACAAGAACAAAGACGGCGAGCTGTACTTCTACCGCGATACCAACCAGAGCGAAATCGACCTCGTAGACGCTACGCAGCGCCGTAGCCCCACCCTCATAGAGATCAAATCGAGAATGACTCCGCGACCAGATTTCTTCAGGCATCTCGCCACCGTCGAGGAAGAACTGGGCGTGCCGGTCGATCGCAGAATCGTCGTGTATCGAGGAACAGAAAACTTCACGGGTAAGAACGGGAGGCATGTTACGGTGGAGCGTTATTTGGGGCGGTAAATCAGCGGAGGAGTTCTGCCCGCCTGATCGGCGGAGACTCCCCCAGTCGCTTCGTGACACCCCTGCGGGGGCAGTATTGTCTACTCGTATGTCGGCTCGCCTTCGATTACGAACGACACCTCCGTTCGCTTCACGGCTCAGCCCGCCAGCGGAGGCGCAAACTCCGCAGATAGCAGACGGCGGGCGGCGTCTTGCGACAGCCGTCCGCCGGATTCCGCATGCGCACAAGCGCTGCGTTACATCACAGGTGCTCGCGCAGGCCCTTCAGTCGAGCGATGGTGAGCGGCTTGCCGACGATCTCCATGGACTCGAACAGCGGCGGGGAGA